>ULPX01039288.1_pt1 | contig 13904 bp, 11 predicted proteins | sample 1953911 | NCBI WGS metagenome assembly ULPX01 (sample SAMEA4835640, study PRJEB28245) | human gut metagenome | biome: gut microbiome; material: fecal sample | place: Denmark | collected 2008 | reverse complement strand
GCAGGCGGAGACAAGCGTTGGAAACATTGGTTTGTGCAGCCTGAACTGCGCTACTGGATGTGCCAGCCCTTTGGCGGGCACTTCTTCGGTGCGCATTTGTTGTACGGAGTATATAATGTGGGAGGTATGAAACTCCCTCTGGGGCTCTTTAAAGGAGTATGTTCTTCAAGATATGAAGGGGACTTTATGGGGCTTGGAGTATCATACGGCTACCACTTTATTCTCGCCCCCCGGTGGAGTATCGAGACAAGCGTCGGCGTAGGATTTCTGCATACCGGATATGAACGCTACCGTTGTTTGCATTGCGGTGAACAGACTGGCGGCGAACATAAAAACTTCATTGCGCCAACCCGGGTTGCGGTATCACTGGTATATCTGATAAATTGAGAGTTGTTTATAATTTAGTAATTTGTAATTAAACATAGAGCATGAAAAACTTAATCCGTATTCCTTTGACATTGACACTCCTGTTCGCTACGTGCTGTCTCTGTCTCGGGCAGGAGTTTTACCGGGGAGAACTATTTGTTACCGGACAACATTTTTCGCTGACGAATGGGCACCTGAATGTGGAATTGTCTGTTGACTTCGAAGGACTGAAAATGCCTTCGGATGAGTCGCTGACCGTGACCCCCGTACTTAAAAACGGTGAATACGAGCAGGAGCTTCCTGCCGTACTCATCAACGGGGCGGAGAAACAAAAAGTATATCAGCGGACACAGGCTTTGGCGGCTGGTAAACGCAATAATGCTAAGGTACGCACTTCGCCAATTCCGGTAGTGGTGATACGCAACGATCATGCGGCCTCCCGCGCGTTTACCTATAAAGTGTCGGTGCCCTATGAGCAGTGGATGGAGAGGGCTATACTCTTGTTGCGTTCACAGGAATGTGCCTGTCATGGTAAGAAAGGGGATATTTATGAAGATAAGATAGCGGATGGAATCCGCCTGCCGAAGATGCAGGTATCCCGGTTGGATGCGGATATCGATGCCGATTTTCTTTCATTGGTGAACTTTATTCAGCCTGCACCGGACAAGGACACATTGCATTGCATAACGGGATCTATCCCATACTTCAAACGGAAGGAAGGACAGAAAGACGGGAAGCAGCTTGGCGAACTCTCCGAGGAAAAGCAGAACTTCGAGATTTACTGCCGTCTTCGCGACGTACTGCATGATGTACGTCAGGAGATGGGTACAGAATTGGCGAAAATCAGTGTAACCGGTTACGGTGTCCCTGTGGGAAACCTGAAGAAAAACGAGACAAATGCCCTGATACGTGTTCTTAAGCTAAAGGAGTATTTACGTGAAAACCGCCTGGCGGGAAGAGCCTTGCTGGATGTGAGTTGGATTTCTGAAGATTGGGACTCCATCACTAGCCTGGTGAGAAAAAGTGATATGCTACTGAAAGAGGCTACCCTCGATCTTATTAATAATATAGAGATTGTTAAAGGTCGCGAACGTATACTGATGTCGTTTGCGGACGGCAAGCCTTACAAGTATCTTATGGAGAAGATATTTCCTGAAGTAATGCGTGTGGACTATCGGATAGAATACACCCGCAAGCCTCTGGGCGCTACTGAAAGTCTTCAGTTGCTACGAAGTGGAAAACAGCGCGCTCTTCATCTGAATGAATTCTTTGCTGTGGCAGGTAGCTATCCGGTGGGTTCTACTGAATATAATGATATACTGGACCTTGCTGCAAGGCTTTTCCCGGAGAGTCCGGAAGCCAACATCAATGCGGCGGCAGTGGCTTTGAGCAAAAAGGAACTGTCTAAGGCACGTGGGTATTTGGAGCCTTTTGCCACCCTTCCTATAGCCTATAATAACATGGGGATTCTCTGTCTGCTTGAAGGTAACCGGGATAAGGCGGAGGTGTACCTCACGATGGCGGCCGCCGCCGGAGTGGAACAGGCGATTAAGGCATTAGAAAAATTGAAAATTAAAGATTAAGCAATAAATAATAACCATAAACGGTATAATATATGAAAACGAGTAATTATTTGTGGGCTGCGCTGGCAACAGCAACCCTTTCGCTGTCTGCATGCAGCAGTGATGAAAACGAGAATGGAATGCAACCGAAAGAAAAGACTGCAAAACTTGAACTTACATTAGTGGGAGCACCAGCGGACAGCCGTGCTACGGGGACTCTACCCACCACCGATGAATCCCAGATCAACCGCCTGACGGTGGCTGTATTCACCGGAGCAACGGGTAATCCTGTCAATGCCTTGCGGGAATTCACAGGCAAGGATATCAAAGATGCAGAGACTGGTAGTGGAAAGACGATTTCGATACTTTGCGAACCCGGCGACGAGCAAATGATTTATGTGGTAGCCAATGCTTCCCCGGCGCTTTTTGCGGGAGTAACCAACCTTGCCGGGTTCAAAGCCAAGCTGATGCTTCTTTCGGAAACAACCAAGGCTGCTGGATCAGGTGATGCAACGGATGCGCAAAAGCCCAGCAACCTCCCGATGTTGGGAATTGTGAACAAACAGAATCTCACAGCGGGTACAGAAACCACGGCTACTGCGGCACTGACCCGTCTTGTGGCGAGGACATCCATCAGCAGCATTAAGATCGCTTTCGACAAGGCGGGACAATTCAATGCCACGTTCAAAGTGACCGGTATCTATCTGAAGAATGCGAATAGTTCCGTCAATGCTGAAAAGACTGGCAGTGTTCCTATCAGTGGGAGTGACAAGGCCAATAAATACCTGTATGAAGCGGTGTCCTCCCATACAGCCAATACGGAACTCACTACTCCGTACTACTTCTATGCATTTCCGAATGCTTCGGCTACACCGACCAAACTTATAATTAAAGGAACATTTGATGCAGATGGAACCGGTTCAACCAGTGCTCCCGTGACCCGGTATTATCCCATCACTATTAATAAGAAACAGGCGAACACCACTATTACAGGAGGAGAGGACACAGACAAAGGCAGCATAGCAGCTAATACCCGATACGTGCTTACCGCCCTTATCAAGGGAGAGGGGGTGGATGATGATAGTAAGGAAATAGACCCTGCTACTTTGAAACTGACGGTTACTGTTGCCGATTGGGCGCTTACCATCAATCAGAATGTGACTTTTGAGTGATATTTTCTATGAGACAGATATGACATTATAAACCAATCCGTACCAGCCTATGCGAGTTTTCGGAACATTCCCCATCTTTTTGCTAATTCTTTTTCTTCTCTGTTTTGTTTCGTGCGTGCGTGAGGATATGGAAGGTTGTGCCCGGTATGAACTGCATGTTCGTGCGGTGGATGCGGACGGGAACGACCTTACCGGAAATGGAGTTTTGCAGAAATCGGATATCTATCTTTTTAATGAACAAGGTTTCGTCAGAATGATTCCCTCTGAGGGCTTCTCGGACTTTTCATTTGGAGAGGACAAGGACGAACGGCTCACGCTCGTAGCTTGGGGTAATCTGAAAGAAGATACTCTGATTACTACGGAGATAGCACCGGGAACATCCCTGAAAGATGCGAAACTCCAGCTTCGGCAATATACCCACGGTACACACATTCCGCTAACAGACCTGTTCTATTGTCGCAGAGAAATAGGGGAGATAAACACACGGGGTGTGGAAGGAACGGATATTACGCTCGTAATGGAACGTATGGTGGCGGGCCTCAGTATACGCACGCGTTATCTTGCCGAACGTTATCCTTATAACGGTGAAGCATATCGTTTCATCGTACACTGCATCGGTACGGAAATGGATTTTATGGGTGAGGCTTCGGGGGACGGGGCCGGATACGAACCGGCTTCCGTTACCGATGCCGAGGGGGATGTCTATGCACCGCTTTTTCATATATTCCCTACCGGGGAGGGACAACCGTTGGAAATAGACGTCTACCGGAAAGATGAGAAATTATTTACTATCACTAAAGATAATGAACTTCGTCCTTTGTATGCCCCTGTGGGGCAACAGACCAACATTGATATAGACTTTCGTTATGCGGAGGTTAAGGTTTTTGTGAGTGTGGTTCCCTGGGGAACGGTCGGTCAGGATGTAGAAATGTAAGTAAAAAGTGTATGATTAGGTTATTTGAATACAGGGTATACCCGAAAACGGAAGAACCCATACCGTTTTGCTGGAAGGTACTTTTTGTGCTGTTCATGCTGGGCACACTGTTAGCAATGGCGGCTGTGTGCAGTTCTTGCCAACCGGAAGAAGGGGGCATGGAGGATATGGATATGGAGGAGGGTTTACCCGCTACCATTCGGGTGGAAGTGCAGGGAGAAGAACAAGCGAATTTTGTTACTCGGACAGTCAATGAGAGTGTGATCAGTGACCTGCACATTTTGGTCTATAACAGTGCGGGTGAGCTGATCGGACAGAAATACCAGACGGGTAGTTCTACGGTTACCATTAATACGCGCAGTGCTACCGGATGTACCATATATGCCGTTGCCAATACGGGTAAAGCTGACTTGTTTAAGGGATATACCATGCATAAGGAGTCTTATCTGAAAAGTATGGTATACAGCCTGACCAATTGGGATGACTTGAATAAAGGCACCAATCTGCCAATGACGGGAAGCATGAAAAGTGTGAATATCAAGGTGGGGGCAAACACATTGTCGGGAACACTGGTATTAACTCGTATGGTCGCAAAAGTTGAGTTAAAGATTAAAGTGAAAGAAAATAGTGGGATTAACATTACTAATTTGAAAATTTATAATCTTCCTAAAAGCTCTTACTATGTATCCGGTACAGCAGATGCGACAAATACTACTTGGTTGAACAGTGGCGGTATAAGTCTAAGTAGTACAACCACTGTCGGTACAATATTCTATATGTTTGAAAACCGTAGAGGAACCAAAACGATTTCTGCCCAAAAGGATAAAACGACTGCAAATGCGCCTGCACATGCTACATATGTAGAAATTAACGGCACAATAGGCACTGTTACTGCAAAGTGGACAGTGTATCTTGGAGAAAATAATACAAGTGATTTCAATATCAAGCGGAATGGCAATTATACGTATAACATTACTCTGAATGATGTTGCGGCAACAGATACAAGGGTTGTTGTAGATTTTACGGGAACAGAAGATTTGAGTAGTGCAGGTACGGCAAATTGTTATCTTGCCAAGAAGCTAAATACATGGTATAAGTTTAAAGCTACAGTGAGAGGAAATGGGGCTGCCACTGCTGCATTGATTTCTCCGACCGGAAGTGCTTTGGCTGCTAATGCTGCTATCAGTCCTACAAGTGCAGAACTCGTTTGGGAAACCAATGGTCATGGGCAAATAATACAAGGTGTGATTCTGAAAGATGGATATGTTTATTTCAAAACTGGCCCGAAAGCTGAAGGGAATGCAGTGATTGCGGTAAAAGACGGAAGTGGTAATGTTCTGTGGAGCTGGCATATTTGGAAAACCCATTTTAGTTTGGCAGAGATACCTATGCAGACATATAAGACGAATCCTAGGATAATGGATGTGTCGTCCTATTACAATGGCTTAGTTTCCCGTAATTTGATTATGATGGATCGCAATGTAGGCGCTGAAGCTGAAATACTTTATAATTCAGATACAGAAGAAAAAGCTTTGGGGCTATTTTACCAGTTTGGAAGGAAAGATCCGTTTCCTTCAGGAAAAAATAAGAGGGGTGAGATTAGTATTTATGATAAAGATGGGAATCATCTTGATGAGCCTGCGTTACGAAGAGATAATTATATAAAAATGAACAGTTTGATTTCTACAGCAACTGCAAATATCATAGCTTATGCTATTGCTCATCCTCTTACATTTATTTTATATGACATGGCTGACATCAATGCGGAGTATATACCATCATATAACTGGATTTATGGCGGTTTCCCACCGACAACAGCTTGGAAAGCCTCTAATAATTTGTGGGGTAGTGATGTAAATGGTACAAACAGTTTGGCACTCGATACAAAATTTACCCAAAAAACGATTTATGATCCTTGTCCTTTGGGCTGGCATATGCCTCCCCAAGATGTCTGGACTAACTTTACAACAACGAATACAGGTGAGATACCTCCTATGCTGGATTATAATACAACGATTCCTACCTACTATAATTCACCTATTGAGGATAAGATAAATGTAACAGTTGAGGGTGGAGGTTATTTTAATACACTGCTTTATGGCCGCCGATTTTTCATTTCTTCCACATCAGGCGAACAAGCTTTTTATCCGGCAGTTGGTTATCGATATGGTGGGAATGGGCAAATCTATAATATCGGCTATTATTGTTGCGTATGGTCATCATCTCCATATAATAGTTCTTCATCTTTTGCCAACTATTTAGGTGCAATAAATGAAGGAGTAGGACCTACGAGTGCTACAGGTAGAGGACATGGATTTCCAGTACGTTGTGTTAAAGAAACATCTAAGTAAACATAAATACGGATGACGGTAAAGATGTTCATTGGAATGTACTTCCTTCTTTAGTAGAAAAGGTATCTTGATTCTTGTAAAGGGATTAATACTCAAAACGCTGAATGATGTGATTCTACCTACTATGTTCTCGATATACGAATGCCACTGCTGTATTCGTGCAACCATTCGTTTAAATAACAGTGTGTTATAATAACTAATTCTGAAAAAAGTAATGGTTTAGTAACGTGCTATCTACTCTAATATTCTTAAGATTGCATCATTTCAATAACCTATTGCATAAGTAATATTTTATCTGATAATAATTAAAAGATACAATAATTACTCTTCAAATCCAACTAACAAAATGGGAACAGTCAAAACACTATAAAAATTTTCCAAGTACCATTTCACCCTCTCAAAAGAAACTATTGAACTGTGATCATTTGAAATGTGTTTCAAGAAATTTTTAGTGCCACAAACATAAATCCCAATGTTAATCATGTTTTTGATTTCAGCTCCTGCTTGTAATCTAAGTAAATCTCCTCCAATAAAGGATCTGTGGTTGAATGCGACATCAATCCCTATTTTATTTTTCCAAAAATCAATTACCAAATCATTATCTGAGTCATTAAATACTTTCTTCTCAGCTTCCCACCCCTTCTCAATAAAAAGTTCTTTAAGAAGAGAATTTATTGCAGGCTGCTTTCCCTTTTGAACTTTTTTGCCAGCGTTAATTTTCTCTTGATTGATCTCTCTAAATTTTAATTCAATATTCTCAAAAGTTAATCTACCCAAAACATCATCTATTTCATTCTTTATCGTATATTCTGAGTTTAAAATAATGTCTGCATAACGATGTGCGTATTTTTTGCATTTCATACTTTTATTACATTTAGTGTTTCTAAACACAAATATATAAAATAGATTTGAATGACAAGAAGGTGGCATAAGATATATTACTCAGACTTGTGCAGCAAATATTTCGGTTTGCTATCCATTAAATTGTAAGTAGATAGTTCCGAATAGAATTGTATCAAGTGAAACAACTTCTTATAATCCCGTTGGTGTATTTGGTAGAGTGCGTTAATCTGTTTAACTTTTTTGCGGTCTATTAATTGATATTTATTCTTTATTTTACTAACTAACATTTTCGTATCCTCATCTATATTCTTGATTAGTGATTTTTGAGTAAATCTGTGTCCTATCTGTTTGCAAACGGTTTCTATTGGTATATTTTGAGATAAATACATTAAGTTTTGTAAGTGTGGCGATTTATGTGATAGATTAAATTACGTTCAAACACCAATCATTATAAATGGAGCACAAGAATGAAAACATACTTTGATTTTTCCGGATATACTTCCCTGTTTTCTTCCTCTTTTATGGATATGAGTTAGCTAAAGTCAGTAGATTATAACTGGCAAATGCCTTTTAGTGCAACAATAGGGTAGATATTATGGATTTAAGATGCCATAATAAGTGTTCATTTGAGCTTTATAGAAGTTGCCGCATCTTTGCAACGTTAACGTTAGCGAAGAGATTTTGAATATGATTTATTTAATTTAAAAAGAAAGAACTATGAGTATTTTGTATAAGAAGGTTTGGAGATTATTAAATCCCCTCGATAAGAAATCGGCAAAGAAGGTATATCCGGTTATCACCTATAAGTATGGTGTGGCGATGGATCTGAAGCAGATTGCGAAAAAGATCAGCCGACTTTCCGGTGTGAGTGAAGGTGTAGTGAACTCTGTGTTGAAAGATTTCCGTACGGAGTTGAAAGAAGAGTTGCTTTTGGGGCGGTCGGTGAATATTGACGGACTGGGATTTTTTTATCTTGCCGCCCGTAGCAAGGGGGCGGATACAGCAGAGGCGTTTACGGCGAATGACATCACTGGCTTGCGCGTTTGTTTCCGTGCCAACAAGGAAATTCGTATTACGGCTAACGGAAGCACCCGCTCCGAAGGACTTAGCCTCAAAGATGTGGATCGCATCAATGACGAACTTCCTACAGAAGATGGCGGTTCGTCGTCACCTGACGGAGGAATAGTGGAAAACCCGCTTGGATAAAGTCTAAAGCTGAGGAACTTAGAAATTAAAAAATGAAGAATGAAAAATTAAACGATTGTATTTATGAAGAAGTCTGTTTTGAAAAAAATACTGAAAGTAGTGATGGCTATTGTTTCGGCTGTGCTGGGAGCACTGGGGAACAATGCAATGAAGTGATGACGAGGAGATATAAGATCTGAGTTAAATAATAGATAGGGGAGTGTCGGAATTCAGGCACTTCCCTATATTTTTAATGAACCATTCCGTAAAATAAAGATCGTAAAAAAGCTATTCTGTGGAGTCAGTACTGTGCTTGTTGTATTGATGAGCAAAAGAACTATGTGTAAATAACGAATGAAAATGCGTAAGAAAAAACTCGTTACTTAATTGTGTTTTCGCCTGAATAACTCTACCTTTGTTTTCATAAACCTAAAAACCCGGTAAGTCATGAAATACAAACTATTAGTTCTTGATGTAGACGGAACTCTGCTCGATAGTGAGAAGAAAATCAGCAAGCGCACACTGGCCGCCTTGCTGAAAGTGCAACAGATGGGCGTACGCATCGTATTAGCTTCCGGCAGGCCCACCTATGGCCTTATGCCCATTGCCAAGGCTTTGGAACTGGGCAATTACGGAGGCTTCATTCTCTCCTACAATGGCGGGCAAATTATCAATGCTCAAAGTGGCGAACTACTCTTTGAGCGTAGGATAAACCCCGAAATGCTGCCCTATCTTGAAAAGAAATCCCGTAAGAACGGGTTCGCCATTTTTACGTATCACGAGGATACCATCATCACCGACTCGCCCGAAAACGAGCACATACGCCACGAAGCCGAGCTGAATGGCCTGAAGATAATTGCCGAAACCGAATTTTCGATAGCGGTGGACTTTGCCCCTTGCAAGTGCATGCTGGTAAGCGATGACGAAGAAGCCCTCGTGGGGCTGGAAGACCACTGGCGCCGAAGGTTGAACGGAGCGCTGGATGTATTTCGTTCGGAACCCTATTTTCTGGAAGTGGTGCCCTGCTCCATTGATAAATCCAATACGCTGGGCGCCTTGCTTGAAAAGTTAGGCATCAATTCCGAAGAAGTCATCGCCATTGGCGACGGAGTTTGCGATGTCTCCATGATACAATCCGCCGGACTGGGCATCGCCATGGGAAACGCCCAAGACTCGGTGAAGGTCTGCGCCGACCGCATCACCGCCTCCAACGATGAAGACGGCGTGGCCGAAGCCGTGGAGAAGGCGATACTTGCCGAAATCCGCCCCGCCGACGTGCCCCTGGATCAACTCAACCAGCGTGCCCGCCATGCATTGATGGGAAATCTGGGCATACAATACACTTACGCCTCCGAAGATAGGGTAGAGGCCACCATGCCCGTGGACGAACGTACCCGCCAACCTTTCGGCATCCTGCACGGAGGTGCCAGCCTGGCATTGGCCGAAACCGTGGCCGGACTGGGTTCCATGATACTTTGCAAGCCGGACGAAATAGTGGTCGGCATGCAAGTCAGCGGAAATCATATTTCCTCGGCTCACGAGGGAGACACTGTAAGGGCTGTTGCAACCATCGTGCATAAAGGCCGCTCCTCGCATGTGTGGAATGTGGATGTGTTTACTTCCACGGCCAAGCTGGTGTCTTCGGTGCGTGTAGTCAATAGCATACTGAAAAAGGGATGATCGAAAATGAATTGGACAACGGGCCACAAGAACCACCCGTTGAATCCGCTAAGAAGAACAATACCCGGACCCTCGTAAAAAGAACACTTGCGATTGCCGGTTTAGCCTTGGTTGTATATTTTTTGTACTCCATCGTTCACCTGTTTGTTTCGCCCGACCGCAACATTCAGCAAATCTACCTGGTGCCCGAAGACGCGGCATTTATCATCCAGTCCTCGGCGCCCATCGACGATTGGGCAAAGTTCAGCGGAAGCGCAACCTGGCAATGCCTGAAGCGGGCGAAAGCCTTCGAGGACGTCACCCGGAATGTGGAAACACTCGACACCGTGGTCCGAAGCAATAAAATGTTGTTATCGCTTGTGGGCAAACGGGATATGCTCATCTCGATCCATAAAGTCCGTGCCCGCGATTGGGATTTCCTGATTGTGCTGGACATGCAAAAGGCCTCCAAGATGGACTTGTTGAAGGATCAGCTTGAAACGGTGCTCACCATGGCGGGCAGTTCCGTAACCAACCGGATGCACAACGGGATTAACATCCTCGAAATGCGCGATCCGGATACACGCGATATTTTTTATTGCGCCTTCGTGGACAACCATTTTGTAGGTTCCTATACCTCCAAACTTGTAGAATCGGCTATCGACTCACGCAACAAGCCCAAAATCGGTCTCGATCATTCTTTTATCGAAGCCGAAAAACTGGTGTCCGGCAAAGGACTTGTCCGCGTTTTTATCAATTATGCACGCCTGCCCCAATTCCTGAATATTTATCTGGGAACCGGAAACGAGTACATCGATATGTTCAGTAATTCCATGGATTTTGCCGGACTCTATTTCAATACCGACCACAAACGGATGGAGGTGAAAGGATATACCTTGCGGAAAGACACCGCCGATCCGTACATCATGGCCTTGCTGAACTCGGGTAAGCACCGGATGAAAGCCCACGAAATCCTGTCCGGACGGACGGCACTCTATACCAACATCGGTTTTAGCAATCCGGTGACATTTGTAAAGGAACTGGAGAATGCACTCGCGGTCCACGATCCGCAATGGTGCGAATCTTATAGGAGTTCCCGGAAGAAGATTGAAAGCCTGTTCGACATCTCTCTGGAAGAAAACTTCCTGAGCTGGATGTCGGGAGAATTTGCCATTACCCAATCCGAGCCGGGGCTGTTGGGGCACGATCCGGAACTGATTCTGGCCATCGGCGCCAAAAGCATCAAGGACGCCCGTAAGAATATGGAGTTTATAGAAAAGAAGATCAGGCGACGCACCCCGCTCCGGATAAAGACGGTTGATTATAAGGGATTTGAAATCAACTATGTGGAAATGAAAGGCTTCTTCCGTTTGTTCTTCGGAGGGCTGTTCGACAAGTTCGAAAAACCCTATTACACGTACGTGGACGATTATGTGGTGTTTAGCAACAAAGCCTCGTCTCTGCTCTCATTTATAGAAGATTACGATCAGAAGAACCTGTTGAAGGATAATCCGGGCTTTAAAAATGCCTTCTCGTACCTGAATTCGAGCTCTACCGTTTTCTTATATACGGATGTACATAAGTTTTATTACCAGTTGAAGCCTATGATGAATGCCGTTACGTGGGGAGAGATACAATCGGACAAGGACATTGTCTACTCATTTCCCTATTGGACCATGCAGATTACGGGAGACGGCCAGTCCGCCTCGTTGCAATGCGTGATGGACTATAAACCTTATCAACCGGAAGAAGCGGCCGTAGCGGTGGTGGTGGACGATGAAGCCGACGAAGTAATGAACGAAGATGCCGAAACGGAGAAGGAGCAAATGAGTGAGTTGCAACGCTTCTATGTTGAGAAATTTGAGGGCAACGTCTTGCGGGAGTTTTATCCCGAAGGAGCGCTGAAGAGTGAAGCGGAAGTGAAAGAGGGAAAGCGCCACGGACGCTATCGCGAATATTATGAGAACGGCAAACTGAAACTCCGCGGAAAATACGGAAATAACATACCCAAAGGCACATGGAAGTACTATACGGAGGAGGGAGAGTTTGAACGGAAAGAGAAGTATTAAAAAAGAGAAAAACAATGCTTGCATATACTTATATTGAACACGGAAAATTTGAACTTATAGAAAAACCGAAACCCGGGTTGAAAGACCCCCGCGACGCCATTGTCCGCGTGACGCTCGGCAGCATCTGCACCAGCGATTTGCACATCAAGCACGGTAGCGTGCCGCGTGCCTTGCCCGGAACCACGGTGGGGCACGAAATGGTAGGCATCGTGGAGCAAGTGGGCGTGGACGTCACTTCCATCAGGCCCGGCGACAGGGTTACGGTGAACGTAGAAACCTTTTGTGGCGAATGCTTCTTTTGCCGACACGGATATGTGAACAATTGCACCGATGCCAATGGTGGTTGGGCACTGGGTTGCCGCATCGACGGAGGTCAGGCCGAGTACGTCCGCGTGCCTTATGCCGACCAGGGACTGAACCGCATTCCGGATGCGGTGAGCGACGAACAAGCGCTCTTTGTGGGCGACGTGCTTGCCACGGGCTTTTGGGCGGCCCGCATATCGGAGATTACCGAAAAGGATACGGTGCTCATCATCGGCGCCGGCCCTACCGGAATCTGCACCCTGCTTTGCGTGATGCTCAAGCACCCCCGCCGCATCATTGTTTGCGAGAAATCTCCTGAAAGAATACGCCTTGTGCGTGAACATTATCCGGACGTACAGGTGGTGAAGCCGGAGGATTGCCGGGAGATTGTGTTGCGGAGTAGCGATCATGGCGGAGCCGACGTCGTGCTCGAGGTGGCAGGAACCGACGACACCTTCCGTCTGGCGTGGGAGTGTGCACGCCCCAATGCCATCGTCACCGTGGTGGCTCTCTACGACCGCCCCCAGGTGCTTCCCCTGCCCGATATGTACGGAAAAAACCTGACCTTCAAGACCGGTGGCGTGGACGGGTGCGATTGCGCCGAGATACTTCGCCTGATTGAAGAAGGCAAGATAGACACCACGCCACTTATCACACACCGCTTCCCGTTGAATGAGATTGAGGAGGCTTACCGGATTTTTGAAAATAAACTGGACGGGGTGATGAAAGTTGCGGTATCTGAAAAAGAAAAGAAAGGAATAAGAGTGATTAGGGTTTAGTGATAAGTGATTAGCACCATTCGGTATATGATTTCAGTGGATTCTTTGTACCGGAGACATAACAAATGATGCGGGAACTGTACACCGAATGGTGCTAATCACTTATCACTAAACTCTAATCACTTTATCCATACCCTTATTAAAAAGAATACAGCCTTATGCCCATTATTGAAATATCCTCCTTGTCGCACCCCGGAATCGAGGTGTTCTCCACCCTCACCGAGGCCCAGTTGCGCAATCGCATCGAGCCCGATAAAGGCCTGTTCATAGCCGAAAGCCCGAAGGTGATCCGTGTAGCATTGGATGCCGGATATGAACCTCTGGCCCTCTTGTGCGAGCAAAAACACATCACCGGTGATGCCGCCGACATCATCAGTCGTTGCGGCGATGTGCCCGTCTATACGGGCGGACGGGAGTTACTCGCCACGCTGACGGGCTATGTCCTGACGCGCGGAGTGTTGTGCGCCATGCGTCGCCCTGCGCCCCGCACGGTGGAAGACACATGTCGGGATGCCCGGCGTATCGTCGTCATCGACGGTGTGGTGGACACCACGAACATTGGTGCCATTTTTCGTTCGGCGGCCGCCCTCGGGATGGATGCCGTGTTGCTGACGCGTAACTCTTGCGATCCGTTGAACCGCCGTGCGGTCAGGGTGTCCATGGGTTCGGTCTTTTTGGTTC
>ULPX01093066.1_pt1 | contig 13947 bp, 10 predicted proteins | sample 1953911 | NCBI WGS metagenome assembly ULPX01 (sample SAMEA4835640, study PRJEB28245) | human gut metagenome | biome: gut microbiome; material: fecal sample | place: Denmark | collected 2008 | reverse complement strand
TCATTGAAATAACGCTCATTTTTTCTACCTCCATGGTTAAAATCTTCTGCCGGCATCAACTCTTTGGACCACCCGAGCACAGGCACCACGCCAACTATCAACCAGCATGTATATTTGTTATGCGCACTCACGCAATCGACATTGTAACACAAAAAAAAAGTGCATTCAAGCACTTTTTTCTTGTGTTTTATATATTTTTATTTACTGATGACCTAAAAGGATCCACACTATTCCGCCGTTTGTCTCATTTCCGGTAAATGTGTATGTTCCAGGTACAAGACTCTCAGAATATCCCGATCTGAGAAGCCAGTCGTAATACTCATCTGCATCCCTGATGCCTATCTGTCCAAGCAACTGGCATATCTCGTATGCTGATGTGCCGGCTCCAAATGTGATCTCCCCGCCACCATTGTCATACTTGATGGCACTCGCTTTCACAGCCTCTGTCGCCGCCTCGATAGTCTTATTTGTGCTGCTTCCTGAACCGGTCTGCGAATTCTTATCCTCTGTATAGCCGTTGTCCTTGGCAGATGGAACTCTCTCTGTCTTATCAGAAAGACCTCCGTTGTTATCTGTTGTGCCGGTTCCATTTGACTTGTCGGAGCTTCCGGTCGTACCACTGTTGCTTCCACTGCCGCTCTCTGCATCGCTCTTGCCATTTTCTGACTTGCCTGTCTCTGTTGTAGTCTTATCGGCATTGGCATTCTTTTCCGTGGTTACTTTCTGTGTCGTTGTCTTTTCTGTCGTCTTATCCTCAGTCTTCTTCTCTGTTGTCGTCTCTGTGGAAGAATCCTCTGTGCTCTTATCCTGCTGCTGACTTACGACCGCCGTCTTGCCCTGACCTGAATCAGTTTTTCCGGCATTTCCAAAATTAAACGCAACAGTCATGGTAAGTGCTCCTATCACCAGCCCTGTACCAAGGCCTCTGAAATAACTTTTTTTATACATAGCTTACCTCCCGGACTGATTACTGTTTGTCAGCCTCATTGATCTTGTCTATCATAACCTTAGCCTCTCCAACTCCTATTCCAAGTTTGTTTGCGATCTCCATGATGCTGAGTCCCTTCTTGTGCAGATCTGCAACCTGCGACTCTACATCTGTGCCTTCATCCCATATATCAACAACCTTGTTCTGAGCGGCTTTCTTCTTTTTTCTCTTCTTTGAACGATTGTTTCTAGATCTGGCAGCATTGTTATTCTCAGCGATCGCTGCGGCTGCCTTCTCAGGATTTTCAGCCTCTACCACTGTAAATGCACTGTCTGTTACCGGTGCATCCTCCACACTGACTGCTTTCTCTGCAGCCTCTGCATCTGCAGCAGCCTCAGTGCTGCTCTCTGACTCGGTATTCTCTTTCTGCGCTTCACCCTCGGATGTCTCCGACTTATCATTGTCAGCGATACCGTCTGTCTTTACGTCATCTTCTGCTTCAGCATCAGCTTTAGTCTCAGCTCCATCTGCTGTCTCTGTCTTATCTGCTGCCTGAGAATCATTTTCTGACTGAGCTTTCTCTGCATCCGGCTCAGTCTTCTCTGATCCGTTATCTGCCTCCGCAGGCTCTGACTCGGAAGTCTCTACAGTCTCAGGCTCATCGTATGTCACAGGCTCTTTCTCGCTGGTGTCATCCGGATCATATGCCTCGTATGCATCCTTAAGGCTCTGGTTGATGTAATCTATCATCTGCTTCTTGGCCTTCTCTGACAACTGTTTCTCACAAGCCTCAAGCTCTGTCTGCATCTTCTTCTTTGCAGCCTCTATACCCTCCTCGTATGCCTTGACTGCATCATCTATCTTCTTCTGGGTATCAGCCTGGGCTGTCTCATTTGCCTTGACTGTGCCGGCTCTGAACTCATCCAGCTCCTTCCTTGTGCTGTCCATGAGCTCACTCATTTCCTTCTTTGAACTCTCTCTCATCTCAGCAAGCTCTTTTTTCGATGACTCCCTGACCTCATCAAGGCCCTTTTTCATGTCCGATTTCACAGCTTCGCCCTGTTTCTTCAGCTCATTCTTCTTCTTCTCTACAAGGCTGTTACAATACTCATCAAGCTTCTTCTCCAGATTCTCCCTGCTCTCATCCATCACAGAATTCTCTGTATTCTCTTTTTGACCGTCAGTGAGGAAAAAGCTTACTATCACTATCGCTACACCTACTATCAATGTCACTATTGCCGGTATCATATACGTCTCTCCTTTTCGATGTATTTATAATTCTGTTCTCAGGCATTCTTCAGTTCATCAAACACCACATCATTCAGCACTTTTATGTACGTGCCCTTCATTCCCGATGATCTCGCCTCTATAACACCTGCGCTCTCAAACTTTCTGAGTGCGTTCACTATAACCGATCTTGTTATGCCTACCCTGTCTGCGACCTTGCTTGCCACCAGTATCCCCTCTTCGCCGTCAAGCTCGGAAAAAATGTGTTTGATCGCCTGCAACTCTGAAAACGACAGAGTGTTGATCGCTGATCTCACTATGGCCAGCTTGCGGTTCTCCTCAGCATTCTCCTCATTGAGCGCCCGCATCATCTCAAGTCCCACAACGGTGGTTCCATATTCGCCAAGAATGATGTCATCTATATCGTACTCAGTCTGAAGTCTGTACAGAAACAGAGTTCCAAGTCTCTCTCCTGCTATATCAATAGGAAGGAGCAGACCATGATACTTGTCTATATCCTTTCCATCAAATCCAAGTGTCGTCAGGTTAACATTCTCCTTAGTGGACAGGACGAGAAGAAGACGCTCGTTGAGCATGTTGTCTATGAGACTTCCTACCTTACCCTCAATGAGCTCATGGATCTCCGGAATATCCTCTCTGTTCTTGAGTCCGAGTATCTTGCCCTTCTTGCTTATTACCATCACGTTTGAAGCAAGAATGTCGCTGAGCACATCACAAATGTCATTAAAAACAACCTTATGTGAATTGTTATTGTGCAATAACTTGTTGATTTTTCGTGTTTTATCTAACAATTGTACACTCATAAGTTATCCTCCATTTTTTTATGTAACAAAAAGTATCTTTTGCTCGAAATATTATGACTATTTGTGATTCTACCACAACAAGATTGACATAACAACCATATTTTATGTAAAGTTGTCCTAAAAACAAAGATTTAAGAAAGTGTTGATTTTACTGGATTTTTCAGCCACAACATATAGTGGTCAGTCTTTTTTTTCGACACAATTTTAATAATTATGACAACCATACACTTCTTTTAATTTTTCTACAATTCAACAAAAAAACAGACAAATTCACTAATTGTCTCCAATTAGGAATCTGTCTGTCACATATCTTATATCTTAATTATTTATCAGCAGTCTCCGCCGCCTTGTTGTTGCAGGTATAACCACACTCCTGATCTGAGCATACCAGCTTATTGCCCTTTACTATCATGTACTTTCCACACTCAGGACATTTCTCATTGCTTGGCATTGCCCATGACATGAAATCACACTCAGGTGCATTGATACATCCATAGTATCTTCTACCCTTTCTCGTCGTCTTGATGACCACGTCTCCGCCACACTTAGGACAGGTAACACCTATCTTCTCGTAGAACGGCTTTGTAAATCTGCACTCAGGGAATCCAGGACACGCCAGGAATTTGCCGTGAGGACCATACTTGATGACCATGTTTCGTCCGCACACGTCACACACTTCCTCGGACACCTCATCCTCTATCTTGATGGACTCAAGTTCTGCCTCCGCCTTCTTCACCGCCTCATCGAGATCCGGATAGAAATTGCGGACAACCACTTTCCAGTCCACGGTTCCCTCTCCTATCTTATCGAGAAGAGACTCCATGTTAGCCGTGAAATTCACATCTATGATAACCGGGAACGCCTGCTCCATGCTCTGGTTAACCGCATCACCTATGGCTGTCACATATAACTTCTTCTGTTCCTTCGTTATATATCTTCTCGCAAGTATGGTCGATATGGTTGGAGCATAGGTACTTGGTCTTCCAATTCCAAGCTCCTCCAATGTCTTGACAAGCAATGCCTCTGTATATCTTGCAGGCGGCTGTGTAAAATGCTGTTTCTCCTCAAGGCCGTCAAGCTCCAGCACATCGCCCTCAGTAAGATTGTTGATTCCCGCAACTGTCTCTCCTCTGTCATTGTCCAGATTGTATACAGCAAGGAATCCGTCAAATGCTATCTTTGATGCGGATGTCTGGAATGTCGCATCGCCGCAGCTTACCTTTACACTCTTGACAGAATATACCGCCCCCGCCATCTGGCTTGCAAGGAAACGATTATATATGAGCTGATACAGTCTGAACTGATCCCTTGAGAGCTGTTCCTTTACCATGACCGGTGACAGAGTCACATCTGTAGGTCTGATAGCCTCATGAGCATCCTGTATCTTCTTATCTGTCTTGGCGCGTCCATTTGAATCGCCAATATATATATCACCGAAATTGTCCGTTATATATTTGTCAGCAGCAGCAACTGCTTCCTCTGATATTCTAGTGGAATCTGTTCTCAGGTATGTTATGAGACCTATCGTTCCACGGCCCTTGATATCAACTCCCTCATAGAGCTGCTGTGCGATCCTCATCGTCTTGGATGTCGCAAAATTGAGCTTCGATGAAGCCTCCTGCTGCAGCGTACTTGTTGTAAATGGCAGCGGTGCCTTCTTGTTTCTCTCACTCTCTTTTATGGACTTTACAACGTACTCTCCATCTTGAAGACCGCTGAGTATCTCATCGAGTGCCGCTCTGCCTGATATCTCTTCCTTATTCTTACCATCTCCGGTAAACTTGAACGTGATAGGCTTCTTGAGCTTGCCGCCGGTCAGATTCGCGTCCAGTGTCCAGTATTCCTGTGGGATAAAATCATTTATCTCCTTCTCCCTGTCACACACGAGCTTGAGTGCAACAGACTGTACACGTCCGGCAGAAAGACCTCTCTTGATCTTTGCCCAGAGAACCGGGCTGATCTTGTAACCAACAAGTCTGTCGAGCACTCGTCTCGCCTGCTGGGCATCCACAAGGTTCATGTCTATGTCCCTTGCCTGCTTTATAGAATTCTTTACCGCATTCTTTGTAATCTCATTGAACGTAATTCTCTTGTAATCCTTATTCTCCAGCTTAAGTGCTTTCATCAAATGATAGGATATAGCCTCTCCCTCACGGTCCGGGTCAGTTGCGAGATAGATCTTGTCAGCCTTCTTAACCGCTTTTCTCAGAGCGGCAAGGATATCACCTTTACCCCTTATAGTGATATATTTGGGCTCGAAATCATTATCAACGTCTATTCCCATCTGACTCTTTGGCAGATCTCTCACATGGCCATTCGAAGCAATCACCTCATAGTTTGATCCAAGAAACTTTTTTATTGTCTTAGCTTTAGCTGGAGACTCAACAATAACAAGATTTTTTGCCATAGCTATCTGTCCTTTCTGTAGGTTTCCTGTAATTCTTATCATCCCAGAGCATCTTCCGGCAGTGTTCATTTTCATGGTCAGGCTCTGACATAATAATTTCTTACCAACTGTTTTATTAATCTTTTCTGTTCTAATTCATACAATATCTGAGTCACCTCAGACACTGAAATCCCAGTCTCGAAGCATATATCATCTATATGCCTTGATTCCAAACGTACACAACTATACACTTTTTTCTCTGCAGGCGCAAGTAAATTTTTGTTAAACGCCTTTGATTCAGCTCGGTTTATGCCCATTTCATCAAGTATATCCTCCACCTGTGTGACACACACCGCCCCCATTCTGATAAGTCCGTTACAGCCTCTGCTGCCCGAATCCGTGATCCTCCCGGGAACAGCATACACTTCCCGCCCCTGCTCCAGCGCCTGGTCCGCAGTGATCAGAGAACCGCTTTTTTCCCTCGCCTCAACGATGAGCACACCGGACGAAAGTCCACTGATTATCCTGTTCCTGTACGGGAATCTGAAAGCATCCGGTCTTATGTCAAGCCCACATTCCGACAGCACTACTCCGCCGCCATTTCTTATGTCGTGATATATATCATAGTTCTCCCTCGGATACGGAACATTTATACCACTTCCGAGCACAGCCACAGTCTTTCCTCCGGCCTTCATGGCAGCTCTGTGCGCAGCGCCATCTATTCCCAGTGCCATTCCACTGACTATAGTAACCCCTGATGCTGCAAGCTCCCCCGACAGCCTGTCGGCAGCTTCCCTTCCGTACACAGAGGCCTTTCTTGCCCCTACCACCGCAACCGCAGGGTCCAGATCCGCCAGCACATCCACATCCCCTGCTGCAAACAGAAGCATTGGGGGATCCGGTATATCATACAGCTTCCCGGGATACAGCTTATGTCCCGGATAAATATATGTAATGTCATTTCTTCGAAGCTCCTCTGCATATGCCGCAACTTTCCCGGCATCCCTGTGTTCAAGGAATCCGTCAGCCTGAGCCTGTGTGAGTTCATCCCGAAGCTGTTCCTCAGAAGTGTTCCACAGTCCTCTTATACCTCCGTATTTCATGGCAACGTTCATCTTCACAGTGTGAGTCATCCTGCTTATCATCCCAAACCAGAGATAAAGTAATTCCTCCGTCATGTCACACACCTCCCTGAATGTCCGCATTTCTGAAGAACACCGCTTCTCTCAGGTGTTTTATCCCGACCTCAGGATCTCCATCGAGATCCGCAATAGTCCTGGCTATCTTGAGTACCCTGTATGCTCCTCTCGCAGTCATATCCATATCGGCAAAACAGTCCTCCATGAAATTCTTTGCCTCGCCGTCAAGCACTACATATTTGCTGCATAATGCCGAATCCATCTGGGAATTGAACCGTATATTTTCACCGCTGAACCTTTCACTCTGTATCCTCTGGGCCCTCAGCACACTCTCCCTCATTTCTGCTGAATTCTTCCCTGTCCGGCCACCAAATAACTGTCTGCAGTCCACCTTCCTAACATCCACATTTATATCTATCCTGTCAAGCAGAGGCTTGCTTATCCTGGCATTATAATTCCTGATCTGCCTGACCGTGCAAGTACACCTGTTCATATCCGGGTACTGTCCGCAGGGGCATGGATTTCTCGCCGCAACCAGCATGAAGTCCGCAGGAAATCTGTATATTCCACCAAGCCTTGATATACTGACCTCACCGTCCTCAAGGGGCTGTCTCATGACCTCGAGCACGTTCCGGTTAAACTCCGGCAGCTCATCGAGAAACAGCACACCACCGTGTGCAAGACTTATCTCTCCTGGTCTCGGATTATGCCCGCCGCCGGACAGGGCATGCAGGGATATCGTATGATGAGGTGCCCGGAATGGACGGCGGTTTATTATATGACAGGATTCATCCAGAAGCCCCGCCACACTGTACACCTTCGTTATCTCTATACTCTCCTCAAGGCTGAGTCTCGGAAGTATCGTCGGGATACGTCTGGCTATCATGGATTTGCCTGCCCCGGCGGGGCCTGTCATGAGTATGTTGTGCATTCCCGCCGCGGCTATCTCCACTCCACGTTTAAGGGATTCATGCCCCATTACCTCAGAGAAATCCACTTCTGCTTCATCCCCTGACGTATCCAGCATGGCTTCTACATCAACATATTCAGGCTCTATGGTCTGTATACCACTCAAGTGATCGACCAGCTCTCCTATACTTGTGACCGGTATAACAGTCATCCCACGTATAATGGCGGCCTCCCTGGAATTTCCCGCCGGCACTATACAGCTCCTCACTCCTTCGCTGTACGCAGAGTGAACTATGGACAGCACACCGCTCACCGTATTCACATGTCCGTCAAGCCCCAGCTCTCCAAGGATAAGTATGTTCTTTATATTGTCTGTTGGAATAACGCCCATGGACGCCAGCATACCCGCTGCGATGGGCAGATCGAAGGCAGTGCCTTCCTTTCTGATATCCGCCGGAAAGAGATTGATCGTTATTCTCTTCGGAGGAATGTTGAAACCAGAATTGCGCAGTGCAGTCCGGACCCGTTCTCCTGCTTCCTTCACGCAGGAGGACAGGTATCCGACCATATTCATAACGGGAAGCCCATCGTGTATATCCGTCTCCACTGATATGAGCGTCCCGTCGATTCCCTGTACAAGTCCACTTAATACTTTACTATACATAAGTAAGTGCTCCTTCCCGCTCTGCCGAGCAGCCTCTCCATCGGAGCACATATTACACTAAAAAGGATATCCCATAATCAAACACAAGTCAAACTCCATTTTGTATACCTGTTTGGAATATCATATCCTTGACTTTTTCCTTTTTCTGCTGCCCTTAACCAGCTTCACCGAAGCCACCTTAAGCAGCACAAATGATGCTGCGAGATTCACACACACTGAGATCACGGCCATATGATCCACCACGAAATTCGTGTATTTACCGTATCCCGTCATGGTTTCCACCACAGATTCATCCCCGAGCAATCTGATGAAATTTTCTGCTATCCACATGGCAGGATTGACTGCATAGCACACTGCCTTTCCCATCATATAAGTAGCATAACTGCTTCTTGAACCGTCCGACATATACATCATGGATTCAAAAACTTTTCCTATCGCATATGATAAAAACACAACAACCGCTATAGTCACTATGGTTGATATGGCCGCCGACACAGAAGTTCTCTTCACGCAGGAGTAAAATATTCCGATACTACCAACGTATATATCTATAAAGAGAACCATTCCAAGATATTTGAACAGTTCGTCCCAGCCCATTCCTCCAACTATGAATGCAACCGCCATAAACGGAAGAGTTGCTATGACATACATTGCCGTGGTGGCAACTGCCGACAGGAGCTTTCCTGCAACTATCGATATAGGTCTTATCGGAGTCGTCAGCATGATCTCAAGCGTCTGTCTCTCCCTCTCACCGGATATCGAGGTGGATGTGATTATCGGAACTATGAGTCCTATTATGCACAGCTCACACACCGCAAGCACAGGAAACATCTGTGCAATATTTGAATAATATACCTGATATGCCGAGCCTCTGCTCGTCATGAAGAGCATTCCGACAACCAGCGCAAACAGGCAGTTGATGACTGTTATCGTCACGACCATTCTGGCACTTCTCGCATTTACCAGAATATCCTTCTTCAATATGGGATTAATAATTGTTCTTCGCGCCACGATTCTCACCTCCCGTAATCTTAAGGAACAGGGATTCCAGATCTTCCTTCTCCCTGAAAAACTGATGAACGTGCACACCGTTGTCCACAAGACTTCTGAGAAGCTCGGCGTCAGACTCCCTCGTGCCTGAATAATAGACAAGAATTTCTCCATCTTGTATACTTATGCGATCCACATTGAATCTTTCCTTCACAATGACAGATATCCTGTTGGCTGAGGCCTCCGCATCAAGTCCCAACATATATCCCTTTATCCTTACAGGAGGCATGTTCTTATCACCATTTACAATCTCATCCACGCTTCCGCTGGCCACTATCTTTCCGTGGTCTATGACACCTATACTCGTACACATCTCTGAAAGCTCCGGCAGAATATGCGAGCTTATCACGATGGTCTTGCCCATCTCCTTCAGATCACGCAGTATATTCTTCATATCATGTCTTGACCTTGGATCCAGACCCGAACTCGGCTCATCGAGCACCAGAAGCTCGGGATCATGTATGAGCGCTCTTGCTACACAGAGTCTCTGCTTCATACCTCTTGAAAGGCTGTCGACGAACTCGTCCTTTTTATCCTGAAGGGCGACAAGCTCCAGATATTTATCTGCGACCTTCTCCACTTTCCGCTTGCTCATGCCGTACATGGAGCCATAAAAATCCATGTACTCCATGACCTTCAGATTGTCGTACACACCGAAAAAGTCAGGAACATATCCTATCTTCCGTTTCACATCCGCAGGTCTGCCAAGTGCGTCTACACCGTCTATGGTGACCTTTCCCGATGTGGCTTTAAGGAGTCCGCACATGATCCTCATGGTTGTCGTCTTACCGGCACCATTTGGTCCGACAAATCCGAATATCTCGCCCTTATCAATATGAAGATTCATATGATCGAGCGCAACAAACTTTCCATATCTCTTGGTGAGTTCTTCTATATCAACCATTACCGGACACCTCCCCTCGCACTGATATGTGGAAGGTAACTGTCCACATAATAGTCTCCCTGCTGAGGAGATATAAATCTCATAGCCAGGCATCCGTCCGACATATATTTGTCAAGTTCCTGCCCCTTTATGATCGTTTGTCCATCGGCAAATACCGCGTCATATTCGCCGGTCTCTCTGTTGAGCATCTGCACTACGACCTTGTTCTTGCCGCTTCCCGCCTGGGCCTTATCGTATATCAGTTCCGTTATATCATCATTCTTGCCAAATCTGATGTTAACGTCCACGGTTTCAGAATACATCAACAGATCGTCATCACCATAATCTGATCCGCCGATTCCATTCTCATCCCTGTCATAAATGCTGTAATAATAAACTCCATCCACATCCTCATATTTTAGGGTATCTATGTCGTATACCATATAGCTGCCATAATTTTCCGTATCGGCATCACTCATCATATCCGGATCCCGCTGTATGGTTCCCCACACAGCCACAACGCCGTCATCTGCAGCGAGTCTACTGTACTGGGCAAGCCGGAGCTGCATGTAATAATTTCTGGACCATTCCGCCGACGATTCATCATCTCCGAAATAATCCTCACCATACTTCTTCGTGTAATATGATCTCATTCCGTCAAGTATGGATCCGCCGTCAAATTTGTGGGTATTCTTCCTGCTTATCCGTATGGTATCTCCCGCTCTCAGGACATCAGCAACGTAATAATATCCCTCGGACATGACCACAAGATTCTCCACATCGTACGAGGTGTCATTTGTCAATGATCCCTCAAAGCCATCTGTATATAATGTCAAATTCTTCCGAATCCTTCCAATATCGTTGCTTCCAGCAAAGCTTGCATTAGTTGATATAGTGCCAAATGAACGATTGCTGTAATAATTCAGTGTAACGCCATCTTTTCCATCATTTTTTACCGCATTGAGATTATCATAAAAGCTGGATTCCATGGAATCATCCATCTCGATGTTGGAATATTTGCTGTTGATGTCTATCTTGTATTGGCCTGATCTGCCGCCTATTATATATGAATATGCATCCTCCCGCTTGGTATCACCGCTTATATCCGCAGCCACAAATGTAAGTCCGATAGGCTTTGTAACTCTGTACTTGAGGCTTACCATATATATGGCACCTGTACCGATAATTGCACATACCGGGATAACTCCCCATATGAGCTCCTTCTTTTTGAGCCTGCTGAGGACGATGTACGCCACAGGACCACACACAATGATATATATGATCAGCACGAGCATAATGACAACAGGTGACGGGGTGCTTCTCTTGTTGGCTGCATTTGCCACATCATATCCATAATATGTGCCACCATAATACCAGCCTCCATCGATCCAGTTCTGTGTCATATCCGTAAAGCCTGCCTCCAGAGCAGCCTGCGCCTGGGCAGTCTTATCCTTCTCATCCGTCTGTGCAAGCGAATACGGGAGCACCACGATCCTGCCATATCCCATATTCAGATAGTACCCATCTGAGCCGTCCAGCTCATGTACCTTCTGTGTGTCATTCACAGCGGAGACAAAATCGCCGTCAAAGCTGCTGAGTTCATTTTCATCTGACGACTTGGCCAGTATCATAGCTCCACCACTGTACACCCATTGTTTTATGGCAGCACTCTGCTTCTCTAACAATCCCGACAGATCATAATCATCCACCAACAGGTACTCTATAGCCTCCAGTCCCTCCTCGGACTCAGGAATGTCTGAGGGTGATAATGCAACAGTCTCTACCTTTGCATTATCATACACATTGTCCATGGAGACATCCTCTATATAAGACATGGCATCCTGTCTGTCACTCATCACGCCCACCGCAACTACCATATCATTGCCCTCTATACTCAGTGAATCCCGCTCTGAGTACACCAGCTCTCCGTCACTGTCCTTGATCTCAACCTTTGCTATACCGGAGCCCATATTATCGACACAGAATTCCAGCTCTGTATTTTCTCCTGCCTTTAATTCCACATCTCTGGCATATGTCATATTCTTCGTGCCAAAGCCTTCGGAATAGCTCGTCTGTACAGACACATTTCCCGCAAAATCTGTGTCGCACACAATATCCAGCCTGATAACACTGCCTCTGTCATTTACCGCATATCCATTGAGTCCATACTTTAGCTGTATATCAAAATCAGGGTTATTTTCAATTATCCTCTGTTCAACCCGTCCATATGCACTATCTGTGTTCGTTTCCGCCATAGCTGGACAGATCATACCTCCAAGCAGCATAAGTGCAACCGCACCGCCACACGCAAGTTTCGCCGATCTGATCATAAGTCTTTCCTTCCAATTTGACTTTATTTTTTACACTAAACTTATAATAAATTCTGCCGGTAAATAACGCAACTTACACTTTCGTAAGGACACGTCAAAGCTCTTCCGGCATTCCCCGTCCGCGCAAAAAAAGCTCCCCGGATACATCAAATATCATGTATTCAGGGAGCTGCTCAACTCTTAACTGAAATATACTACCTCTTCATCAGGTGCACTTGTGAGTGTGACCTTCTCTGCTGTGAGAACAGGTCCTTCACCTTCAAAATCTGGGTAATACTCGTAGCCTATCTTGGCTGTGACATCAACCCACTGTCTGTCCACAAGATTCTTAGCACCCTGATAATAGCACTTGAATCCGACAAACTGGATATCCTCAACACAACATGTCATGGCGAATCTTCCAGGAACAAATGCATTGCTGCCGTACTGCTTTGGTCTAAATACCATGGCCTTGAAGTGGATCTTCTTGCCGTCGTATCTCTCTTTCATGTCAGATGCATCCACATACCAGATACCGAAATCGTCATCCGGCAGTTCTATCACATCTGCGCTCACATCGTATGGCAGATCCTCAGGTTCATTTGTCTCAGGTGCAATGGAGCCATCTTTCATCTCAAAGATGATCTGCGCTCTTCTGTTCACCGCCTTGATGGATCTTCTCCACTCAGGGATCTTGGAATTCTCATCACATCTGTTGAAGATGACCATGTCCGCACTGTTGAACTGCTCAACCATGGTTGCCTTCATGTTCTGTGAGTACACATCGTATGTCTCCGCATTCACAAATGAGATAACCTGGACAACCGTCCATCCCTTTGGAACCCTTATCTCAAATATCTTATCGAGCTTCCACATACCATTGTACTCGATCATGACCTGTTCCGGATTGTATTTGTCCTGAAGGTCAAGGAGATGGTCTGTGGTGAGCTGATCTTCCTCTATGAACTCTGTATATATATTAGCCTTCTTCAGAGCCTCAAGATCATACTCCTCCTCTCCGTCCTCACAGACGAGAAGAAGTGTCTTGGCTCCACCTGTAAAGCCTCTGTCCATCAGGGTCTCCTTGGCAAATGTTGTCTTACCGCTCTCAAGGAATCCCATGAACACATATACAGGTATCTCTTTATTCTGACGTCCCATCATATTAACTCCTTATCATAGAACAACCTGCTTAAACCTCGAACAGTTCTGCAAGGTCGTCCTCCTTAAGCTTGCTTCCTATTACGCAAAGCTTACCAGTGATGTCAGCCTTGCCCTTTCTGACCTCAAACTCGCCTGGTACAAGATCAAAGTACAGCCACTCACCTGCATCGCTAGGTACGATACCCTTTGCTCTGAGGATAACACCGTACTTCTCTGTGTCAGCCAGAGTGTCAAGGATCTCTCTGAGTTTGTCCTCATTGTACTTGTGTGGTGTCTCCTTGCCCCAGCTTGTAAATACCTCATCTGCATGATGATGGTGGTGATCATGGTCATGGCAGCCACATGTACACTCATCGCCATGGTCGTGATCATGATGATGATCGTGGTCATCGTGGTCGTGGTGATGCTCGTGCTCGTCGTGATCGTGGTGATGCTCATGGTCGTCATCATGGTCGTGATGATGG
>ULPX01043446.1_pt1 | contig 14147 bp, 8 predicted proteins | sample 1953911 | NCBI WGS metagenome assembly ULPX01 (sample SAMEA4835640, study PRJEB28245) | human gut metagenome | biome: gut microbiome; material: fecal sample | place: Denmark | collected 2008 | reverse complement strand
AACTGTTGCACACGTTTGGGCTGTTCTTTCGCCAAATTATTCTTTTCACCGGCATCTTTTTTCAAATCATACAATTGTGGTTCCATACTGTTTCCCAACTCAATATTCACCTGCTTATTATAAGCCGGCCCCCGACCGGGACGAACATACTTCCAACGACCATCTGTAATGGAAAGATTATTTTGTGCATTTTGCAGAACCAGATAATCACGCCCTTTCTTCTCTTTCCCCATCCAAGCCATTTTCATCGGGCGGCTATCCGGTGCCGCACCCTCGGGAAGAGACTGATTCAACATTTGTGCAAAAGTAGCAAACCAGTCAATCTGACAAAGTAATGCATCGGACACTCCGGGCTTAATTTGTCCCGGCCATCTCCAAATGCAAGGAACACGAGTGCCGGCTTCATAGATACTATATTTACCACCGCGATACTTACCACCGGGTTTATGATCACCCAACAGTTCGACTGCCTGATCTTTATAACCATCATCTACAACCGGACCATTGTCGCTGGAGATAATGACCAACGTATTTTTGTCTAATCCCAGTCGTTCAAGCGCATTCAACACCTCTCCTACGCTCCAGTCAAACTCCAACAAACAATCACCACGAGGCCCCATACCACTCTTACCAACAAACTGTGCTCCGGGAACACGGGGAACATGCGCATCTTGCGTAGCAAAATAAAGGAAGAACGGGCGATCTTTATGTGTTTCGATAAAAGATACAGCCTTATCAGTCAAGGTTTCGGCTATCTTATCATCTTTCCAAAGTGCCGACTTACCGCCTTTCATAAAACCGATACGGGAAATTCCATTGACAATACTCATATCATGTCCGTGAGAAGGATGCATAACCAACAATTCGGGATTGTCCTTTCCGGTAGGCTCCCCGGGAAAATTCTTTTTATAGCTGACCTGAATAGGATCGGCCGGATCAAGGTTGATCACTTGGTCATTTTCTACAAATACACAAGGAACACGGTCGCCGGTGGCAGCCATAATAAAAGAATAGTCAAAACCAATATCGTTGGTACCCGGTTTCAACGGTTTATTCCAATCTTGTTCACCACCTTTATCTCCCAACCCTAAGTGCCATTTACCTACTACAGCAGTAGTATAACCGGCTTGCTTGAACATATCCGGCATAGTATAGCGATCCGGACGAATAATAGAACCGGCATCACCATCGGCAATACCCGTACCGGCTTTACGCCAAGCGTATTCTCCCGTAAGCATGGCATAACGGGAAGGAGTACTTGTTGCAGCCGCACTGTGTGCATTAGTAAATCGCACGCCTTGTGCCGCCGCACGGTCTACATTGGGAGTATGAATCGTATTCGCACCATTGCAACTGAAATCACCGAAACCGATGTCATCGGCATAGATAAAAACCACGTTCGGACGCTGTTCTCCTTTCTCTTGCGCAACGGCATTTTGAACGAGACAGGGAGTAATAACTAAGGGAAGTACAAAATAATTTTTTTTCATGATAAGTTAATATTAGATTCCGGAACAAATATCGTCATTTATGAGAACATACACACCCTGCATCAGTCAATATTTTTACCGCACAAGCAAAAAATAGACATTTATGAACATCCGGTAGACAATATTGGAAACAAAAAATGGAGAATATCTGATAATCTTGCAAATGGATAAACAAATACTTACCTTTGGACGTTAGATAGTTAACCACTAAAATTTAGAAGTTATGAAATTTTTTATCGACACAGCTAATTTGGAGCAGATACGCGAGGCATATGCACTCGGTGTGCTCGACGGAGTTACTACCAATCCTTCACTTATGGCCAAAGAAGGCATCAAAGGAACCGAAAACCAACGTAACATTATGTAGAAATATGTAATATCGTGGGAGGTGACGTAAGTGCCGAGGTGATAGCTACCGATTATGAAGGCATGATTCGGGAAGGTGAAGAACTTGCCGCATTAAATCCGCATATCGTAGTAAAGGTACCATGCATTGCCGATGGCATCAAAGCTATTAAATATTTCACGGAAAAAGGTATCCGTACCAACTGTACCCTGGTATTTTCTGCCGGGCAGGCTTTACTGGCTGCTAAAGCGGGAGCTACCTATGTGTCTCCTTTCGTAGGTCGTCTGGATGATATTTGTGAAGACGGTGTAGGGCTCGTTGCCGATATCGTACGCATGTACCGTTATTATAATTACAAGACACAAGTATTGGCAGCCTCTATCCGCAACACCAAGCACATCATGGAATGTGTAGAAGCCGGAGCCGATGTAGCCACTTGTCCGTTAAGCGCCATTAAGGGATTACTAAGCCACCCGCTTACAGAATCCGGATTGAAAAAATTCCTGGAAGACTACCAAAAAGTAAACGGATGAAAATCCGGATGAAACAATTTCCTAAGTCTGCCGTTATACTTATAAAAAACAAGATATAATTATGGACTTAGGAAATTGGATGAACAAGATCCTCATCGGATGGGGAATAGACCCGAAAATAGCCAACACGTTTGATGAGGCCATTATTGCTATCTTAATGATCTGCATCGCGGTAGGGCTCGATTATCTTTGCCAGGCCATTCTGGTAGGTGGAATGAGAAAATATACCAAACACTCCCCACACGTATGGAATACATTATTAATGAAACGACGCGTATTCCATAATCTGATACATACGATTCCCGGCATATTGGTATATATACTATTACCAATCGCTTTTGTACGCGGAAAAGAACTGTTGCTTATTTCTCAGAAGATATGTGCCGTTTACATCATCCTGTCCTTGCTGCTTGCCATCAACGGAGTACTGCTGATGATATTGGACGTATATTCGGAAAAAGCCAAGGCAAAGAACCATCCGATGAAAGGATTTATACAGGTTCTGCAAGTTCTTCTTTTCTTTGTAGGAGGCATCATCATGATTGCCATTCTCGTGAACAAATCGCCGGCAAGTCTGTTTGCCGGTTTGGGGGCTTCGGCAGCCGTTCTGATGTTAGTATTCAAAGATTCCATTTTAGGATTTGTGGCAGGTATACAATTATCAGCCAATGACATGGTACGGTTAGGAGACTGGGTTACAATCCCTTCGAGCAATGCTAATGGTATAGTACAGGAAATTACATTGAATACGGTCAAAATTCAAAACTTCGATAACACGATTTCTACTATTCCTCCTTACAGTCTCGTAAACAACTCTTTCCAGAATTGGCGCGGAATGGTGGAATCGGGTGGACGGAGAGTCATGAAGAATATCACTCTCGACCTTACCACACTAAAATTCTGTACCCCCGAAATGCTGGATACTTTTCGGAAAGAAATCCCTTTACTGGCCGATTACCAACCGGAAGAAGGAGTGATACCGACCAACTCGCAAGTGTATCGTGTCTACATAGAACGTTACTTATGCAGTCTGCCTGTAGTAAACCAAGATCTTGACTTGATAATCAGCCAAAAAGAAGCTACCGAATATGGCGTACCTATCCAAGTTTATTTCTTCTCCCGAAACAAAATATGGAAGGAATACGAACGTATTCAGTCCGATATCTTCGACCATCTATTTGCCATGGTACCCAAATTTGATTTGAAAGTATATCAGTATTCAGACTGAAATGAAATTAGTAGTTAAGTAGTCAAGTAGTAAGTAGCAGGTAGTAAATAGCCTAATAACAAGCTATCAAATAACAAGTAGTCCATTAATAATAAATGACTAAATAGCAAGTAACATGAAAAAATCAGAAATAAGTCTATCCTACTTGACTACTGAACTACTTACTACTTAACTACTCAATTACTTACTACTTAGCCACTTGACTACTCTTCTCCCTATACTTCGTCGGCGTTTCTCCCGTATACTGCTTAAATAAAGTGCTGAAGTAACGCGATGTAGTGAATCCACAGCGTTCTGCTATTTCGGTAAAATTCAAATTGGTAGTGGTAATAAGCAGTATTGCCTTTTCTATTCTAAGTTTATTGATATAATCATTGACTCCCACATCCGTCAGTGCTTTTAACTTATTATAAAGCGTAGCACGACTCATACCGATCTCTCTACAAAGGAAAGCAACATCCAACTCGGAATCGGACAGATGATCGGTAATGATTTTGTTCAGCTTCAGAAGAAAAGTCTCGTCTGCCTGACTGAATGTACTGTCTTCGGGTGCCGGCAACAATCCGGCATTCAGATAGCGTGCCTTTGTCTGTTCGCGATTACGCAAACGGCTACGAATAAGTTCGAGTAGCATTTCCTCTTCGAACGGTTTGGTCAAATACCCGTCCGCACCGATTTTATATCCCTGCAACTGGCTTTGCTCATCGTCACGCGCAGTAAGCAGGATAACCGGAATATGACTGACGGCAATATCCTCTTTTATCTGCTTACAAAGTTCATAACCGTTCATACGCGGCATCATTACATCACTGACAATAATATCCGGTTGATATTTCCGAAGAAGCTCCAAAGCCTCTACCCCATCTGCGGCAGCATATATTTGCTTAAATTTATCTTTCAACATATCCCGCAGAAAATCAACCAAATCCTGATTATCATCAACAACCAATAGAGAATAGTTACTCATGACAAAAGCATTTGTATCCGGAATGTTTTCTCCACCACTATCAGTGATCAGTTCATTCAGATAAGCTTTGGGCTCACAAAGTACCTCTTCCGATATGGCTTGTAAAGGAAGCTCAAAAAAGAAAGTGGCACCCACCGTTTCGTTATCTCTGGCACCAATATTTCCCCCATGTAATTCGGCCAAAATCTTGGAATAAGACAATCCGATACCCGAGCCGTTACGCTGCTCACCGTTTCCCTGATAAAAACGGGTAAAGAGTTTATTTACATCTACCTGTTGCAATCCACAACCCTGATCGGAAACCGATATGCGAACGCGTTGCTCTTCTGACAATAGTTTGGTAATAATGGTTATTCCTGTTCCTTCCGGACTGTGCTTTAGTGCATTAATCAACAAGTTAGTCAGAATAATTTCACACTTATCCCTGTCAAAACTAACCTCTTCGATCTGTTCGTCCAACTGATAATTAATCTCCACATTCTTCGCTTCAGCCTCACCGACAAAGTCTGCCGAAACCTCCAGTACCCAATCATTTAATCGCTGCGGATAAATCTGCAATTTACTCACTCCGACTTCCATCTTACGTAGATCGAGTACCATATTGAGCAAATCTCTCATACGCTGTGATTGTCTGTAAATACTTTTAAGAGGTACGAAATTGGAGTCCGTAGGAGATAAAGTTTTCAAGATACGATTGAGGGGCGCATGTATCAAAGTCAACGGAGTACGAAGTTCATGACTGATGTTAATCAAAAAACGCACTTTCTCTTCATACATCTGTTTCTCATGCTCTTTCATCGCCCACTTCAGTTTATTTTCTTTACGACGCAAAGTGACCAGAAAAGTCTGTATGATGGCTCCGGATACAATCAAGACACAACACATTATAAACCACCACGTTTTATACCACGGCGGCAAAATAGTAAGACTCAAAACCTGCTGTAAGGGAGTCCAGTTACCATCTTTCGTACTACATGAAGCCATGATCCGGTAATTTCCGGGAGGTAACGAACGGACAATCAGTTCCGGGCTATAAGAATCAATATATTGCTCATTCAAACCGGCAATCTGGTAACGATAAATTTTTTGGCGGAAAATGTCTTTCTCACAAGACATAACACGAATAGCAATCGACTTACTACTCCAAGGCACAGAGATACCGATAGGTTCCGCACTTAAAGCGTCATTCACCGATTCACCATTGATAAGTACATCCGTCAATTGCATCTGCGGGTATTCCGAACTTTCTATCGGCAAATTTCTATCAATGCGCAATAACCCCTTAATACCTCCCATATAGATATCACCCTTAGTAGAAACCAACTTAGGCTTAGATAGATATTCATTTATCAAAACCCCGTCCGACTCTCCGAAAAGAACAAATCTTTTTTCATTGATGAGCCATGCAAACAGCATCTGATCCGTTCCGATCCACACTTTTCCTTTCCGGTCGCATACAATAGAGATTATTTCATCAAAAAGCGTCGTAGGCAAATGCTGATATTCATGATTCACAGGATTGTAACTACTCAGCCCCCGATTGCTGCCAATCCAAAAAACACCACGCTCATCACGCGAAACCGAATTGATAAGCGTATCCCTGCCACAAGTAAATACGGCATGCAACTTATTCGTAGAGTGATCCAATGCATAAATCCGATGAAGATCGCAAAAATAACTCGTCCGCGAGCCCAAAGAAACCGGAAGAATCGTACCGACAAAATCCTCTCCCTCTTCTTCCTTTATCACGTCGACCTTACCGGAAGCAATATCATACCTATAAATATGAGAACCAAGCAATAAGACAGAACCAGGCACCATCTGATAAACATTCACAGTTCGCCCGCTATATCGGATGAGATTGTTTATCTCTTCATTATCAACAACCAACGGAGTAAGATTTCCCGTTGATTTATTAAAGATAAACAGACCTTTGGAAAAAAGCGATAATAACAATTCATTAGAAGTAAAACCGGTAATCGATGCTACTTTGGTTTTCCATGTAGCCTGATAATGCCGGAATTTTTCCGTCCCTGGATTTAATCTGTTCAAGCCGCCTCCATCGGTACCAATCCAGATATCTCCGGATACAGAATCCTGATATAAACTCAGGACTGTGTTATCACTCAATCCGGCATCGTTTCCCGGTACTGCATCCGTATAAGTCTTCATCGATATTTCACGGATATTAATGAGTCCGCCACGGATGCTGCCTGCCCACATATTATTATTAACGTCATTGTGCAAGCATAAAATAGAATTTACAGGCAAAGAATAATTGTTTCCGGGGATATGCTCCAAAACGGATATTTCTTGGGTCTCGGGATCCAATACATTAATCCCGCCACCGTCAGTACCGATCCATATATGCCCGTCCCTTTCGGCCATACATAAAACGACATCATTATTCAACTGAGAATTCCGAGTGGTATAAGAAGCCAGCAAGGCACCGTCTTTTGCAAAACACCGGATGCCGTTATTGTATGGAGCAACCCACACACGTTGTCGGGAATCTATCATGATCTCCATGATTTCTTTTCCACAATCAAAAGGAGGAGGCGACACTTCTCCGGTACGAAGATTAAGTAACAATACCCCTTGCCAACGGCTGGCACAAAGTACTGTTTCTGCATTCCACATGCCAATAAAAGATATGGAGAATTGCGCGTCAGAGGCAAAATCCCGGACAAGGACAAAAGAATCATCCTTATAACTGTAAAAATAAATTTTATTACGTGCACCGAACAAGATTCCCTGACTGGTGCGACAGGAAGCATTTACAATTATATTTTGATTGTTATTGTTTTTAATGACATCAAAATCATCACTTCTGCGCCGATAGCGGGCAATACCTTTATCGGTCATAATCCAGATATTATGCAAACTGTCTTCCACAATCTGATGAATATGATTGTGAGGCAGTGAATTCGGATTATCAGACTGATACGTATATCGTTTCAGCTCATGTCCGTCGAAACGTCCTAACCCGCTTCTCGTCCCGATCCACACAAATCCTTTCTTTTCGGCATAAATACACCTGACCGTAGAAGGCAACCCTTCTTTCAAGGAGATTTGTTTAAAATAATAATGGCTGGCTTTTAAGTGATTACAACATAAAAGCAGACCTACTATCCAACAAAAAAGACGGAGGCAATTGACTATTTTCATAATAAGATTCGTATGTGACCGGGAGCAAAAATAGTTTTTTCTTTTTCTATTACCAAAAAAAGAATCTTAAAAGAGAGGCCAGTTCGGATCGTCTACATGTGCTTCTTTCATGATATTTTTTAACTCTTCCACCTTTTCGGGATACTGACTTAAAACATTGTGCTTTTCCGAAGGATCAGCAGCCAGATTGTAAAGTTCATAATAAGGTTTATCACCGCGTATATTCATATGAACAAGTTTCCATGAACCCTTGCGAACAGCTTGGCGACCATTTAATTCCTGAAATTCGAAATACAGGTATTCATGTTCTTTTTGACCTTTCCGGTTCTCAAGCAAAGGAAGCATACTTACACCATCCATCTCTCGAAGGTCGGCTTTAGGACGTAACATTTCTTCAAAAGTAGGCATCAGATCCCAGAAAGAACACATAAAATCGGTTTCCGTACCGGATTGTACATGTCCCGGCCAGGACACAATCATGGGAACCCGGATTCCTCCCTCATACAGATCGCGCTTATAGCCACGCCAGATACCGTTACTGTTGAAAAAATCGGGATCGGCTCCTCCTTCCTGATGAGGGCCATTGTCACTTGCAAAAATAATAAGAGTATTCTCGTACATTCCTTTTTCTTTCAATTTCTGGACCAATTGTCCTACATATACATCGAGTCGATAAATCATCGCAGCGAATGTAGCACGTGGATTCAACTGAGTGCAATATCCTCCTTTACGGAAAGCAGGACTTCCAGGTTCAAACCCTTTGTATGGAACCTCCGGAAATTTACCGCGAAATTTTTTAATAATGCTATCTTCGGGAACAATCAGTTCAGCATGCGGAATAATGGTCGGATAAAATAAGAAAAACGGTTCTTCCTGCTTCCTGGCATCCAAGAAAGAAAGTGCTTTAGAATGAATCAAATCCTGAGAATAGGTTCCCTTGCCATACTCCACCTCCAATACATTATTTTTCAGCTCGATACGTTGATCATTTTCCCATAAATGATCGGGATAATAACTATGCGCTAACAATTGACAATTATAACCATAGAAATAATCGATTCCCTGCTTATTAGGATCACCCGTAGAGCCGATAAAACCTAATCCCCATTTACCAAAAGCAGCAGTTTTATATCCGGCATCTTTAAACAGGTGGAAAATGGTACGTGCATCGGCCGGCAGAGGAAATTGTCCTTCGGGATCAAGCTCCTTATTTCCACGAATAGCTGTGTGCCCACTATGGGTACCGGTCAGAAGGCAAGAACGTGAAGGGGCACTAACCGTAGTCCCCGAATAGCATTGCGTAAAACGCATTCCGTTTTGTGCCAACTGATCGATGTTGGGAGTATCGAACTTCTCTTGCCCGTAACAGCTCAAATCACCGTAGCCCAAGTCATCGGCCAGAATAAAAACAATATTAGGCCGTTGAGGAGTTTTTGATTTCTTCTTTTGGGCAAAACCGGATTGAACACTGACAAGACCGATAAACAAAGCACCACTATACAAGATTCTCTTCTTCATAACATTTTATATAAGATTACGGTACAAAGATAAGGTTTTCAAATAAGAATATTATTTTATATTAGTACAAAGAATGTAAAGGAATCTATTTTTATTACTATCTATTTCATCATATCCATTGCAAAAAAAAACAGGAAGGTCACAGAGCCCTATTAAATAATACGCTCTGTGACCTTTGCACCACACGATGTCAAATGGAATCAGGCAATCGTAACGGCCGGATCCAAATAAACATCCTGAATAGCATTCAACAATTCCACACCTTTATTCATAGGCTTCTGGAAAGCTTTACGCCCACTGATCAATCCCATGCCACCGGCACGCTTATTGACAACAGCCGTAACCACAGCATCCCTCAAATCGGAAGCACCGTGAGACTCACCGCCGGAATTTATCAATCCGACACGACCCATATAGCCATTAGCCACTTGATAACGGCAAAGGTCAATCGGATGTTCCGAAGTCAGTTGTGTGTACATACGCTCATCTGTTTTACCGAAACCGATAGCCTTGAAGCCACCATTATTCGTAGGAAGTTTCTGTTTTACGATATCTGCCTTGATAGTTACCCCAAGTCGGTCTGCCTGCCCGGTAAGGTCGGCAGCTGCATGATAATCCACACCGTCTTTCTTGAAATCGTTATTACGTAGATAACACCATAAAATAGTCGCCATACCGAGCTCATGAGCATAATCAAAAGCCTCGGCTATCTCTACCAACTGCCTACGGCTCTGCTCGGAACCGAAATAAATGGTAGCACCTACGGCAACCGCTCCCATCTCCCATGCTTCTTTCACCGTACCAAACATCACCTGATCATACGAATTGGGATAGCTTAATAATTCATTGTGATTCAGTTTCACCACAAAAGGAATCTTGTGAGCATATTTACGTGCCACAGAACCGAGAATACCAAAAGTAGATGCAACAGCATTACACCCTCCTTCAATAGCCAATTTTACAATGTTTTCCGGATCGAAATAAATTGGATTCGGAGCAAAAGAAGCACCGGCAGTATGCTCGATATCCTGATCGACAGGAAGAATGGAAACATAACCGGTATTTGCCAAACGACCGTGTCCCAGAATCGTCTGCAAACTACGTAAAGTCTGTATGTTACGGTCGGAATCAATCCAAATACGGTCTATCGTATCCGAAGAAGGCACGTGAATAAGTGACTTATCAATGGTTTTGCAAGTATGGTCAAGATAATAAGCTGCCTTATCACCTAATAAATCTGTTATTTTACTCATAATGTTATTGTTTTTAATAATTAATAATAGTTGGAAGTTAGGAGTCAGGAGTTGGAAGTTAGGAGTTGGAAGCTGGAAGTTAAGAGCTGACAATAAGTAGTCAAAAGTTTGTTGATCAATAACGCCAACATGCTGCATAGCTTCTAACTCCTAACTTCTAACTCCCAACTTCTCTCTTCCCCTGATTAGCCACAGCTTCCATCAGTTTCTTTATTTCTTCCGGGTCTCCCAAAAAGTAATCGTTCACCAGATTGAGATCGTCATCGAATTCAAAGACATAAGGAACGGCCGTAGGCAAATTAAGGTTGACGATATCCTCGTCAGAAATATGTTTTAAATGTTTAATAATTCCCCGTAAACTATTTCCATGGGCTACGACAAGTAATTGGTCTGCAGTCTTTAAATTCGGAAAAATAATACATTTCCAATAAGGCATAATCCGGTCGATTGTCTCCTTCAGGGATTCTGTACGAGGTAATTCTGCATCAGGCACCTCTTTATAACGAACTTCAAAGCGTGGATTGCGCGAATCATCTTCTGACAATGCATGAGGCGCTACATCATAACTACGACGCCACACTAACACCCGTTCATCTCCATATTGGGCAGCAGTTTCAGTTTTGTTCAATCCCTGCAACGCACCATAATGTTTTTCATTCAAACGCCAAGTTTTCTCAACCGGAATCCAATCCTGATCCAATTTATCCAAAGCACAATTCAAAGTCTTCACCGCTCGTTTCAAATAAGAAGTGTACGCTTTATCAAAATTAAAGCCATTTTCTTTCAACAATTCACCCGCCTTATTAGCTTCAGCAATCCCTTTTTCAGTCAAATCAACATCTGTCCATCCCGTAAAACGATTTTCTTTATTCCATGCACTCTCGCCGTGGCGGAGCAAAACAATCTTTTTCATTTCTTATAATCTCCTTTCCGTTTTAATATAGAACATTTTTGACGAGAACAAAGTTCATACGAAAGATGGGAGTTATCAATACCTAAAAATACTGATTTATTGCTCTTTTTTCAATCTAAATCATTATTTTTACACCATAAACAATCTTTAATCAAAAAAATACGACTTTGAATACTAACAGACAATCAGACGATAAGTTTATTTTCAAGTTAATGAACAAAGCGAATATGGGATGGTGGGAAGCAGATATAAAAACCGAGCGCTATATCTGTTCCGAATTCATCTCTGATTTACTGGGGCTCGATGAGGACGGAACCATCAGCTTCAAAGATTTCAATGCACGCATATTGAAAGAAGATCAACATCATACCACTGTCTCTTCTTTTAATGAATTACAACAAACAACTGAAGAAGTATATTTACTCGACACCCCCAAAGGCGGAGTGTGGATACGTAGCAAGATATGTTTTCAGGAAACAGACAATGAAGGAAATATAAAAGTATACGGTATCGCCGAAGCACAGGATGGTCCTAATACGACCACAGCCTATCAGGCACTTCAACATAGTGAACGTATTTTACACAACATCTATAAGAATCTTCCGGTAGGAATCGAACTATATAATAAGGACGGATATCTGATCGACCTTAACAAGAAAGATATGGATATGTTTCATATTACCAATAAAGATCAGATATTAGGAGTCAATATCTTCGATAACCCGGTATTCTCTGATGAACTAAAAGAAAAGTTGAGAAACCATGAAGATGCTGACATAGCCCTTCGATACGACTTCTCCAAACTAAACGGATATTATAAGTCGCAACAGCTTCAAGGCATAATGGATTTAATGATAAAAGTAACCACTCTATACGACAATAATGAACAACCGATTAATTATTTATTGATCAATGTAGACAAAACAGAAAGTACAGTTGCATACAATAAAATACAGGAATTTAAAAGTTTCTTCGACTTGGTTGGTGACTACGCCAAAGTAGGTTATGCCCATTTTGACGGTCTCAGCCGGGATGGCTATGCATTAAAAAGCTGGTTCCGCAATGTAGGAGAAAAAGAAGGTACTCCCCTTACAGATATCATCGGTATTCATTCTCATTTTCATCCGGAAGACCGTGCGGTAATGATTGATTTTCTCGACAAAGTGGTAAAAGGTACTGCTTCCAAACTATGCCGGGACGTCCGTATCCGCAGGGAAGACGGGCATTATACCTGGACACGGATCAATGTTCTTGTCAGAAGTTATCGTCCGCAAGACAATATCATAGAAATGCTTTGTATTAATTTCGACATTACCGAACTAAAAGATACCGAATTGAAACTGATCGACGCCAAAGAAAGGGCAGAAGAATCCGATCGGTTAAAATCAGCTTTTCTTGCTAATATGAGTCATGAAATACGGACTCCTCTTAATGCCATTGTCGGTTTTTCAAGTATGATGCAGGAGACAAACGATCCAGAAGAAAGAAAGCAATATGCCGATATTGTAGAAGAAAACAACCGATTATTGCTACAATTGATTTCGGATATTCTGGATCTGTCTAAAATAGAAGCCGGAACTTTCGACATAAACCCGAAAGAGATGGAAGCACGACAACTTTGCACCGATCTGGTAAATTCATTTCAAGGAAAAGCAAAAACGGGTGTGGAGATACTTCTTGCACCCGACCTTCCGGAATTATATCTCGTCAGTGATAAAAACAGACTGAACCAAGTATTGATAAATTTCATAACCAATGCCATAAAATTCACTTTTCAAGGAAATATCACCATCGGATATGAAGTAAGGGAAAAAGAAGTGAAATTTTATGTAAAAGACACAGGAACCGGGATAGAGCCGGAAATGCAAAAAGATGTCTTTAAACGTTTTGTCAAACTCAATAGCTTCATCCCGGGCACAGGACTGGGACTTTCCATCTGTGAGAATATCGTCACACAATTGAACGGACAGATCGGTCTTGAATCAGAACCCGGTAAAGGGTCTTATTTCTGGTTTACTCATCCTTTAAGTTAGTAAAATAGAATGAATCCATACTCAGAATCCCAAAAGCCGGAATTTTGTCCGGTCAAAAACACCGACACGATTGTTATCTTTATACATGGTATTGTGGAAGGACCGGCACAGTTCAAGGATCTAATGAAACTGACAATACAGCACGGCTATTCGGCTGTTTCCTTGTTATTACCGGGACACGGCGGGACCGGTAAAGATTTTGCCCGTAGTAGCGGAGACCAGTGGATCGATTATACACGTACCCAAATAAATTTATATAAACAACAATATGACAAGATTATCCTCGTCGGCCACTCTATGGGAACATTACTTTCTTTTATCGCCTATGCAGAAAATCCCGGGCAAATAACAGGAATTGTAGCCATAGATTCGCCACTGCATGTCAGTGTAAAGTGGCTGGCCATTAAAAACAACCTTAAAATAGGATTTTCTAAAAAGATATCGGAAAATGATCCGGCTCAGGCATTGCTTCACGCAAGTAGTGTAGCTCCCTGTTCGCTTTTCACCTATCTCACATGGGCACCGAGAATAATAGATTTATTCCGATTGATGAAGCAGACAAGAAAGCTGCTACACTGCGTAGCCGTACCTACTTTAGTGATTCATGCAGATAAAGACGAACTGGTCAGCAGTTCCAGCGTAAGAGTATTCCAACGTACGATATCCACAAAATATCTTCAATTGATCCGGTTGCCGGA
>ULPX01046176.1_pt1 | contig 14168 bp, 8 predicted proteins | sample 1953911 | NCBI WGS metagenome assembly ULPX01 (sample SAMEA4835640, study PRJEB28245) | human gut metagenome | biome: gut microbiome; material: fecal sample | place: Denmark | collected 2008 | reverse complement strand
CTAGTTGTGGTTTGATGTAGAAAGAGGATGCAATACAACAGAAGCCCATGCACTATGATGCTCTCCGGTGTTGTGGTTTGATGTAGAAAGAGGATGCAATACAACCTCGATGTTATATCATACCGTTTCGAAGCAGTTGTGGTTTGATGTAGAAAGAGGATGCAATACAACTCCCGCGTGCAGCCAGCCGGGACGGTTCTCGTTGTGGTTTGATGTAGAAAGAGGATGCAATACAACTTATGCCGAAAAATTATCCAGCATTCATCAGTTGTGGTTTGATGTAGAAAGAGGATGCAATACAACATACCGTGTTGCACTCCGCTTTGCTCCAGAGTTGTGTTTTGATGTAGAAGGACGATCTATAACATTCGCCGCTTATAAGATGAAACGTTCGGATGTTGTGGTAGAAGCTTGTATAATACAACCGTAGAGGCCGGGAGAAGGGACAGAAAACATGTAGGGTTTTTCTGTCATGAGCGAGCTAAACTTTGATGCGGTATTTGGTTGCTCGGCTGTGATTCTGCCGAACAGGTGAGAAATCATCGGTTTAGATTGGAGCTCGCCGTTTCCGAGCCTTCTGTGGCATTCTCAGAGAGCCGGGGTGATAGGGCATCGAAAATCGCGTTTGTTTTGTGGCGGATAATCTGTGTCCCGGTGCAGCGCAGGGAAGCATGGCTCCGGAGCCATGCTCGGCTTTATCTGGGGCGGGAACCGTATCCTATCCGTGTTTCCTGTCGGCATGTAGTGCCGGGAAGATGGACCGGAGCGATGGCTGCGGAGCGCCCCGTTTGCTATCTCTCCTCTTTCCCTGTATAGCCTGCGTCTTCTTTCAGGTCGCCGCTGTTGGCGGCTGCCACGGCCAGCCGGTCGCAGCGTTCGTTTTCCGGATTGCCGTCGTGTCCCTTCACCCATACGAACCGTACATGGTGTTTGCGGTAAAGCACCATGAACCGCCGCCACAGGTCCGGATTCTTCTTGTCTTTATAACCTTTCTTTTCCCAGCCGAACACCCATCCTTTGGTGACGGCATCGACCACGTAGCGGGAATCGGAAAAGACGGTGACTTCGCAGCCGTCGAATTTGAGGGTCTCCAATCCTTTGATGACGGCCAGCAGCTCCATGCGGTTGTTCGTGGTAAGACGGAATCCTTCGCTGAGCTCTTTCCGATAGGGCGGAGAAAGCAGTACCACACCGTACCCTCCTCTGCCGGGATTGCCCTGTGCCGCCCCGTCGGTATAGATGGTTATCTTGTTGTTCGCCATGTCAATCGTCGTTCCGCCTGTTGCGGTCGTCCGGCAAAGATACGATAAAAATGCCGTTGCCGTGCATGGCCCGTTTCCTGCTCGTAAAAAGAGGGAAGCGAAAGGGCGGGAGCGACAAGGCGTTTCTGCTCTCGAAGGGGGTGGGGCGGATTGTCCCGAGAGTTTTGGCGTTCTCTTCCCGCCTTCGGGAGGCTCGGGCAAGAGAGGTTGTTCCGTTCGTGTAACGGGGCAAAACGGTTGAGGATATTCGGAAACAACAGAGAGGTTCTCCCTGTGTATGGCCAGCCTCGGATGAGGCGTTTCGTATGGTATGCGTGTGGAATGCCGCGTCTTGTTTCCGGCGGCATCCCGGAAGCGATACTTTCCTATGGCGGGCGGTCGCTGCAGATGGAAACAGGAACAGGGGATTGTTTTCCATCCCTTGTTCCTGTCGGGCAACGAGCTGCGTACACGGTTCCCGTGCGTTTGCACTCCTATTTGTTGTGGCTCTCTTTGGCCTCGATGCTCAGCGTAGCGTGCGGTACGATTTTGAGTCTCTCTTTCGGAATCAGTTTGCCCGTTTCGCGGCATATTCCGTAGGTCTTGTTCTCGATACGCACGAGAGCCGCTTCGAGATGCTGTATGAATTTGAGCTGTCGCTGGGCGAGCCTGCCCGACTCCTCTTTCGAGAGGGTAGCGGCCCCTTCTTCCAACACTTTAAAGGTGGGCGACGTATCTTCCGTATCGTTGCTCATCGTGTGGGTGATGGACGAACGCAACAATTCGTAGTCGGCTTTCGCCTTTTCGAGCTTGTCGAGGATGATGGCCTTGAATTCGGCAAGTTCCTCGTCCGAGTATCTGGTTTTTTCGACTTCTGACATATCCGTATCTTATTTGGTTTTTAATTCCGATATTATAAAGATAACCACTTCCGGGCATAAATGCAAGCCGGTGCGTGAAATTATCTCCTATATCCTTGCCATAACGCTTTTCTGCATCGCATTATTATTGCAGCGCACCTCCGCGCGACCGGGTATCCGGCAGAAGCCGTTGTGTGCCGGCCGTCAGGCGGTGGCTTTCGTAACCGCTATCGTGACCGGATGCTCGTCGATGTCCACGTCGTGAACGAAGTCGCCCGCCGGCGTATCGGCTAGTTTCAATTCCACTGCGAGCGTCTGCGAGGCGATGTAGGTGCCGAAATCCGTGACGGCCCCCTCTACGAGGTCGCATCGGCCTATCTCCGCGCGAATCTTGTCCGTCACTTCGAAGCCGCTCTCTTTGCGGATGTTCTGGATGCGGTTGATGAGTTCGCGGGCGATACCTTCGCGGAGCAGCGTTTCGGTTACGGTTACGTCCAGTGCCACCGTCAGCTTTCCTTCCGTTGCCACGAGCCATCCGGGCATATCCTCGGAGGTTATCTCGAAGTCTTCGCGCGTCACGGGCAACTGCCGGCCGTCTATTTTGAGGAAGAAGTTGTCGCTCGCCTCGATGGCTGCAATCCGTTCCTGCGAAAATGATGCCACGAGTGCGGCTATCTGTTTCATCTGCTTGCCGTAACGCGGGCCGAGTGTCTTGAAGTTGGGTTTGATGCGTTTGGTGATGAGGCCCATGGTGTTGGTAATGAGCTCTACTTCCTTGACATTCACCTCGTTCATGATGAGGTTACGGACCTTCTCGATGTGCCGTCCCGTCTTTTCGTCGAGCACCGGTATCAGAATCTTGGTCAGCGGCTGGCGTACCTTGATGTTCACCTTGCGGCGCAGGGCGAGCACCATCGAGGAGACGCGCTGGGCGATGGACATCGTATCCTCCAGTTCCCCGTCTATCAGGGAGGCGTCGGCCGTGGGGAAAGCGCACAGGTGTACGGAATCCCGGTATCTTCCGCTCACGGCATTCAGGTCGCCGAACAGCCGGTCGGCCATGAAGGGCGCAAAGGGTGCCATGAGCCGGGCAACGGTTTCGAGGCAGGTGTAGAGCGTCTGGTAGGCGGCCAGTTTGTCGGTGCTCATGCCGCCGCCCCAAAAGCGTTTGCGGTTCAGTCGTACGTACCAGTTGGAGAGGTTCTCGCCGACGAACTCCTGAATGAGGCGTGCTGCAGGCGTGGGGTCGAAATCCTCCAGTCTGTCGCTCACCTCCCGCACGAGCGTGTTGAGCAGCGAGATTATCCACCGGTCAATTTCGGGGCGTTCGGCCACGGGTATTTCCGGTTCCTGACCGTTGAAGCCGTCTACGTTGGCATAGAGGGCGAAGAAACTGTAGGTGTTGTAGAGCGTACCGAAAAATTTGCGCCGTACTTCATCCACCCCTTCCGGGTCGAACTTGAGGTTGTCCCACGGCTGCGAATTGGATATCATGTACCAGCGCACGGCGTCCGGCCCGTATTTGTCCATTATGTCGAACGGGTCTACGGCGTTGCCGAGCCGCTTGCTCATTTTGTTGCCGTTTTTGTCGAGCACCAGACCGTTGGAGATGATGTTCCGGAAGGCGACCGAATCGAAGAGCATGGCGGCCAGAGCATGTAGCGTGAAGAACCATCCCCGCGTCTGGTCCACTCCTTCGGCGATGAAGTCCGCCGGGAAGCGTTTCAGGAACTCTTCGCGGCTGATTTCAAACGGATAATGCACCTGGGCATAGGGCATGGCGCCGCTGTCGAACCAGACGTCGATGAGGTCGCTTTCGCGCCGCATGGGTTCGCCCTTGTCCGATACAAGGACGATGTCGTCCACATAGGGGCGGTGCAGGTCGAAGATGTTGTAGTTCTCCTCCGAGAAGTCTCCTTCGCGGAACGCCGCCAGCGGGTTGCTTTTCATGACTCCCGCGGCTACGGCTTTCTCCGCTTCCGCGCGCAGCTCCGCCACCGAACCGATGCACTTGAGTTCGGAGCGGTCTTCCGTCGCCCATATCGGCAGCGGCGTGCCCCAAAAGCGGGAACGGGAGAGGTTCCAGTCCACGAGCCCTTCGAGCCACTTCCCGAAACGGCCCGTCCCGGTCGAGGCGGGTTTCCAGTCGATGGTATCATTGAGCTCCATGAGCCTTTCCCGCAGGGCCGTCGTCCGGATGAACCACGAATCCAGCGGGTAGTAAAGCACGGGTTTGTCCGTGCGCCAGCAGTGCGGATAGGAGTGGGTGTGTTTTTCTATCTTGAACGCCTTGCCTTCGCCCTTGAGCATGACGGCTATGTCGATGTCGAGCGTGGGGTCGTCCGGACCGAGGGACGGGTCGTAGGCGTTCTTCACGAAACGGCCGGCCCATTCGCGGTAGCGTTCCGCATCGACGTATTTCGCAACGAAGTCGGGGTCCATGTCCTCGATGCGGAACAGACGGCCGCGGCGGTCCACCATGGGCTGGTTCTTGCCCGCCCTGTCTACGACGTACATCGGCACGATGCCCGCCTGTTTACCTACGCGGTCGTCGTCGGCGCCGAAGGTGGGGGCGATGTGCACGATGCCCGTACCGTCCACCGTGGTCACGTAGTCGCCGGAGATGACGCGGAAGGCATCGCCCATCGGCTTCACCCAGTCGATAAGCTGCCGGTAGCGTATTCCGACCAGTTCCGAACCCTTGTAAATCCGTTCCCCGATGCTGTACGTTCCCTCCATCTTCGGAGTGAAATAGGCTGGAAGCAGTTCTTTGGCGAGAATGACCGTCTGGGGCTGCTGCGTGTAGGGATTGAGGCATTTCACACGCACGTATTCGATGTTGTCGCCCACGGCGAGCGCCGTGTTGGAGGGCAGCGTCCAGGGCGTCGTGGTCCATGCGAGGAAGTAGAGCGTACCCTGTGCGTCATCGAACAGGAATTCGCTTCGCTCGTCGCGGATGATTTCGAACTGCGCCGTGCAGGTCGTGTCCTTCACGTCGCGGTAGCATCCCGGCTGGTTGAGCTCGTGGTTGCTGAGGCCCGTACCCGCGGCGGGCGAGTAAGGTTGTATCGTATATCCCTTGTAGAGCAGGCCCTTATCGAAAAGCTGTTTCAGCATCCACCACAGCGTTTCGATATATTTGTTTTCGTAGGTGATGTAGGGGTGTTTCATGTCTACCCAATATCCCATTTTGCGGGTGAGCTCCTCCCAGACGCCGGTGAACTCCATCACCGCTTCACGGCAGGTACGGTTGTACTCCTCGATGGATATCTTGTGGCCGATGTCCTCTTTCGTGATGCCGAGCTTCTTCTCCACGCCCAGTTCGACAGGCAGGCCGTGGGTATCCCATCCCGCCTTCCGGCGGACGAGATAGCCCTGCTGGGTTTTGTAGCGGCAGATAGTATCCTTGATGGTACGCGAGAGGACGTGGTGGATGCCGGGGAGTCCGTTGGCCGAAGGCGGCCCTTCGTAGAAGATAAAAGCCGGTGCTCCTTCGCGTTCGGTGATGCTGCGTCCGAACGTGTTCTCTCTGTCCCACACTTCGAGGACTTCCCTGCCCAGTTGCGGCAGGTCGAGCCCCTTGTACTCGTTGAATTTTCTGCTGCTCATATATGCTACGAATCTTTGAAACCACAAAGTTATATAAAATTGCAGAGAATGGCAACGGCGCGTTGTCTCGGCCGTTCCGTGTCCGCTTGTCGGGGGAAGGAGTGCGATGAATTTGCTCCGGTACCTTTCGACGCGTCGGTCGGTGCCGGAAAGCGCAACGGTTGCGGAGACGCTGGCGTCACGGATGGAGAAGAAAAGGGCGGTGAATAGGACGGAAACGTCTGTCGTTTACTGTTTTGTAGAGAAGTTGTCGCTGTGTTCGAAAGCGATGCGCGGTGTGCCGTCCTCCACGAAGACGGTGCCGACCGGACGGAAACCGAACCGAAGCAGCAGACGCTGCATCGGGATGTTGTCGCGGTGGGTATCCGCACGCAGGTGACGGTCCTGTTCCAGACACCATGCCATGCATCGGGCGGCGATGCCCTGGCCCCGTACCGCACAGGCCAGGCGGTGGATGACATGGTAGGGACTTCCGTCCTGCCAGGCGCCGTCGCGGATGGTCGCATAGTTGGGTTCCGGCGAGGGCATGAAACAGAATGTGGCGACCATCGTGCCTGTCGCGTCGATGGCTGCATGGGAGTATCCTCCCGCGATGTCGGCGGCGATTCGTTCGCGGCCGGGATAGCCGTCGCGCCATTGGCCGGGATTGCCGTTGGCGTGCATGAAAGCGGCGGCATCCGCCACGATTTCCATGATTTGTCCGAGCTCTTCGGGTCTTGCCCGGCGGATGGCTACCGGCAGGCCGCTATTGCAGTTCATCCTGTTTAGCTCCATATGCGAGGTCGCCCGCATCGCCCAATCCCGGTACGATGTAGGAGTGTACCGTGAGTTCCTGGTCTACCGACCCGCACCAGATGGTGGTATCGGCGGCAGGCAAGTGTCTGAGAGCGTACTCGACGCCCTCCTCGCTCGCTATCCCTGCGGCGACGTGCAGTTTCGCCGGCCTTCCCTTGCGCTCCACGAGCGCCTCGTAGGCGAGCACGAGCGAAGACCCCGTGGCCAGCATGGGGTCTACGAGCAGCAGCGTCTTGTCGGTGAGGTCGCCGGCCGAGACGTATTCCACGCGGATGTTGAACGTGCCGTCTTTGCTGTACCGGCGGTAGGCCGATACGAAGGCGCAGGAGGCGTCGTCGAAATAGTTGAGGAATCCCTGATGGAAGGGAATGCCGGCACGGAGGATGGTGGCGAGTACGATTTCCTCGTCGGGCAGCATCACTTCGGCTTCGCCGAGCGGCGTCTCCACCGTCCGAGGCGAATAGTGGAAACTCTTGCTGATTTCGTAAGCCATCACTTCGCCGAACCGTTCGAGGTTGCGGCGGAACCGCATCCGGTCTTTCTGGATGCGGGAATCGCGTATCTCCGCGATGAAGCGGTTGAGTATCGTGTTCTCTCTGTCAAGGATGTGTACCATGGCCGTTCTGTTTTAAGCGGGAGTATGAAGTGCCGGCTTCCGTCTGCCGGAGCGTGTTGCATGTCCCGGCAGGAACGGAACACCGTCGTGGTAAAGTTAATACAAAAAGTTGTTGAACGGATAGCGTCCCGCATGGATTTCCCTTACCATACCGTAGAGGTCTGTCCGCAGCTTGTCGATGTTGAGCCGCTCTTTGGCCGAGATGAAGATGCACGGAGTATCCCCCTTGGCCATCCAGCTGCGCTTAATCTCGTCGAGCGACAGGTTTTCGCGGGTGGCGGGCGTGAGGTCATCCTCCTCTTTCGGTTTGTAACGGAAGGCGTCTACCTTGTTGAAAACCATGAAGACCGGTTTGTCGCCGGCCCCTATTTCGCGCAGCGTCTCCCGTACTACCGCTATCTGTTCTTCGAAATTGGGGTGTGAAATGTCCACCACGTGGAGCAGCAGGTCGGCCTCGCGTACCTCGTCCAGCGTCGATTTGAACGATTCCACCAGTTGCGTCGGCAGCTTGCGGATGAAGCCCACCGTGTCGGAGAGCAGGAAAGGGAGGTTGTCGAGCACCACCTTGCGTACGGTCGTGTCGAGCGTGGCGAAGAGTTTGTTCTCGGCGAATACGTCGCTTTTGCTTATCAGGTTCATCAGCGTGGATTTCCCGACGTTGGTGTATCCTACGAGCGAAACCCGTACCAGGCTGCCGCGGTTGCTGCGCTGGACGGCCATCTGGCGGTCGATTTTCTTCAGGTCCTCCTTCAGTTTGGCGATGTTGTTGCGGATGACGCGGCGGTCGGTCTCGATTTCGCGTTCGCCCGCTCCGCCTCGTGTTCCGGTACCGCCTCGCTGCCGTTCCAGGTGTGTCCACATGCCTGTCAGGCGTGGCAGCATGTATTCGTACTGTGCCAGCTTCACCTGTGTCTTGGCATAGGCCGTCTGTGCCCGCTGGACGAAGATGTCCAGAATGAGCCGCGTGCGGTCGGTGATGCGGCGGCCGAGTGCCTTCTCGATGTTGTGCGTCTGCGAGGGCGACAGTTCGTCGTCGAAGATGACCACGTCGATTTCGTTCTCCGCCGTCCAGGCTGCTATCTCCTCCAGCTTGCCGGGACCCACGTAGGTACGCGAATTGGGGGAGGGGAGTTTCTGCATGAAACGTTTCACGGTGGTGATGCCGGCCGTTTCGGCGAGGAACTCCAGCTCGTCGAGGTACTCCTCGCTCTGGCTCACCTCCTGCCTTTCCCGGACGACCGCCACGAGGACGGCCCGTTCAGGCTGTATCGCTTCTTTTCCGGTTGTTTCCATAGTCGATTCTTTCGGTTGTCCGCAGCGGTCGTCACTCTACCGTCACGGATTTGGCCAGGTTGCGCGGCTGGTCTACGTTGCGCCCCTTGTTTACTGCGATGTAGTAGGCGAAGAGTTGCAGCGGTATCGAGGAGAGCAGCGGCGTGAGGCATTCGGCGGTTTTCGGTATCCAGATGCAGTAGTCCGCCATCTCAGCCACGATGCAGTCGCCCTCGGTGACGACAACGATGACCTTGCCGCCGCGTGCCTTTATCTCTTGGATATTGCTGATGGTCTTTTCGTACACGCTGCCGTTGGTCGCGATGACGATGGTGGGCATCTCTTGGTCGATGAGCGCGATGGTGCCGTGCTTCATCTCGGCGGCAGGGCACCCCTCCGCATGGATGTAGGAAATCTCCTTCAGTTTCAGTGCCCCCTCCATGGCCGTGGGATAGTTGCAGCCTCGACCGAGGTAGAGGAAGTTGCGGGCATAGGTGAATATCGAAGCCACCGATTGGATGTGTTCGTGCTGGTCGAGTACCTCCTTGATATTGTCGGGCATGGCTATCAGACCGCGCAGCACTTCCCGATACTTTTCCTCGTCGATGAGTCCTTTCATCTTGGCCAGCATCATCGCCATCATGACCAGTACGGTGACCTGTCCGGTAAAGGCTTTGGTGGAGGCTACGCCTATCTCCGGTCCGACGTGGATGTAGGTTCCGGAGTGTGTCGCACGGGCTATCGAAGAGCCGACCACGTTGCATATGCCGTAGACGAAAGCCCCCTTGCTTTTGGCCAGCTCGATGGCGGCCAGCGTATCTGCCGTTTCTCCGGACTGCGAGATGGCTATCACCACGTCGTCGGAATGGATGACCGGATTCCGGTAGCGGAATTCCGACGCATATTCGACCTTTACCTCGATGCCGCAGAGGTCTTCGAAGAGGTATTCGCCGATGAGGCCCGCGTGCCACGACGTACCGCACGCCACGAAGATGATTCTCCGGGCATTGAGGAACCGCTCCTTGTTGTCGAGGATGCCCGACAGCACCACGTTCGTGCCCTCCACGTTGATGCGGCCCCGGATGCAGTCGGTAATGGTACGCGGCTGTTCGAAGATTTCCTTGAGCATGAAGTGCGGGTAACCGCCCTTTTCGAGCTCCGAGATGTTCATCTCCAGCTTACGGATATCGATTTTTGATTCGATATTGTTGAGATTCACTACTTTGAGTGGTTTGTGGCGATTGATGACCGCAATTTCGCCGTCGTTGAGATACACCACGTCCTTCACGTACTCCACAATCGGCGTGGCGTCCGAGGCGAGGAAGTATTCGCCTTCGCCGATGCCTACCACGAGCGGGCTGCTCTTGCGTGCCGCGATTATTTCATCATTGTTGGTGCGGTCGAGCACTGCGATGGCATAGGCTCCGATGACCTGGTTCAGTGCCGCCTGTACCGCCTCGAACAGCGTGCACCGGTTCTCCGTGTGCAGGTATTCGATGAACTGTACGAGTACCTCGGTGTCGGTTTCGCTGCGGAAGGTGTAGCCTTTCTCCGCGAGCATGGCTTTCAGTACCCCGTAGTTTTCGATGATGCCGTTGTGAATGAGCGCTATCGAGCCGTTCTCCGAATAGTGGGGATGGGCGTTCACGTCGTTGGGCTCTCCGTGCGTGGCCCAGCGCGTATGGGCGATGCCTATCGTACCGGAAGTATCCTTGTCCTCCACGAAGTGTTCGAGTTCGGCTACCTTTCCTTTCGATTTGTAGACGTTGAGCTTTCCCGCCGGATTTATCAGTGCGATGCCGGCACTGTCGTACCCGCGGTATTCGAGCCGGTGGAGCCCCTTTATCAGTATGGGGTAAGCGTCCTTGCTTCCCACGTATCCTACTATTCCACACATAAGGCGATGTCGGTTTCGGTAAAGTTAATGTCATGTCTTCGGCCGTTTCGGTCCGTACCCGGAGAGTGTTATGCCTCGCCGGGTAGCGGTCGGACCGTTGCCGTATTCTCAATAATTTGTTTCTGCCGCACGCTGTCGGTACGGCAAACAAAAATAAGCATTCTCCCGTAGATATGGAAACATACGGGAAGATGCCGGGATTTTCGGCGGGGCGGTCACTGTTGCGTGACGCGGTAAGCCTTCTCTACCCCTTTTATTCTCATCAGGTTGGCCGCCACCATATCGACGACGGCCGTGCTGGGTACCTCGATGTTTATCGTCCCGCCAATCTTGCCGTCCCGCATCGGGCTCAGACTCATGGAGCGGATGTTGATTTTCAGTTCGCCCGAGACGACCTCCGTAATCCGGTTCACCATGCCGGTCGTATCTTCCGCCACGATGCGCACCGAAGCCAGAAAACTGTTCCGTCCGGCGGTGCTCCGCCATCGCGCTTCGAGAACGCGGTAGGGATACTGCTGCTTCAGTCGGCGGGCGTTGGGGCAGTCGCTGCGGTGGATGGTGATGCCGGACGAGACGGTGGTGAATCCGAAGATGTCGTCGCCGAAAATGGGATTGCAGCACTTGGCCAGTTTGTAGTCGAGCCCCTGGATGGACTCGTCGATGACCAGCGCATCGCCCTCCTGTTCCTTTTCGGGAGCGGGTTTGGCTGCGGGCTGTGCCGGTTTGGCCTTGGGTTCGAAAAGCTCCCCGGCGAGGTAGCGTGCGATGACCTCTTTCGTATCGGCGATGTCTATCGTCCCGTCGGCTATTGCGCCGTAGAACTCCGTTCCCGTCTTGTATTTGTAGTATTTGGTCAGGGCGATGACCGCATCGTCAATCGGAATGCTGAGTTTCCAGTTTTTCAGTTTGCGTTCGAGCTCCTCGCGTCCGAACCGGGCCACTTTGGCCTCCTCTTCGCGCAGGCACGCCTTGATTTTGTTGCGGGCCTTTGCCGTTACGACGTAATTGAGCCAATCGGCTTTGGGCTTCTGCGTTTTGGCGGTGATGATGTTTACGATGTCGCCGTTGTGCAACTCCTCCTTGATGGAGACGTTGCGTCCGCCTATCTTCGCACCGGTACAGGCGGCTCCCACATGGGTGTGGATGTCGAATGCGAAATCGAGTACCGTGGCTCCCTTGGGCAGTTTGCGCAGGTCGCCGGCAGGGGTGAAGACGAAGACCTCCTCCGAGGTGCTTTCCGTGTCGATTTTGTTCGCTATCTGGCTTTTGTTGGTGCTTTCCTCCATGATTTCTCGCAGGCGGGCGAGCCATTCGTCGTTGCGGCTGCCGCTTCCGTGCACCCCTTTGTAACGCCAGTGCGCTGCGATGCCCCGTTCGGCCACCTCGTCCATGCGTTCCGAGCGTATCTGTATCTCCACCCAATGGCCATCTTTGGTGACAACCGTGGTGTGGAGCGATTCGTAGCCGTTCGATTTGGGGATGGATATCCAGTCCCGCATCCGGTCGGGATTGGGGGTATAGAAGTCCGTGACTATTGAGTAGATGCTCCAGCAGAGCTGTTTTTCGCTCTCGGTCGGACACTCCACGATGATGCGGATGGCAAAGATGTCGTACACTTCGTCGAAAGATACTCCCGTGCGTTTCATCTTCCGCCAGATGGAGTAGACCGATTTGGTGCGTCCCTTGATGTGGTATTGGATACCTTGCGCGTCGAGCCTTTCCCGTATCGGGGCGACGAATCCTGCGATGAACTCGTCGCGTTCGGCCGCGGTCTCTTCCAGCCTGCGGCTGATGTAGGCGTAATCTTCCGGTTCGAGGTATTTTAGTGCGATGTCCTCCAGTTCGCTTTTGATGGAATAGAGTCCCAGTTTGTGGGCTATCTGTGCGTAGAGGTTCATGCTCTCCCAACTCTTCTTCCGCTGTTTCCCTTCGGGGAACATGGCGAGCGAACGCATGACCTCCAGCCGGTCGGCCAGCTTGATGAGGATGATGCGCGGGTCGGTGGAGTAGGAGACGATGAGGTCGCGGAAGTTGTCGGCCTGCGACATGGACACCTTGGTGTGTACCTTCGAGATGAGGTTGAGTCCTTCAAGGATACTGACCGGGATACTGCCGAACCGTTTCTCTATCTCGTCGGCATCGGCCAGTCCCAGTCGTGCCACATCGTGCAGCAGGGTGGAGATGGTGGAATTGCGTCCGAGCCCTATTTCGGAGATGACGATTTCGGCCGTGTGTACCGAGTGGTCGAACAGCGGAGTTCCGTCGTAGCGCACCATGCCGTCGAGGGCGGTGCGGGCCATCTCGAACGCTTCCATGACGGCCTGCCGGCTCTGTTCGTTGAAGGTGCGTCCGAGGAGGTCGAGGAAGCCGGCATACCTCTCCGTTCCCTGTACTGCTGTTGTTATCGTCGCTGTTTCGGTGTATTCCATACCAGAGTATAGCGTGGCGAATTGCCTGGAGTTTATCAAATAACGTACCGAGTGCCGCTTTAGCGTGCCCGAAGCGGTAATAAACCGTTGCGGGCGGCTTTGGCCGGGCTTCGCCAGGGCATGTCCCGGCCGGCTTTCCCTGCCCTTTCGTGCTGTCCGAACGATAAAAAGCGGACGCCGCCGTCCGCTTTACCGTCATGCCGTTCCCGCCTTTGTCCGGAGCGTCAGAGTTCGCTCTCTTTCAGACGCTCCGCATTTTCGGCCACTATCAGGTGGTCGATGACATCCTGTATGTCGCCGTCCATGAACGACGAGAGGTTGTATATCGTATAGTTGATGCGGTGGTCGGTGACGCGGCCCTGCGGGTAGTTGTAGGTGCGTATCTTGGCGCTTCGGTCACCCGTCGAAACCATCGTTTTGCGCTTGCCTGCTATCTCGTCGAGATACTTCTGGTATTCGAGGTTGAAGATGCGCGTGCGCAGCTCTTCGAGGGCCTTGTCGAAGTTCTTGAGCTGCGACTTTTGGTCCTGGCACTGTACGACGATGCCCGTAGGGATGTGTGTCAGGCGGATGGCCGAGTAGGTCGTATTGACCGACTGGCCGCCGGGGCCCGACGAGCAGAACGTATCCTTGCGGATGTCGTTCATGTTCAGCTCGATGTCGAACTCCTCCGCCTCCGGCAGCACCGCTACCGATGCGGCCGATGTGTGGACGCGGCCCTGCGTTTCGGTCTGCGGCACGCGCTGCACGCGGTGTACGCCCGATTCGTACTTGAGAGTTCCGTAAACGTTGTCGCCCGTGACCTTCATCACGACCTCCTTGTAACCGCCCGAACTTCCCTCCGAAGCGCTGTTTATCTCGTATTTCCAGCCTTTGCTTTCCGCATATTTGGTGTACATGCGCAACAGGTCGCCGGCGAAGAGGGCCGCCTCGTCGCCTCCCGTGCCGCCGCGTATCTCCACGATAGCGTTCTTCTCGTCCTGCGGGTCTTTGGGAATGAGCAGCAGTTTGATTTCCTCTTCGAGCCGGTCGATGGCGGGTTCGAGTTCCGCCACCTCCTCGCGGGCCATTTCGCGCAAGTCTTCATCCTTTTCGTTGGCGAGGATGTCCTTCGCCTCGCGCAGGTTGTTCACCGCCGTGCGGTACCGTTCGCTCGTCTCGATGATGGGCTTCAGCTCCTTGTACTCCTTGTTGAGCTGCACGAATTTCTTCATGTCGCCTATCACTTCGGGGTCGGTCATCTGCTGCCCTATCTCCTCGAATTTCAGTTTCAGGCCGTCGAGCCTGTTCAGTATGTTGTTGTCTGCCATGTCCGTTTCTCGTATGCGGTACCGCCTTTGCGGAAAGCGGTTTTCCGCGTCGCAAAGTTAGCGATTTTTTGCGGCTTACCAATAGGGGGCCGTCGGGCCCTCCGGAACACTCTCCGGAGACGGAAAAAGAGCGGGCGGA
>ULPX01070650.1_pt1 | contig 14411 bp, 8 predicted proteins | sample 1953911 | NCBI WGS metagenome assembly ULPX01 (sample SAMEA4835640, study PRJEB28245) | human gut metagenome | biome: gut microbiome; material: fecal sample | place: Denmark | collected 2008 | reverse complement strand
GGCTCGCTCGGATTCGACGGGTCTGAGGGCTCTTCCGGCTTCTCGGGCTTTCCGGGCCAATGGGGCAGACCGGGGATTTCGGGAAGCTCGGGCAGGTCGGGAAGACCGGGCTTCTCGGGCTTTTCGGGCTTTTCGGGATTCTCGGGAACGTCCTTTTCGGACTTCGAGAGCGCGAAGGAGTCGATTCTCGTTGCGCCGTCCTTCGCCTCATCGTCGAGCATATAAGCGTCGAAATAGAGCTTGCTGCCGTCAATGGTTATCGCAGAGAACACAGCGCTGTGGGCATCGTAGATAGCCTCGGCTCTCGGGAAGAGCTTGTCGGTATCCTTGACATCCTTGGTCTGGTAGTCCTTGACACCTGCGCATGCGCTGATGACATAGACGGTGCCCTCGGGATTGAGCTTTGCGGTGTACTCTCTGCCGCCGAAGGTTATCTTCTGCTCCTCAGCCTTGACAACTTTATTGTTGTCCATGACATCGGTGCGCAGATAGACATGATCGTGACCCTGGAGGACGATATCGATGCCGAGGTCGGGCATGAGTCCGCAGAGCTGCTTGCGCATAGCCTTGACATCCTTGTCGTCATAGTGCGAGCCATTGGAATAGAGCGCCTTGTGGAGAACGACTATCTTCCACTGAGCGTCGCTTGCCTGGGCGTCCGCCTTGAGCCATGCGAGCTGATCGTCGCTGAGCGCCTTATCCTCGCTGAGGTTATTGGTGTTGAGGACGATGAAATGAGCGTTGTTGTAATCATAGGAATAGAACACGCCGCTCTCTCTGTCCTGATCGACCGTCTCGGGCAGGACGAAGTTCTGGTCGAGCATATATCCGCTCTTCTCGTGGTTGCCCGCTGCGGGCATGATAGCGGTGCTCTTGATGTTCTCAGAAGCATTGAAGAACCACTGCCACTGCTTGAAGTGCTTGGTGTAATCGACCTGGTCGCCTGCGCTGGCAAAGAACTTGCCCTCGGGGAACATCTTGAGCGCGGTATCGACTACCTTGCCCCATGTGCCATACTGAATAGCGTTCTGCGACTGCTCGTCGCTGACATGGAAGAAGGTGAAAGAATCGGAATTGTCCGCAGTCTCGATTATGCCCGTGCCGCTCCACCAACCGTACTTTGCATCACCGACTCTGTAGCAATACTTCGTACCGGGTTTGAGACCGGTTATGGTCGCGGTGTGGCGGTTGACATTGATACCATATGAGAGGAAACCGATAACGCCGAGGTCGACGCCGGGATTCTCTCTCTTGACGAGCTCGGAGGTTGTGCTGACCTTGACTCCCTTGGGAAGCTTATCAGTAAAGGTCGGGTTCTCCGAATACTCGGCTATCTGAATGTCGGAATTTTTGAGGCTGTACTTTGTATACCAGTTGATGCTTCTCTCGGTCGATGCGTCGCCGGTGAAAGTTGTGCCTATATTCGAGGGCAGGCGCATATTCTCCTGCGTGACCTCGGGCTTGACGGGGCCGTCATAAACGAGGGTGACATTGAGGTCGGACTTTGCCGCAGGATTCGTATCCTCGACGAGGCTGCGGATCATTCTGCCGATGGTGTAGCCGATGCTGTCATACTGGCTCTGGGTCATGTACTCGTCGATAACGACGGTGTTGAGTATATTGCGGATGCTGCTGTACTTCTCGGGCAGGAGATTGAGCACGCTGTAGATAACGTTCTCATAGCTCGGATTGCCGCGGAAGAGAATCTGCATGATGATATCGGTCACAACGCCTATGGGGCTGGTGACAGAACCGGCGGGGAAGAGCTTGCCGGGGTTGAACTGGAGGGTCGAGAGGATCTCTCCCTCGACGACATCGTTGAGCAGAGTGTCGATAAGGAAGTTGATGAGCTCCTTTGCGCCGTCTCTGTTCTCGAAATAATCAAGGACATCGTTCATGAACTTGTCGTCGCTGATATCCTCGTCGGCGTTGTAAAGGGTATAAAGAACGGTGTAGGCGGCATCCTCAAGGGTGCCCTTCTCGTTCTTGCTCTCCATGCCCATGGTCTCATAGAACTTGGTGCACTTGTAATCGGAGACCTGATAGTTGAGAGCCTTTGTGACTACGCCGTCAATGACCTCCATAACATGGTCGGGGTTATTGATATAAGCCTCGTCGACCTGCGTGCATAGATCCTTGATGAAGCTCATAATGTTGCTGCTGACCGTAAATATCTCAACGCTGCCGACCTCGAAGCCGTTCGTGCCGAGCGCGTCGATGATTATCTTCTCAAGGTCGATTCCCGAAGCCTCGAGATATGCATAGAGTCCGCCGGCCTTCTGAATGTCCTCGAAGATGCCGGAAAGGGCATTGTCGATCGAGGTCATAGCGAAGTTATGGATATCGCCGGGGCCATAGGTCTTGAAGAACGAAAAGCTGTTCTTATAGGGCTGGGCATAAGTCTTCGATGTGCCGTTGGGGAAGTTGACAACGATAGGCTTATCCTCGTCGACTTCGTGGGACTTCGCATCGCAGATTATCTTGCCGTCCTGAGTGTTGTCAAAGGTGACGGTTCTGAACTTGTTTGGGAAGCCCGAAAGAGATGTGGTCTCGATATCATAGAGAGTCTCGCCGTTGTCGCTGACATGGGAGGCGATATCGGGGGTGTGAAGATGTCCGCTGAAGGTGAAATGCATGCCTGCGTCCGCGAGGGTCTCGGCACACTCCATCCAATCGTCGAGCACGAAAGCAAAGAATATTTCGGGCTCGATGGTCATGTGGGGAACGAAGTTGTGGTGACCCATGCCGATGATAGTCTCGCCGTTCTTCTTCGCCTTTTCGCACTGCTTGAGCACCCACTGCATGAGCTCGGGGGTGATGCTGCCCGCGGTCTCCTGAACGTCATCGCCCTTGGCGGTGACATCGGAGGAATACTTGTTGGTATCCATGACGATGAGTCTGTAGCCGCCCTTGAGGCTTATAGCGTAGGAGAGCTGACCCGCCTGACCTGTGGTGGGGGTGAAGACATCTTCTTTTTCGTCCGTCACAAGGTCGCGTCCGAGATTCTTATAGATCTCGCGGAACGCCTCGGGAGAGGTGACTTCGCCGGACTCTTTGACACCGTTTCTGAAGGTCAGTCCACGATAGTTGTTGACGTCGTGGTTGCCGTTTACAACGATGACCTGTATTCCGCTCTCCTTTTCAAAGGCTTCGAGCTTTGCGGCAAGAGCCTTGTGACCCGCCAGCTCACCGTTGAAGGTCAGATCGCCGGGCAGGAACACATAGTCGCTCTTCTCCTCAGCGGCCTTGTCGAGAGCCGCTGTCAGGAGCGCGTCAACCTCGTTGTGCTGACGGGAGCCTTTATCGTTCCATTCGTTGTAGGCTTCGCTGAATCCGTTTTCCGTGTCTCCGGTTCCTTTTTCGGAATCAGCAAAATAGTGAATGTCGGAGATTGTTGTGATTTTGATCTTGCCTTTTTCACTCTGAGCAAAAGCACTGAAAACTCCGGTCGGGAGGGCGGCAAGGACGAGGGTCATGCAGACTATGACTGCAATGATGCGTCTTGCCAGTCTTCCTTTGTTATTCATTTCGTTTCCTCCTTTTTCTGATTTTATGATAAACAAAAAACGAAAATGCTTAATCCTCCGAGCCGTCCGTCTGCTCGGCTATGCCGAGATATGCATCCGCCTCGGCGGCGTCCATGCTCTCGATCCCCTTGAGCTTGCCCGCCATGATACGGTTTCTGTCCTGCGCGGCAACAAGAGTGCGCCCCGCCTCGTCTATCTTTTTCTTCGCTTTATCGAGCACATCGCCGAACTTCTCATACTGCGCCTTGGCGACGGAAAGCAGGCGGCGTACCTCATTCGCCTTCTCGTTTATCGCCACGGCTCTGAAGCCCATGGAGAGGGAGTTGAGAAGCGCTGTTATTGTAGTCGGTCCCGCTATCATGATGTTATATTCGCGCTGGATGCGCTCGGCTATTCCCGTGCGCGAGGACGCGATTTCGGCGTAGAGTCCCTCGGTCGCGAGATACATTATCGCAAACGGGGTCGTCGCCGGAACATTTATGTATTTGGTGACGAGCTTCGCCTCGCTCAAAACTCTATCCTCAAGAGCCTTGCGCGCCTTTGCGACTTCTTCGGCGTCCGCGCTGTCTGCGGCGGAGCAGAGGCGCACATAGTCCTCCATCGGGAACTTCGAGTCAACGGGGAGATAAGCGTCCGCGCCGCCGTCGCCGGCAGGAATGCGTATAGCAAATTCAACGCGCTCGGAGCTGCCCGGGCGGGTGGCGAAGTTTTTCTCGTACATATTGGGTATCGTCTGGTCGAGTATGCCCTCGAGCTGGACTTCCGCCCAGGTGCCGCGTGCCTTGACATTCGTCAGCACGCGGTTGAGATTCGTGACATTTGTTGTAACACCGGTCGAGAGTTCTTTCATCTCGCCGAGCGATTTGTAGACATTTTCGAGCTGCTCGGAAACTGTCTTGAACGAGCTGTCGAGTCGGGTCGTGAGGGTCGAGGAGAGCTTCTCGTCGACGGTCGCGCGCATTTCATCGAGCTTTTTCTCGTTGCTCTGCTGCATTTTTTCTATCGACTCTGCAATAATTCTCGACTGTCTGTCGTTTTGTTCTATGTTGTTGCGGCGGATAGTGTCGAGCGACTTCGAGAACATATCCGTCAGCTGCTGCTGATGCTTGAAATTTGCCTCGGTCATGAGTGCAAGGCGCTCGTTCATCTTATCGAGCGATTCGGTAAGTTCGGAGCGCATGTCCTTCTGATTGCCGGCACTTTCTCTGCGGCTGCGCTCGAACTCATCGCGCAGCTGACCCTCGAGCGAGCTCACTTTATGCTCAAGCTCCTTTATTTGCCCATCCTGCGCGGAGGGGCGGCTGAGCTTCGTTATAATAATCACGAGCAGCACGGCGCAGACGGCCGAAAGAGCCGCCGCGATATATAAAACAGCGTTCATAATTTCAATCCCCGGAATATGTAAGATATGATAAAGAATTGTAACAGATTTTTAAAAAAATTGCAACATTTATACAGATATATTTTAAAACAATAAAAATCTTTTGAATAATATTATATCCACCGGATAATCTTTGCAATTAACGGTTGATAACGGGAGTGGTTTTATGCTACTATATAATGTATCTGAAAGGGACTGCATATCCCGAAAAAATTATGCCTCAGACTGCCCGCAGAATTTGTATAAACACGCCGGCGTTTTCGATATACGGAGGAAAAGCATGAAAAAAATCACGAGAATAGTTTCAATATTTCTTGCACTCGCGCTGATATTCGCAGCCGCCGCCTGCGGCAAGGACGGCTCGGGCGCGGCGCTGAGCTATCCGATAGCAGCCCAGCCGGAGTGTCTCGACCCGCAGATAGCGCAGGGCGCGGAGGCAAAGACCGTTGTGCTCAACTGCTTCGAGGGGCTTGTCCGCAAGGACGCAGAGGGCAAGTATTCCCCCGCCGCGGCAAAAAGCTGGAGCTATGACGCATCCTCCCTCACCTATACTTTCAAGCTCCGCGAGGACGCGCGCTGGGTCATAATGAAAAAGGCGTTCAAGCCGATCCTCGGCGACAACATAGACAAGACCTTCGACTCCCGAGTCACGGCGGCGGATTTTGTCTTTGCGCTCAGGCGCGCGGTAGCCCCCGCAACGGGTGCGCCCGAAGCGCTGAGCCTCGGCGTCATAAAGAACGCAAAGAGCATAATAAACGGCAAGATGTCCTCCGACAAGCTCGGCGTGCAGGCGGTCGGCGACTTTGAGCTACGCATAACGCTCGAAAACTCAACGGACGAATCGGCTTTTCTCGATCTGCTGACAAAGGCAATATGCATGCCCTGCAACGAGACTTTCTTCAACGCGACCAAAGGGCGTTACGGACTCGACTATTCTACGCTCCTGTGCAACGGTCCGTTCTATCTCTCATATTGGCTGCACGACTCCGCACTGACTATAAAAAACAACGACGACTACACCGGACCTTTCCCGGCGAAGCCCGCGAGCGTGTCGCTCGTAATCGACGGCGACAGCAAGCAAAGGCTCAATTCCCTGCTCGACGGAACTTACTGTGCCGCCCAGCTCGGCACGACTGCGCCCGATTCGTCCGATCTCTCCGTCACCAAGAGCTACGACACTGTTTGGGCTCTGTGTTTTAACTGCTCCGACGTGTCGCTCTCCAACGTGTCGCTGCGCCGCGCGCTCTGCACGGCGGTTGACTACAACTCGCTGACGCTCGAGAGCGAGGATATGCAGAAAACTTATTCGATAATTCCGCCCGCCTGCTCCGTCGGTGAGGGAGCGGATCTTAACAGCGAGCCGGTAAGCATTCTCGGCTACGATATGAACAGATCCGCCGGATACTGGACTCAGGCGCAGAAAGATCTCACAGGCAAGCTGAACCTTGAGATAATCTGCCTGCCCGAGCACGAAAACGCCATGCGCCGCATGATACAGGGCTGGCAAAAAGTATTCGGTCTGAGCGTCAATTTCACTGTCACCGCACTCGACAGCGCGACTCTTTCCTCGCGCGTGCAGGACGGCGACTATCAGATAGCCCTGACCTCCATGTCCGCGGGCATAACCGACGCCGCAGGTTTCCTTTCTACGCTCACCTCGCAGGGGACGAACAACATAGTACGCCTCAGCGACGCGCAGTTTGACGCGTCCGTCAAGAACCTCAAGGCGCTGAGCGGCGCAGGGCTCGTCAAGGCCTGCCGCAGCGCGGAGGGCAGACTGCTCTCGCTCGGCGCTGTGCTCCCGATGTTCATAACCCCGAGCTATTTTGCAACGGCGAAGGGCGTCAACGGCCTGAGCGTTGACCCCGAGAGCTCGGCGGTCGATTTTGTTTTCGTAACGGCGAAGGACTGACAAGATGAAAAAGGAAAATAAACTCAGATATATACTCCCCGAAAATCGGACGGTGCGCATTGTGCTCGCCGTCTTTTTCTGGTTATTGGCGGCGGCGTGTGCCGGATGCATATTTTGGCTTTCGAGCAAAGACGGCAACCAGTCGCAAAATATGAGTGACAGTGTGCGCGGTATTTTGATGAAACTCTTCGGCCCACTTCTGAACAGCTTCATCGTGCGCAAGTTCGCGCATTTCTTTGAATATGCGGCACTCGGGTTTCTTATCGGCTGCGCGCTTTTCCTCAGCCGCAGGCGTTTTTCGCCCGTTATCTCCGTCATTTGCAGTGCCCTTTATTCAATCAGCGACGAGATACACCAGTATTTTGTCCCCGGCCGCGCCTGCCGCATTTTTGATGTCGGAGTCGACACCCTCGGTGCGCTGACGGGTACACTCATCCTCGCCTTCATAATTCTTATTGTGAACTCAATTGCAATACGCAGAAAGGAAAAATATTCCGCGTAAATTTTTAGCATTTCTATTGTCGTTTTATAGCAGTATATGATATAATAATGCTTATATAGAGACTTTTTGGCTGAGAGGTATATTTAATGGATCATAAAGAGGGACTCATAGTCGGGCGCAACGCAGTGCTTCAGGCTCTCGAAAGCGGCAGAACGATAGACAGCGTGACCGTTGCACAGGGTCAGCGCGGCGGACAGGCAGGCAGAATAATCGACATCTGCCGCGAGCGCAAGATTCCCGTCAAATTTGCCGATCAGCGCAGGCTCGACCGCCTCTGCGACGGCGCGGCGCATCAGGGCGTTGCGGCATTTGCCGCGGCTCACGAATACGCCGAGATGGATGATATTTTCGCCCTCGCCGAGAGCAGGAACGAAAGCCCGTTCATAGTCGTGTGCGACTCACTTGAAGACCCGCACAATCTCGGCGCTATCCTCAGAAGCGCGGAAGCAGCCGGAGTTCACGGGGTAATTATCCCCAAGCGCAACTCCGTGACCCTCAACTACACAGTCGCAAAGACCTCGGCGGGCGCTATTGAATATGTTCCCGTAGTAAAGGTCGCGAATCTCCCCGCCGCCATCGACGAACTCAAATCGCGCGGCGTCTGGATATTCGGCGCGGACATGGACGGCACGGATTACACCGCCCTCGACTACAGCGGCAGCATCGCCCTCGTCATCGGTTCCGAGGGCAAAGGCATAGGCCGCCTCGTGCGCGAAAAATGCGATTTTATCGCCTCATTGCCGATGCGCGGCAAGATAAATTCTCTAAACGCCTCCGTCGCGGCGGGAATCCTCATGTTCGAAGCGGCGAAACACAGAAACTGACTTTTATCCGATTCAGTATATACAATTGGGGTGAGATGAGTGGAAAACAGATCTTCCGATAAGCGGAGCAAGATTTCACTTGACAGAGTTCTCCGCGAGGTGGCGGAGCTTGAAAACAGCCGCGGCGAGCCGGACAGGATCTGGTCGCTGAGCGACATAGACGATTTGTTGGCGAGTACGGATACCGATTCCACGGCACCTGCCGACGAGGACGACACCGAGCTTCTGTCAAGTATCCAATACTATGAAGGCAGATACTCTGACGATGATACGCCGTCGGAGTCTGAACCCATATACACTCAGCAGAGAGCCGAAGAACCGAAAGATCAGGCGGATTCGGATCCAGAGATTGCCGCCGAGCCGGATGCCGAGATTCCGTCGGTCGCGGCTGAGGCTGCCACAGAACCAGAAATTGAAAAATCCGTCGAATCTAATGAAGCGGAACAAACTGACAAAGAATCCGACAAAATCGAAGAGTCTGAGGCATCCGCAGACGAAGCAGATTTTGCAGAATCGGATAAGCCCGAAGAGCCTGTGGGCGAAACTTCTTCTATAGAACCCGAAAGAGAAGCGGCGGCAGAAGTTCCCACAGAACCGGAGAAAGCCGAAGCGACGCAGGAAATTGCCAATGAAGCTGAACCGGAAATCGAAGAAGCCCCGGTCGAAGAAGCTGCCGCCGATGAGAGCGCGGATATATACTCCGATTCAAAGCTTGAGCTGTCCGTTGTAAAAGCCGACGGCGAAGATGATGATATTCACGAATCTGACAACGAAGTTGATACAGACGAATCGGACGAATCAAATGAATCCGATGAACCTGATAACAGCGATAACATTCTGACGCTTCACGGCGAGGAAGAAAAGCCCGCGGCGGAAGAGCCGCAGGCCGAGGACGAAGCCGAGAAAAAGCCGACGGTAGAGGAGCTTTTCGGTGCGCCCGCGTCGAGATATTTCGGCGAGCCGACCGAAGATCCGGAAGAGGACTCCGAACGTGAGAGCCGCGCCATACCCGGTCTGTTCGGCGACACAGTCGTGTTCGGTCCGATGAAATCCCTCTCCGAGCCGGCAAAAAACAAGCCGGACGATGAATATAAGACAAAGCTCATGGCTGCAATCGGTTCGGCAAAAGAGCCCCAGAGCGCCGAGACGATAGAGAAACCCGGAGTTATCTTAAAGCGCGGTCCGCTCTCCGAGACATCGGGGCTCGAGCCCCTGCCGCAGGTCATTCCCGCCGAAGAATTTGTCGGTTCAGGGGACGATAAACCCGCGTCGATAGAAGATCAGCCTTTCACGAATCCCGCCGCCGGCAATCAGCCGGAGGAGGAGCAGATGATGCTCAGCGGCTTCGGCGAAGAGCCGGAGACCGAAAAGATAGACGAAGACGAGCTCCGCAATGAGCTCGACAAAAAGAGGGCGGAAAAGAAGAAAAAGTTTGTCCTGCTCAGCGGTCTCGGCGACGATGAGCCGCAGGAGGACGAAAACCTGCCCGAAGAGAAAGAGGACGAACCGGAGAAACAGCCCGAGAAAAAGAAAAAGCACTCCGAGAAGGCTCCCCTCGAATATGAAAAGCCCGAACAGCGCGGAAGAGTCTATAACAGTCTCAAGAACGCCGCATCGCAGTTCAAGACCTCGGTTATCGGTCTGTGCGTGCTCGAAGGCGTATCGCTGCTTCTGCTGCTCGTGCCGAAAATTCTCGAGTGGGCGGCGATAGACGCACCCGCGTTCGACCGCGGAGGCGCGGGACTTGCGGCGGCAAATATAGTGCTTCTGCTCGCGTCATTCTATCTCGCGTTCCCGAATATTTTATCCGGCGTAAAGGCGCTTGCAAACGGCCGCGTAACCGGCGGCGCAGTCGGCGGGCTGACGTTTATACTCGCTCTCGTTCAGACGATACTCTCGTTCTTCAACAAATCGCCCGAGGGCGCTTCGGGTATGTTCTACTGCGCGGCGGCGATATTCGCCTTGCTCATGACCGCCGAAAACAGCAGCCGCGGCACGGCGCGCGTGATGCAGAATTTCCTCTTCTGCACCGCAAAGCGCAAGTCGGGACTCTACGGCATAAGGGCTATCGAGAGCGAGAAAGACGCTTTTGAAGTCGGACGCGCGCTCAAGATGGGCAACCCCGACATTTTATATTCCGGCAGGGTCGAGTTCCCCGCCGACTTCATCAAAAATTCCGAAGCCAACTCCCCTGCTGACAGCTGCATAAAGCGCAGCCTGATAATCTCTTCAGCCGTCTCCGTGCTGCTCGCGGTTATATCGGGCATAATAACAAAAGATATCTTCCAGGCATTCGGCGTGCTCACCGGCGCGTTCTGCCTGACCTCACCCTGCGCCATTGAACTCGCGCTGATGATCCCGCTCTATCTTGAGAACAGGAAGCTCAACGCAGAAGGCGGCATGATAGCGGGCTACGATGCGGCTCTCGAATGTTCAGAAGCGGTCGCCGCTTCTGTTGACAGCGCCGATCTCTTTGACCGCGCGGCGTGTGAGATGCACGGAATGAAGGACTTCCACACCGTGCGCATAGACGACGTTCTGCTCTACGCAGTCGCCATAGTGCTCAAATCCGGCGGTCCGCTCACAGATGTTTTCAACCGCATTATCGGCGGCTCAACCGAGCTTCTGCCGCCCGTGCGCGACATGATATATGAAGACAGACTCGGTCTTTCAGCCACAATATATAATCAGCGCGTGCTGCTCGGCAACCGCAACCTGCTCACGCACCACAATATCGAAGTTCCGCTCAAGTCCGAGGAAGACAAAGTCAAGCGCAACGGGCGCAAGATCCTCTACATAGCGATCGACTCTCAGGTCGCGGCGATGTTCGTTTTCAACTACGCCGAGGACGCCTCGCTCAAGGATTCGATAAACGAGATGGCGGACAACGGCTTCAGCCTTGTCGTTCGCACGGACGACCCGAACGTGACCGACGAGCTCATTGCCGCCCGCTTCGGCATAGCGCAGAAGGATGTCAAAATGACGCTCTCCCACGGCGCACGCATATTCAGCGCATACCGCGACAGCATTGTTGACTCAGCCCCCGCAAAGGTCATGCACGACGGCTCCGCCCGCTCTTATTTCAAGAGCATAGCGGCGTGCGGCAGGCTCGCAAACTTCGCTTCGCGCTGGGCAGTGTTCGCCCTTATCGTGCAGGCGGTCGTGGCGGCGGGTGCGATACTCTGCGTCGCACTCAAGGCGTTTGCGTTTGTGTCGCCCCTGACGGCAGTTGTGGTTCAGGCCGCGATAGTGGCTTTCAGCGTAATACTGGAAAAATTCAAGAAATAACTACGGGGGCTGCGCTGAAAATGCGACAGCCCCTTTCTGAAAGGATAAGCGGATATGCAGGAAAAATCGATTAAGACAAAAATTGATTTAAAAGGCAAGACCGTGCTCGTGACGGGCGCGGCGGGATTCATCGGCTCCTTTCTCTCGGAGCGTCTGCTCTTGGACTTTGAAGATATCCGCGTCATCGGCTTCGACAGCGTCAACGACTACTACGATATTCGCCTGAAAGAGTCGCGGCTCGAAAAGCTTCAAAAGCACGAAAATTTTATTTTTATTAAAGCTAACCTCGCGGACAAGGACAAAGTGAGCGAAGTGTTCCGCGAATACTCGCCGCAGATAGTTGTCAACCTCGCGGCGCAGGCGGGGGTGCGCTATTCGATAACGAACCCCGACGCCTATATCGAGTCGAATATAATCGGCTTTTATAATATCCTCGAGGCCTGCCGCCACTCATACGACGACGGCGCAACACCCGTCGAGCATCTTGTATACGCTTCGAGCTCGTCGGTCTACGGCAGCAACAAAAAAGTGCCCTACAGCACCGACGACAAAGTTGACAACCCCGTCAGCCTCTACGCCGCAACGAAAAAGTCCGACGAGCTGATGGCTCACGCCTATTCGAAGCTCTATAACATCCCCTCGACGGGACTTCGCTTCTTCACGGTCTACGGACCCGCAGGCCGCCCGGACATGGCATATTTCGGTTTCACCGACAAGCTTCTTCGCGGCGAGACAATCCGCATTTTCAACTACGGCAACTGCAAGCGCGACTTCACATATATCGACGATATAGTCGAGGGCGTTGTGCGCGTCATGCAGGGCGCGCCGGAGCGCAAAAACGGCGAAGACGGTCTGCCCGTTCCGCCGTATGCAGTCTATAATATAGGCAACCAGAACCCAGAAAATCTGCTCGACTTCGTCGACATTCTCCAGCAGGAGCTTATCGCCGCAGGCGTTCTGCCGAATGATTACGACTTTGAGGCGCACAAGCAGCTTGTCCCTATGCAGCCCGGCGATGTCCCCGTGACCTATGCAGACACGACCCCGCTCGAGCGTGACTACGGCTACAAGCCCTCGACCGATCTCAGAACCGGGCTTCGCAACTTCGCCCGCTGGTATAAAGATTTTTACAAGATTTAATGGCATATATATAATGTATGTCCGCGGAGCTGAGATACTGTGGCTGAGCGGACGCACGGACGAGTGATAAATTGGGAGTTGTATTATTCATTGTATATGTCATCAATTAGCAATACACAATATTGCAAAATTCAAATTATTCACTCTACCTCTATTTCAAAACAAGCGACATAAAAAATCCTACCCGCAGAAAAACCGTGGGTAGGATTTTTTCACTCCCCGTAAAGTCAACGGGGTTCATTTTCGCTTCTCATCAAAGATACTTTTTGATAAACTTATCAACTGTTGACCAATATTTTTCGGGGTCGACGGTCGAGGCTTCTGCGTGCGGTGCGCCGGGAATAACCAGCTTCTCTTTGTCGCACGCGGCGGCGCGGTAGACGCGCTCCTGCATCCAGAACGGGACGAAATCGTCCTTGTCGCCGTGGATGAACAGGGTCGGCGTGACGGAGCGCGAAACCTGCTCGATGCACGAGGCTTTCTTCATATCATAGCCCGCGCGCAGCATCGTTGCGCTTCTTGCGGCGGAGAGGAACGGGAAAGTCGGCAGACCGTAAGCGTCCTTCATGTTGGCTCTGCACTCGTCCCAGACGGATGTATAGCCGCAGTCCTCAATAGCGCAGACGACATTCGATTCGAGCGGCTCGCCGGTAGTCATCATGACTGTAGCCGCGCCCATCGAGAGACCGAAGAGCACTATCTTCGCGTTCGCATTCTCGTTGATTATGTAGTCGATCCACGCCTTGATATCGATTCTGTCGTTCCAGCCCATGGTGACATAGTTCGACTCGCTCGCGCCGTGGCCGCAGAGATACGGGAACAGGCAGTTATAGCCCATCTCGTGGAACTTCTTGCCGAACGAACCCATTCTTCTGGGCGATCCGGTGTAGCCGTGAATGACTATCACCCAGACATCGCTCGGCTCGTCTGCAAGGATTATCTCACCGTGGACATATCCGCCGCGGGGAGTGACTATCTTCACCTTTGCGGGACTCGCGGAGTCGAACCACTCCATACCCTCTTTTGCGATGCCGTCATACTCGTTCTTTTTCTCGTCCATTTTTTTGGCGATGGACTTTTTGCTCATGGTCTTGTTGAAAATCGCGTTGCCGACAGCAAGATACGCCGCGCCGACTGCTGCACCTGCGGAAGCGGCTGCTATGACAAGCTTTTCAGATGAACTTTTCTTTCCCACTGAAATTCATTCCTTTCATTTTATATGAGCCTTATACAGGAGTATTCTATCATAAAAAGTCCGCAGTTGCAATAACAAAAAGCCCCTGCAAAAGAATACAGAGGCTTCGGATATGTACCCGCCGCGCGGCGGGTGAGGTTTATTCCTCGTTGAGCTTATTGCGCTTGTTCTGGGCCTTGTTCTCCTGCTGATTCTGCTGCTTGTTGTTCTGCTGCTGATTCTGCTGGTTCTGACCCTGCTTGTTCTGCTGATTGCGGTTTTCCATTGAGAGCACACTCCATAGATCCCTTCGCGGGAAAATTAGGATTTTTTCAAATCCGTTTTATATTCTTTCCTCCGGTTCGTGTTTTTATGAGCCTGAAACTAATGAAAATTTTGCCTTTTTCTGATATAATCGTATCAGAAAGCTTACGGAGGTCAGCAGATGAAAATATCCGACGAACTCATATCGCATCTCGAATCGCTCGCACATATAGAGCTTGGCTCCGGCGAGCGCGAGGATTGCCGCAGAGATTTTGAAAAGATAATATCATATATGGACACGCTGTCGGCGCTCGATACCGACGGCGTTGAGCCGCTGACCAATTTATCCGACACGGTGAATGTCCTGCGCGAGGATGAACCGGGCGAGACGCTCGGCGT
>ULPX01049285.1_pt1 | contig 14609 bp, 10 predicted proteins | sample 1953911 | NCBI WGS metagenome assembly ULPX01 (sample SAMEA4835640, study PRJEB28245) | human gut metagenome | biome: gut microbiome; material: fecal sample | place: Denmark | collected 2008 | reverse complement strand
GCAGGCGGCAGCACCTCCGGCGGCAAGACCACCATCAATGAGAGTGACCGCACGGCCACTGCCGTGCAGATCAAGAAGGTGGACGGCAAGACCAAGATGCAGCCCGCCGAGGTGTACGCCTCCACGGTGAACTCCACCGTGTCCATCAACTGCTCGTCACAGAGCACCAACATCTTCGGCCAGACCACCCAGTCCGCCTCCAGCGGCAGCGGCTTCATCATCAGTCAGGACGGCTATATCGTCACCAACTACCATGTGATCAACGGCGCTTCCTCCGTGAAGGTGACGCTGTATAACGGCAACACCTACGACGCCACCGTCATCGGCGGCGACAGCGACTACGACGTGGCGGTGCTGAAGATCAACGCCGCCGGGCTGACCCCCGTGACATTGGGCAACAGCGCCGACGTGAACGTGGGCGACTCCGTGCTGGCCATCGGCAATCCCCTGGGCGAGCTGACGTTCTCCATGAGCGGCGGCTATGTGTCCAGCTGCAACCGCGCCATCAACGTGGACGGCACCCCCTTCAACATGATCCAGGTGGACTGCTCCATCAACCCCGGCAACTCCGGCGGCCCCCTGATGAACCTGTACGGTGAGGTGGTGGGCATCGTGTCCGCCAAGTACTCCACCTACTCCTCCACCACGGTGGAGGGTCTGGGCTTCGCCATTCCCATTGACGATGTGAAGTCCATCATCACCGACATCATGGAGAACGGCGCCGTCACCGGCAAGGCATACATGGCCGTGACCGTGGGCACCATGAACTCCCAGATGGCCGCTCAGTACAGCATCGACATCGATCAGGGCGTGTTCGTCTACTCCGTTGTCAAGGGCGGCGCCGGCGACAAGGCCGGCCTGCGCCTGGGCGACGTGATCACCAAGATGGGTGACACCACGCTGACCAGCCGTCAGGATCTGTCCGCGGCGCTGAAGAGCTACCGCTCCGGCGACACCGCCACCCTGACCGTGTTCCGCGACGGCAGCTACATCACCACCGACATCACCTTCGACCAACAGCCCCAGATCACCGGCACCGACACGGAGGAGGACACCTCCTCTCAGGGCGGTAATAACGGCGGCTATAACGGACAGATGCCCGAGAACTGGCAGGAGTTTTATAACTACTTCTTCGGCAACCGGGGCTGATATCGGTCCCGCGCGGCGGCGCAGCTGACCACTGCGCCGCCAGGATACCACGATCTTCTTCACATTCTTCATGTTTCCCAGCACACATTCGCTTCCCCCGCACCGTCCCTGCCGGAGCTACCCCGCCGGCGGGGACGGTTTTTTGCGCGGTTGCAAGGCGTTGACAGATATGGTATAATTCTTTATTGGTATACTATGTGGAAAAATGAGGAAACGACTATGGAAGTAACACAGGGCGCACCGTTTGAGAGCTTTGGCCTGTCAGAGGCCACCATGCGCGCCATACGAAATAAGCACTACACCGTCAGCACCCCCGTGCAGGCCGGGTGCATCCCCCCCATGCTGGCGGGGAAGGACGTGATCGCCAAGGCTCCCACCGGCACGGGCAAGACCATGGCCTTCGGCATCCCCATCATCGAGCGCATCGACCGGGAGAGCGAGGAGGTGCAGGCGGTCATTCTGGCACCCACGCGGGAGCTGGCCATGCAGATCACCGACGAGATGCGGGACATCGCCGTGTGCCACGAGGGCGTTCGGCTGGTATGTCTGTACGGCGGACAGCCCATCGGCAAGCAGATCGACGCGCTGAAGCGGCGGCCCCAGATCGTGGTGGCCACGCCGGGGCGGCTGAGTGACCACATGAAGCGGCGGACCGTGAATTTGAAGAGCGTGCAGACGGTGGTGCTGGACGAGGCGGACCGGATGCTGGACATGGGCTTTATCCACGACGTGACGCGTATTCTGGACAAGATCCCCAGCCGGAAAAACCTGGGGATGTTCTCCGCCACCATCTCGCGGGAGGTGATGGACATCTCGTGGGTATACCAGCGGGACCCGGAGGAGATCACGGTGCAGGCCACCAAGGAGAATAAGCCCGACATCCTCCAGTACCGCCTTGAGGTGCCCTCCGACGGGAAGGTGGACGCCATTGCGAAGATACTGGCGCATGAGAGCTATGACCGGGTGATCTGCTTCTGCAACACTAAGGGCAGCACGGAGCGGCTGACGAAGTTTTTGCAGATGCGGGGCGTGGACGCCCAGTGCATCCATGGCGACATTCCCCAGCGGAAGCGGGAGGAGGTCATGCAGCGGTTCCGGGACGGAAAGCTGCGGGTGTTCGTGGCCACGGACGTGGCCAGCCGGGGCATCGACGTGGACGATGTGGACGCGGTGTTCAACTATGAGGTGCCGGAGGAGAACGAGTATTACATCCACCGCATCGGCCGGACGGGACGGGCCAAGAAGCACGGCGTGGCGTACACGCTGCTCAGCGACTTCCCCAGCCGGCTGCGGCTGGACAACATCGCGCGGAACACGCGGAGCACCATTGTGCCCGCCGTGCTGGGCGAGGACGGCAGCGTGACTGTCGGCGAGAAATGAGAAAAGAGCGCACTTCAGCAGGCGGGTCCTTTTTTACGGAACGGCAGCAGGTGGGCGTCGTTGGGCCGCGCGGGTTGCTATTTCGCGCGGTGTGTGGTAGAATATACATATATAACCGCAAAATCCCGAAAAGGAGCGAAGATAATGAACGAAGAGTTGAAGAATATCCTCTCCCGCGTGGACCACACGCTGCTGGCACAAGGTGCCACCTGGAATGAGATCAAGGCCATCTGCGACGACGGCATCAAGTACGGCTGCGCCAGCGTGTGTATCCCCGCCAGCTATGTGAAGCAGGCGGCGGAATATGTGGACGGCAAGATCGCCGTCTGCACCGTCATCGGTTTTCCCAACGGCTACGACACCACCGCCGCCAAGTGCTTCGAGGCTGCCGACGCGGTGAAAAACGGCGCGTCCGAGGTGGATATGGTCATCAACATCGGTTGGGTGAAGGATGGCCTGTATGACAAGGTGCTGGATGAGATCCGCCAGATCAAGGCCGCCTGCGGCGGCAAGCTGCTGAAGGTCATCATCGAGACGTGCCTGCTGACGGACGCGGAGAAGATCGAGCTGTGCCGCGTGGTGTCCGAGTCCGGCGCGGACTACATCAAGACGTCCACCGGCTTCGGCGGGGGCGGCGCCACCCGTGAGGACGTGGCGCTGTTCAAGGCCCACGTGGCGCCCCATGTGAAGATCAAGGCCGCCGGCGGCATCGCGGATCTGAACGACGCCAAAGATTTCATCGCCCTGGGCGCGGACCGTCTGGGCACCAGCCGTATCGTCAAGGCCGTGAAGGCCATGGAACAGTAAATATAAGGAGGAACCACTATGCCGACTCCCCACAATAACGCCAACAAGGGCGATTTCGCCAAGACCGTTCTCATGCCCGGCGATCCGCTGCGGGCCAAGTTCATTGCCGAGACATTTCTCACCGAGCCGAAGCTGGTGAACAACGTCCGCGGTGTGCAGGGCTATACCGGCACCTACAAGGGCGTGCCGGTGTCCGTGATGGCCAGCGGCATGGGTATTCCGTCCATCGGCATCTATTCCTATGAACTGTACACCCAATACGACGTGGAAAACATTATCCGCGTGGGCAGCGCCGGCGCCATGCGTGCCGACCTGGAGCTGGGCAGCGTGGTGGCCGGCCAGGGCGCCTGCACCAATTCCGATTTTGCCAGCCAGTACGAGCTGGGCGGCTCCTTCGCCCCTATCTGCGATTTCGACCTGCTGATGGCCGCCGTAGAGAGCGCCGGGGAGCTGGGCGTCAAGATGCCCGTGGGCAACCTGTACTCCTCCGACACGTTCTATGACGCCGCCGGGCGCAATATGCGCTTCGCCAAAATGGGCGTCATGGCCGTGGAGATGGAGGCCGCCGGTCTGTACTGCACCGCCGCCTATACCGGCAAGCGGGCGCTGGCCATCTGCTCCATCTCCGACAACCTGGTCAACGGCACCGAGCTGTCCGCCGATGAGCGCCAGAGCACCTTCACCAACATGATGAAGATCGCCCTGGAGGTGGCTGTGAAGATGGCCGCCAAGAAGTAAACAACGGTCACGGCAGCGCGGGAGGATATCTCGCGCTGTCGCTATATGTGATACATTTGTGCATTTCGCGCAAACAAAATGTAAATTTTTGATGACATTTGTTTACATTTCTACCGCAAAATGCGGTTTTCACTTGCCAAAGGCGAAAAAGTCTGCTATAATGCGCAAGGCACAGAGGGAGGAAGACCCCGTGCCGAAATGATGGTTTTCCCGCCGCAAGGCGCGAAAATAAAAAAATTGAGGAAGGTAGAATAACCATGAAGAAGTTTCTTGCTATGATCCTGGCTCTGGTTATGGCGCTGTCCCTGGTCGCTTGCGGCGACAAGAAGGACGACCCCAAGACCGACGACAACCAGGGCGACAACCCCGAAGTCACCGAGATCACCAACGCCGACGAGATCGCCGACGAGATGACCTCCGAGGATGGCAAGTACGAGATCGCTTTCGTCACCGACGTGGGCCAGCTGAAGGATAAGTCCTTCAACCAGGGCACCTTCGACGGCGTGAAGCTGTACGCTGCCAACAACGGCCTGAGCTACAAGTACTATCAGCCCGCCAACGGCGACCAGGCTACCGATGACGACCGTTACGATGCCATGAAGGCTGCTGCCGAGGGCGGCGCCAAGGTCATCGTGGCTGCCGGCTTTATGCAGGCCACTGCCCTGACCAAGGCCGCTGCTGAGTTCACCGATGTCAAGTTCGTGTTCGTGGACCGCGACAGCGCTGTGACCACCGAGGACGGCACCGCCCTGAAGAACGTTCTGGGCATCTGCTTCCAGGAAGAGCAGTGCGGCTATCTGGCCGGTTACGCTGTTGTTAAGGAAGGCTACACCAAGCTGGGCTTCACCGGTGGTGGCGGCGGCGACAACCCCGCTTGCTGCCGTTACGGCTACGGCTTCGTGCAGGGCGCTTCCGCTGCTGCTGCTGAGATGGGCGTGAAGGTCGAGATGAACTACTCCTGGCTGTATGGCGCTTCCTTCGCCGCTTCCACCGAGCTGCAGACCATGGCTTCCGGCTGGTATGAGAACGGCACCGAGGTCATCTTCGCCTGCGGCGGTAATATGTTCCAGTCTGTCGCCGCTGCCGCTGCCGCTAACGACGGCGCCGTGGTGGGCGTGGACGTTGACCAGTCCAGCCAGTCCGATACCGTTATCACCTCCGCTATGAAGGGCCTGTCCGCCTCCGTGCAGTGGGCTTGCGGCAAGGTCTATGACGGTTCCTTCGACGAGATCGGCGGCACCTTCGTGACCCTGGGCGCCAAGGACAACGCTGTGGGCCTGCCCACCGCTACCTGGTCCCTGACCAAGTGGACTGTGGACGACTACAACGCCATGCTGGCCAAGATGGCCGATGGTTCTCTGGTCGTCGACAACGACTACTCCAAGCTGGACAGCACCGACAGCCTGACCCTGAACCTGGTCAAGTAATCGGAACGTACTTAACAAAAAAAGAGACGCCTACGGGCGTCTCTTTTTTTTGCGTCAAGCGCCGTGATATGAGGCGTAAAACGCCGCTGTTTTTCTTGCAATCTGTGCATATATGCTATATAATAAATTTATGCCTTTATCGCCATTAGGCAAAATAATAGAGGAAAGTAGGTGGCGGCATGGATAAGACTCCCTCGTATGTGATCGAGATGCTTCACATTACCAAGGAGTTCCCCGGCATCAAGGCCAACGACGATATCACCCTCCAACTGAAAAAGGGAGAGATCCACGCGCTGCTGGGCGAAAACGGCGCCGGCAAATCCACGCTGATGAGCGTGCTGTTCGGCCTGTACCAGCCCGAGGCGGGCGAGATACGCAAGAACGGCCAGACGGTGAAGATCAACGATCCCAACGATGCCACGGCACTGGGTATCGGCATGGTCCACCAGCACTTCAAGCTGGTGGAGGTATTCTCCGTGCTGGACAACATCATTCTGGGCGCCGAAACGACGAAGTGCGGCTTCCTGCAGAAAAAGGAAGCGCGGAGGAAGGTCGAGGAGTTCTCCAAGCGGTACGGCCTGCACGTGGACTTGGACGCCAAGGTGGAGGATATCACTGTGGGTATGCAGCAGCGTACCGAGATCCTGAAGATGCTCTACCGCGACAACGAGATCCTCATCTTCGACGAGCCCACCGCCGTGCTGACGCCCCAGGAGATCGACGAGCTGATGGCCATTATGAAGAACCTGACGGCGGAGGGGAAATCCATTCTCTTCATCTCCCACAAGCTCAACGAGATCATGGCGGTGGCGGACCGGGTGACGGTTCTGCGTAAGGGCCGCTATGTGGGTACCGTGAACACCTGCGACACCAACAAGCAGGAGCTGTCCAACATGATGGTGGGCCGCCCGGTGCAGCTGGAGGTCGTAAAGGAGCCGGCCAAGCCCACGGATGTGGTGCTGAAGGTCCGGGATCTGTGTGTGCCCTCTCATACCCACAAGCGCAACGCCGTGGACCATGTCAGCTTTGATGCACGCGCCGGCGAGATACTCTGTATCGCCGGTATCGACGGCAACGGACAGACGGAGTTCATTCACGCGCTCACCGGCCTGGATAAGAGCAATGGCGGCACGGTGACGCTGTGCGGCAAGGATATCTCCCACGCCAGCATCCGTCGCCGTGGAGAGTGTATGAGCCACATCCCCGAGGATCGGCACAAGCACGGCCTGGTGCTGGATTTTACGCTGGAGCAGAACCTGGTGCTGCAGCGGTATAAGGAGCCGGAATTCGAAAAGGGCGGCTTCATCAAAAAGGACGCGGTGCGTGCCTACGCCGAAAGGCTGATCGAGGAATACGATATCCGCAGCGGACAAGGCCCCGTGACCACCGCCCGCAGTATGTCCGGCGGCAACCAGCAGAAGGCGATCATCGCCCGCGAGGTGGACCGCAACAAGCCGCTGATCGTGGCTGTCCAGCCTACCCGCGGCCTGGACGTGGGCGCGATCGAAAACGTACACAAGGAACTGGTGAAGCAGCGTGATGCCGGCAAGGCAGTGCTGCTGGTATCCCTGGAGCTGGACGAGGTCATGAGCCTTTCCGACCGCATCCTGGTCATGTACGAGGGTGAGATCGTGGGCGAGTTCGACCCGAAGCAGATCACCGTGCAGGAGTTGGGCCTCTATATGGCCGGCGCCAAGCGGGCGGACAAGAAAGAGGGTGAGACGGCGTGAAGCAAAAACTGACAGATCTGTATGCCAAGAATGGCACCAAGAAGGTCCTGGCCTCTCTGCTGTCCATCCTGGCCGGCCTGCTGCTGGGCAGCATCGTGGTCATTATTGTGGGCCTGGCGGAGCAGAAGATCACCACTGCCGGTATGTGGGAGGGCGTCCGGCTGATTTTTGCCGGCATCCTCAGCACAGGCCGCGACGCTGCGGGCGCGCTGACCTGGAGCTTTAACGCCCAGAATGTGGGCAATATGCTCTTCCGCGCCATGCCGCTGATCATGACCGGCCTTTCCGTGGCGGTGGCCTTCAAGACGGGCCTGTTCAATATCGGCGCACCCGGCCAGTATCTGATGGGTACGCTTGTCTCGCTGTCCGTCGCGCTGGGCATCCCCTCCGAGTCCGTGCCCGTGGGCATCATCTGGCTGCTGGCCTTTCTGGGCGGTATGCTGGCTGGCGCCCTGTGGGGTGCGATCCCCGGATTGCTGAAGGCGCTGCTGAATATCAACGAGGTGCTGGCCTGCATCATGACCAACTGGATCGCAGCCAATCTTGTCACCTGGATGTTTGATATCAGCAGCTTCAAGAACGTAACAGAAGGCACGAAATCCGGTTACATCTACAAGACCACCTTCAACGGTGTGGCCACACCCAAGCTGGGACTGGATCAGCTGTTTCCCGGCTCCCAGGTCAATGCCGGTATTCTGGTGGCCATCATTCTGGCCATCGTGGTGTACATTATCATGGAGAAGACGGTGTTCGGCTATGAGCTGAAGGCCTGCGGCGCCAACCGCCATGCGGCCCGCTACGCCGGTATCCCCGATAAGCGCAATATCGTGCTGTCCATGGCCATTGCCGGCGCGCTGGCCGGCGCCGGCGCCGCGCTGTACTGGCTCAGCGGCAACACCGAGTTTTACTGGAACACCTATCAGGCCCTGCCCGGCGTGGGCTTTAACGGAATCCCCGTGGCACTGCTGGCGGTGAACAACCCCATCGCGGTCATTTTCACCGGCATCTTCATGGCCATGCTGGATATCGTCGGTCTGCAGCTGACCAACCTGACTGCCTACAACGAGTACATCACTGACGTGATCATCTCCGTCATCGTGTATCTGTCCGCCTTCTCTCTGCTCATCCAGATGATGCTGACTGGACGGAAAAAGAAGCTCGTCGTGGAGGCCAACAAGACCACCACGGCGGATATACCGGCAGAGGCGGAGACACAGCCACTGGATGTGCCGCCGGAGGACATACCGGACATACCGATGGAGGAAGCACCGCAGGTACCTGAGCAGCCGGAGGAAGGAGGGGAGCAGGCATGACATTTCTGATCCAACAGACCATGATCTACGCCGTTCCCCTGATGATCGTGGCGCTGGCCGGCGTGTTCGCTGAGCGCAGCGGTATCATCAACCTGGCGTTGGAAGGTATTATGATCCTGGGTGCGTTTATCGGCGTGCTGTTCGTGAACATCATGCAGACCAACCACGTCTACGACGCGGCCAAGGCTGCCGGCGACTGGGTGGCTTTGCAGGGCTTTGAGCTGCTGGCTATGCTGGTGGCGGCCATATTCGGCGCCATTTTCTCCCTGCTGCTGAGCTTTGCCTCCGTAAATCTGCGGGCGGACCAGACCATCGGTGGTACGGCGCTGAACCTGATGGCTCCGGCCCTGGTGCTGTTCCTCATCCGTATCATCGCCAACCAGAACACCCTGCAAATGGCCACCGGCGATGCGGCCAGTTGGTTCATGATCAAGAAGACCACTCTGGGCTACGCAAAAACGGACGACCTGGGCTTCCTGGGCAATACCTTCCTGCACAAGGTGTATCTGGCGACCTATGTCTGCATCATCATTTTCGTGGTGCTGTCGATCCTGCTGTACAAGACCCGGTTTGGCCTGCGGCTGCGCTCCTGCGGTGAAAATCCCCAGGCGGCGGACTCCGTGGGTATCAACGTGTACAAGATGCGCTATGCCGGTACGACCATCTCCGGCGCGCTGGCCGGCATGGGCGGCTTTGTCTACGCCCTGACCACGGCCAACTGCACGGCCAACGGCGATGTGGCGGGCTTCGGCTTCCTGGCGCTGGCCGTTATGATCTTCGGTAACTGGAAGCCGCTGAACATCGCCGGGGCGTCGCTGCTGTTCGGCCTGTTCAAGTGTATCGCCGCGGCGTACTCCAGCCTGGATATCAACGGCGACGGCGTGTATTGGCTGGCGGAGATCGGCATCAGCTCCCACGTGTACCGTATGCTGCCGTACCTGATCACGCTGGTGGTGCTGGCCTTCACATCCAAGAAATCCCGTGCACCCAAGGCGGAGGGTATCCCCTACGACAAGGGCCAGCGGTAAGAAAAGCATAAAAAAGAAGCACCCGTACGGGTGCTTCTTTTTGCGCTGTTTTACATGGATTTTACAAAAGATGGCCTGCGAACTTGACATTTATACCGTACAATGTAGATGGACAATAAGGTGATATCTGAGAAAATGTAAAGTTGAGGGAAAGAAAATGGATATTTTTCATGCGCTGACCATGCTGGGCGGGCTGTGCCTGTTTCTGTTCGGCATGAATTTCATGGGCCAGGCGCTGGAGCGCCGGGCCGGCGGCAAGCTGCGGACGCTGCTGGATAAAATGACCGGCAGCGTGGGTGCCGGTTTCCTGACCGGACTGGGCATCACCGCCATCATTCAGAGCTCATCGGCCACCACCGTCATGGTGGTGGGCTTCGTGAACTCCGGGCTGATGACCCTGCGGCAGGCTATCAATGTTATCATGGGCGCCAACGTGGGCACCACGGTGACGGCCTGGCTGCTGAGCCTGGCGGGGATCGACGGCGGCAGCGTGTGGCTGCAGCTGCTGAAGCCCACCGCCTTTACGCCGGTGCTGGCGCTGATCGGCATCATTTTCTATATGTTCTGCAAGGACAGCCGGAAAAAGGAGACTGGCTCCATTCTGCTTGGCTTTGCCACGCTGATGTTCGGCATGGACACCATGAGCGCCGCTGTGGCGGGGCTGAAGGACGTACCGGGGTTTGCAGAGCTGTTTTTGGCCTTTACAAACCCGCTGCTGGGCGTGCTGGTGGGCGCGGTGCTGACGGCGATCATCCAGTCGTCCTCCGCCTCGGTGGGTATTTTGCAGGCGCTGGCCTCTACCGGCCAGGTCAGCTACGCCGCCGCGGTGCCCATTATCATGGGCCAGAACATCGGTACCTGCGTCACGGCGCTGATCTCCTGCGTCGGCACCAACAAAAACGCCAAGCGGGCGGCCGTGGTGCATCTGATGTTCAATGTGATCGGCGTGGCGGTGCTGCTGACGGTGTTCTGCATCGTCAAGGCCATCTTTGCCCCGGTACTGCTGAACAATGCGGCGTCTATGGCGGGTATCGCTGTGGCTCACTCGGTGTTCAATATCCTGTGTACGGCCATACTGCTGCCCTGCGGCGACCTGCTGGAGAAGTTGGCTATCCGCCTGGTGCCGGATAAGGCCCACGCGGCCGATAAAACGGTGGAGCTGGACCAGCGCCTGCTGACCACACCGGCCGTGGCGCTGGAGCGTTGCCGGGTCGTCACCTGCGAGATGGCGGAGGTTGCCGTGCGGGCGCTGCAAAACGCCCTGCGGAGCTTTGACCACTACACCGAAGCGCTGGCCTCCGCCATCCGGGAGGATGAGAGCCGCTGCGACCACTACGAGGACGTGCTGGGCACCTATCTGGTAAAGCTCAGCGCCCAGAAGCTGGGTGAGCAGGAGAGCGAGGAGTCCGCGGAGCTGCTGAAGGCCATCGGCGATTTTGAGCGTATCTCCGACCATGCGGTGAACGTGCTGGAGTCGGCGGAGGAGCTGCGGGAGAAGGGGCTGGCCTTCAGCGACGAGGCGAAGCGGGAGCTGAGCGTGCTGTCCGCCGCGGTCAACGATATCCTCATGCGGGCGCTGGACGCTTTCCGGGAGCAGGATATGACCGCCGCCCGGCAGGTGGAGCCGCTGGAGCAGGTCATCGACGATCTGAAGGAGCAGCTGCGTACCCGACATATCCTGCGGATGCAGCAAGGCCAGTGCAGCATCGAGGCAGGCTTTGTCTGGTCCGACCTGCTGACGGATCTGGAGCGTACCTCGGACCACTGCTCCAATATCGCCGGGTGCGTGATCGACGCCGCCCACCACGACCTGAATATGCACGCCACGCTGGATGCGGCGCGGCGCCGGGACCCGGACTTCCGGGAGCAGTACCAACGCTGCGCGGCGAAATATCAGGTGTAAACAAACGAAGTCCCTCCCGCCGGGAGGGACTTCTTCTTATGCGCTTACAGCCCGCGGGAGGCGCGCTCCCGCGCCTCGGCCTCCGCCCGCTGGCGGCAGACCTCCACCCAGTCGGGCAGCTTGTCCAGCTCGGCGGCAAAGGCTGCCAGTTCGTCGGGAATGACGATCTTCTGGGGACAGACAGCGGCGCAGGCACCGCAGCCCAGACAGGCGTGAGGCCACTTGTTCGCGGGCACCGCGTCCAGCTGCATCTTGATGGTGCTGCCGCTGCCGGTGCGGAGCTGGTTGTACTTGTGCAGCAGATCCGGGATATCCAACTGCTGGGGACAACCGTCACAGCAGTAGCGGCAGGCAGTGCAGGGGATGGAATTCTTCATCTTATCCGCCGCAGCAAAGAGGATCGCCTCCTCAGCGGGGGAGAGGGGGTCAAGGCGCTCAAAGGTGGCCACGTTATCCGCCATCTGCGCCATGTCGGACATACCGGAGAGGACCATGTGGACGTTATCCAGTCCCTGGAGCCAGCGGAAGCCGAAGGAGGCGATGCTGGCGTTGGGGCGAAGGGCGTGGAGCTGCTGCTCGCTGTCGGCATCCAGGGCGGCCAGCTTGCCGCCGCGGACCGGCTCCATGACCCAGACGGGGATATGGTGCTTTTCCAGCAGCTCGTATTTCTCCCTGGCCCGCTGAATGGTCCAGTCCAGATAGTTCAGCTGGATCTGACAGAACTCCATCTCCTTGCCATAGCGCTCCAGAAAAGCGGTGAGGCAGGGAAGGTCCGCGTGGGAGGAGAAGCCCAGGTGCTTGATACGGCCCAGACGCTTCTGCTCCACAAAGTAGTCGATGATGCCCCACTGGGGGTCTGTGTAGATATCCACATCGTTTTCATAGACGTTGTGCAGCAGGTAGAAATCGAAGTAGTCCACCTGGCATTTCTCCAGCTGCTGGGCAAAGGTGCCCGCCGGGTCCGGATCGCAGGTGAGCATATGGCCGGGGTATTTGGTGGCCAGGTAGAAGCTGTCGCGGGGATGCTTTTTCAGGCAGCGGCCTACCACCGTCTCGGACAGATTTTGCATATAGGGCCAGGCGGTGTCAAAATAATTGACGCCGTGGGCCAGCGCATAGTCCACCATCGCCTGGGTGGTGTCCTCGTCAATGGCGCCGTCCACCGTGGTGGGCAGACGCATGGTGCCGAAGCCCAGCAGGGACAGGTGCAGGTCCTGAAAATCACGATAGATCATGGCATTGCCCTCCTTTTTTGTGGTGCTATTTTACCGCGAAAAATGGCGGAGCGCAAGAGTGGAATTGGCCGTGCGGTACGCCTGCGCCGCCGCTGCACCCGGGAGAGGGCCTGCGGCATGATGGAGACGGTCCTGGGCGACAGGCTGCATCAGCTGAAATGCGGGCTGGAGATGACCTTCTGAAAAACAGACCACCCCCGGCTCCTCGCCGGGGGTGGTTTTGCTTGCTCAGGGCAGCAGTGTTTTCTCCAGGAAGTCGTAAACGGCCTCGGCGGTCTGGTGGACGGAGTCCAGCAGGACGTATTCGTCGCTGCTGTGATAGTTCTCGCCGTCGGCGCCGAAGATGATGGCCGGCGCGCCCAGCCGTGTGCCCAGGTAGTTGAAGTCGCCGATGCTGGCGAAGTAGGAGATGGTGGGTTCCTTGCCGGTGACCTTGCGGATGGACTCCAGCAGGGAGACGGTCATGGGTTCGTCCTGGGGGACGGTGTAGGGCATGAAGCCCCGGGAGCCCTCGGACGGCGCCTCGCGGAAGCAGATCTCATACCGCCCGGTGATACCGGCGCGCTGCACGGCCTTTTCGATCTCGCGGACGATGGTGTCCGGGCTTTCGCCCACCACGATGTGCCAGAACAGGCGGAGCACGGCGAAGTCCGGCACGCTGCACGCGCCGCCGTCGGCGCTGATGCCTACCACGCAGCAGGTGCCCTTGCCCAGGTGCGGGTCCTCAACATAGTCCACCTGCTCCAGGGCCTGCGCCACCTTGGCGGCGTCCAGCAGGGCGCTGTGGCCCTTTCCCGGGTTGGCTGCGTGGGCGGACTTTCCGTAGAAGCGGATCTCCAGACCGTAGCCGCCCCGGGCACCCAGGCAGACATCGGGGAAGGGCTTGCCGTCAAAGCCGGCGCTTGGCTCGGTGATGATGGAGAAGTCCACGTCAGAGAGATAGCCGTCCTCGATGAGGGCATTGGTGCCCAGGCCGTAGGGGCCCTCCTCATCAGAGACCAGCGCCAGCTTGATCTTCCCGGCGAAGGTCTTGTGGGCGGCGGCGAAGCGGGCAGCCGTGACCATCAGCGCGGCGCAGCCGGATTTCATGTCCAGCGCGCCCACACCATAGAGCCTGTCGCCGTCCAGCTCGCCGTAGGGGTCGCGGGTCCAGCCGCCGCACAGCTGCACGGTGTCCAGATGGCCGTTCAGGCAGATGACCGGTCCGGGCCTGCCGCCGTCGATAACGGCGATGACATTTTTTCCATGGAAATCTGTGACCTTGGCATCGTGGTATTCGTGCAGCTGTGCGGGCAGTTCCTGCCGGCACAGCCAGTCTCTGGCAAAGGCCATGATCTCGTCCTCGTGGAAATACGCACTCTTAATGGCGGTGAGCTGCTGCAAAAGTGCTGTGACCTCAGCTTTTTCTATCATCAGTATGATCGCTCCTTTCTGCTGTGGGGCCGGAAATATGCGCTTTCTCCGTACAGTATAGCGGGCAGGCGTTTAACGCCTGTTGGTCCGGGCGTTTTTCACTTATTGCTCCACGCGCCACAGTGCGCCGAAGTACCACGCACCCATACCGTCGGACACCACGCCGGTCACGTCGCCGCGCAGGGCGTAGGCCTGCTCCTTCTCATACAGCGGTATCACGTTGGCCGTGTCCAGCAGCAGCCACTCCGCATCCTTCAAATAGGCGTCCCGCGCCTCGGCGGAGGTGCTGGCCGCCGCCACCCGCATCAGAATGTTATAGGCGTTCATGTAGATCAGCGCGTAGTTCCGCGTGTCGCCGCTGCGCCACAGGTCCAGATAGGCTGATGCATCGTTGTACAGCGCGTCCAGCTCCGTCAGGGCCAGGGTGAACGCGCCGCTGCTGAGCAGCTGCTGATACGTCTCCGCATCCTCACCCTGCAGGGTCAC
>ULPX01028276.1_pt1 | contig 14673 bp, 9 predicted proteins | sample 1953911 | NCBI WGS metagenome assembly ULPX01 (sample SAMEA4835640, study PRJEB28245) | human gut metagenome | biome: gut microbiome; material: fecal sample | place: Denmark | collected 2008 | reverse complement strand
CCCCTGCCGCAGCTGAGAGCGGTCGCGACGCGGATAAAAAAAGAAAGCCCCAAGGGCGTTATGCCCGATCTGCCGCAGGGCGATATGTTTGAAGAAAAGCTTGTGCGCGGATTCGTTATTGCAAGTGCCGATCTGCCGTTTGAAGAGCATCTGAAAGCGGTGGCGGATTTTGTGCCGGAGATAGATAATTGGTCTGTCTGCGACAGCTTCGTGAACAGCCTCAAGTTTTTCAAAAAAGACAGGGAGCGGGTCTGGGAGTTTTTGCAGCCGTATTTTGATTCCGATAAGCCCTATGACATCCGCTTCGCGGTCGTTTCGGCGCTCGATTATTTCTCGAACGATGAGTACGCCGCCCGTGCTTTCGGGAAGTTTGATGCGATAACCAACGACGACTACTATGTGAAGATGGCGGTCGCGTGGGCGGTTTCTGTGTTCTTTGTCCATGCGCCGAAAAAAACATGGCAGTATCTCGAAGATAACCGCCTTGACGCTTTCACTTTTAACAAGTCGCTTCAGAAGATAACCGAATCTTATCGCGTCACGCCGCAGGACAAGGCGAAGATACGCGCAATGAAACGCAAATAACAGCCGAATAGGAGATAATACAATGAGCAACAAAGTACGCAGAATTTTTTCAAAAGCAGTCAATTTGATTACTTCCGCAACCGCGCAGGGCTTGAGCAAAGGTGAGCTCGGCTCTCCGGATACTCCGGAGGAGATGAAGTCGATTGCAAGAATTGCCGCCGAAGAGGGCATAGTCATGCTCAAAAACAATGGCGTGCTGCCGATAGGAAAAGATGAGAACGTCTGCATCTTCGGCAGGATCCAGAGGGACTATTTCTTCGTCGGCTACGGTTCCGGAGGCGATGTCAACAAGCCCTATTGCGTCGATCTTGTGGACGGCATGAAAAACGCCGGAATAAAAGTCGACGAACAGATTGAAGAGATATACTCGGATTGGATAAAGAAGAACCCGGCGGACGACGGCTTCTGGGGCGCATGGCCGCGCTATCACGATGAGATGAAGATAGACGAAAAGACCGTCGCCGATGCGGCAAAGCGCAGCAGCTGCGCCGTTGTAGTTATAGGCCGCTCCGCGGGTGAGGACAGGGAAAACACGCTCAAAAAGGGCAGCTATTATCTGACCGACGATGAAACCGCGCTGCTCGACAAGGTGACTGCGAACTTCAAGGACACCGTCGTGCTGATAAACAGCGGCAATATTATAGATATGTCGTGGATGAATAAATACGGTGACAAGCTCGGTGCGGTGCTCTATGTCTGGCAGGGCGGAATGGAGAGCGGAAACGCCATCGGCGAGGTTTTTTCCGGCAAAGCTTCGCCGAGCGGCAAGCTGCCCGATACCATTGCCGATTGCTACGAGAGCTATCCGGCGGCGAAGAACTTTGGCAAAAAGACATACAACAACTACGCCGAGGATATCTTCGTCGGCTACAGATATTTTGAAACCTTCGCGCCCGAAAAGGTCATGTTCCCGTTCGGCTTTGGTCTTAGCTACACTTCGTTCGAGCTGTCCGACAAGACCGTCATGGAGGCTGACGACAGAATAATAGTCTCCGTAAAAGTCAGGAATGTAGGCTCTGCCGCGGGCAAAGAGGTTATTGAGGTCTACTACGGCGCGCCGCAGGGCGAGCTCGGCAAGGCGGCAAAGAGCCTTGCCGCATATGAAAAAACGCACACTCTTCTGCCCGGTGAGGAGCAGAGGGTGGTCGTGTCGTTCCCGTGCGCCAATATGGCGTCGTTCGATGATTCCGGCAAATCCGGCGCGGCGTTCTGCTATGTGCTCGAAGCTGGGGACTATCCCATCTATGCCGGCACCGATGTGCGCTCCTGCGAGCAGATAGGCGTTCACACAGAGCCGGAGCTTCGCGTCACCGAGCGTCTTGCAAGCCGCGCGGACTGCGCCCCAAAAGAGGCGTTCGACCGCCTTGTCGCCGCGACCGACGAACAGGGGAAAACAGAAAAAGCATATGAATCTGTCCCGTTGAGCACCGTTTCGCGCCGCGAGGAGATAGAGAAGAATCTGCCCGAAGCTCCCGATTTCACGGGCGACAAGGGCATAAAACTCGAAGATGTCGCCAATAACAGAGCGACCCTTGCGGGCTTCACGGCTCAGCTCGAGGATGTTGAGCTTGAGGCTCTCTGCCGCGGCGACTATGTCATGAACAGCAAGCTCGGCACTCCCGGCAACGCCGCAGTTTACGGCGGAATACTTAAATCTCTGCGCAAAAAAGGCGTGCCGCCCGTCAGCGCAACGGACGGACCCTCCGGCATCAGACTCCATTGCTATGCCTCGCTCCTGCCTATCGGCACGCTGCTCGCGAGCACATGGAATCAGCAGCTCGTCCGCGAGCTGTATGCTCTCGAGGGCGCTGAGATGGCGCGCAAGGGCTCCGATGTCCTGCTCGCCCCCGGTATGAATATCCACAGAGATCCGCTCTGCGGCAGAAACTTTGAATATTTCTCTGAGGATCCGCTGCTCGCCGGCACCATGGGCGCGGCGGTCGTGCGCGGCATCCAGTCGCAGGGAGTTTCCGCCTGCCCGAAGCACTTCGCCTGCAACAATCAGGAGACCATGCGTATCTATAACGATTCGCGCGTGTCCGAGCGCGCTCTGCGCGAGATTTATCTCAAGGGCTTTGAGATATGCGTCAAAACCGCGCACCCATTCAATATAATGACTTCTTATAATAAGATAAACGGCGTCTGGGGACACTATCATTACGGCACCTGCACGCAGATACTGCGCGGCGAGTGGGAATATGACGGCTGCGTCATGACCGACTGGTGGATGCGCGCGAGCAAAGACCCGGATTTTCCGCTGCTTCGCAATAACGCCTACCGCGTGCGCGGACAGGTGGATGTGCTCATGCCCGGCGCGGGAGCGGGCTCGCGCAAGGCAAAATATGACCCGTCTCTGCTCGAGAGCCTCGGCAAGCCGGACGGCATCACCCGCGCGGAGATATTCCGCAGCGCGATGAATACCCTGCGCTTCGTCCTGCGTTCGCATCCGTTCTGCGCCGAGCACGGACTGGATAGCGGCTACCGCCCGGGTCCCGATTGGTTCGAGTGTCGGTAATTTTTAGGATTCATTTATAAATTATCAAAAATATTTGCAGAAAAGCCGCAAAAAATGTATGCTTATACGGAATATTGTTGACGTCCGGTCTTTGCTGTGATAGACTTCTCTTTAGTTTCCGATAATTTGATCGGTTATATAGGAGTAGTTGAATAATGGTTAAGAGGATCTCCGCGCTTGCGGCGGTTCTGCTGTGCGTATTCATGCTGTGCTCGTGTACGGCGTCGCGCCCGCAGATCGGCGCATATGTCCGCGGCACGCTCGACTCTGTCTATCTCAACGAGAACAGCGACGAGTATCTGGAATCGGTCGGCGGCACTGCCGAAGAATGCGACCAGTATCAGCAGTATATCCGGGACGAGGTTGAATATTTCAAAATGTGCATGGATATCGACGAGGTATCCGACGCGACTTATCAGCGCATGGTGAAGATATTCGAAACGCTCTATGCCCATTGTAAGTATAAGGTCGGCGAGGTAACGCGAAGCTCCGACAGATTCCTTGTCAGCGTGACCGTCTATCCGATAGATGTCATATCAAAAGCGGAGGAAAACGGCATCGGCGATTTCGAGAAGTCCTATGGCGAACGCGCGAGAAAAGGGGAGTTCGATAAGCTCTCTGACTCCGAGCGCGAGGAGCTCTGGGCGGACGGAATAATCACCGAGGTTGAAAAGAATCTTGATAATATCGGCTATCTCGACCCCGTCACGATATCGCTCCAGGTGATTATCGAGAATGACGGATATTCAATCGTAGACGATGACCTTGTCCGCATGGATGAACTTGTTATCAGCTACTGACAGACAAAATGAAAACCGTTCCGAATTATTCGGAACGGTTTTTTTAACGGAAATATATAACGGTCATTATCTGCGACATTTGTCTTGACATTTTATTGCCTTGCATATAAAATGTATTGTGGGAGATGAGAAAATAAATATGATACCAACCGAAAGCTACAACTGCTACGAGTATTTCAAGAACAACACTGCAGCGTTCGGCGACTATGATGCCGCGATTCATTTCAGTCACAGGATAAAGCGTTCCGCTCTGCTTTCCGATATCGACCGTCTCGCGGCGTATTTCAAGAGTGCGGGGCTTCGGCGCGGTGATGTGTACACCGTGTTCCTGCCGACCTGCGTGCAGAGCTTCGTCGCCTTTTATGCGCTCAATAAAATAGGCGTTATCGCGAATATCGTGCATCCGCTGACCCCGCCTGAGCTTCTCAAGGAGACTATGGACGCGGTCGGCTCAAAGGGCGTTATGCTCATGGATCTGCTCGCAAAGCCCTATGTTGATATGCTCAATTTCCACAATGTCCCGTGCGTTGTGTGCTCGAATTCAGATTATGTTTCGCCTGCGGCTCATCCGGCTTTCCGCGGCTATGAGCTGTTCGCGGCGCACGCATCGTCGGGCATAAAAAATGCGCTGAGCTACCGCGCGGCGATCCATCGCTGCCCGCCCTCGGACGGAGTCCACAACAACGGCTCGGATATTGCCGTCTATCTTCACGGCGGCGGAACGACGGGAAAGAGCAAGACCATAAAGCTCTCTTCAAAGGCGCTCAACGAACTTGCATATAAGACGGGAAAGGTCGAGCATCACAACACCCCCGGCGTCGAGTGCTCGATGATAGTCCTGCCGCTCTTCCATGCGTTCGGTCTCGGCGTGTCCATGCATTTCAGTATGTGCGAAGGCTTTTGCTGTATCCCCGTTGCGCGCTTCAAGCCGCGCAAGGCGAACGAGCTTATGCGCGAATATAAAGTCTCTTTCATCGTCGGCGTGCCGAATATGTATAAGAAGATGTTCGAGCAGAAGAACTTCGAGGGCAAGCATCTGCGGAATCTCGAACTGCTCTTTAGCGGCGGCGATATCGTGACCGAGCAGTTCCTTGATATGTTTAACTCGACTATAGCCAAATGGGGCGGCAAGGGCAGACTCTTCCGCGGCTACGGACTTACCGAAGTCAGTTCCGTCTGCTGCGCGAATACATATGCCGATTTCAAACGCAATTCCGTCGGCAAGCCGTTTTACGGTATGCGCGTCGAGATATGGGATAAGGACAAAAAACGCTTGCCCGCAAATACCGTCGGCGAGATAGCCGTCTCGGGCTCGACTCTTATGGAGGGCTATTTAAACGAGCCGACAAGCGGAGTCTATACCGACGACAGCGGCGTACGCTGGGTGCTCACGGGCGACCTCGGCTATATCGATGAGGACGGCTTCCTGTTCTTCACCGGGCGCAAAAAGAGACTTATTATTATCTCGGGCTACAATGTCTATCCGTCCGATATCGAGGAAAAGGTCATCGGCGTCGCCGGGATAACCGAGGCTTGCGCCGTTCAGGGCTATATCGAGGCGAAGCCGATAGTCAAGCTCTATGTCGCGCTCGACAGCGAGCCGGAGAACAAGAAGAAAAAGATTGAAGAAATAAATGAATTTTGCAGCGAAAATCTGCCGCGCTTCTCGCGCCCGACGAAGATTATCATTCTCGACGCTCTGCCGCGCACCCGGATGGGCAAGGTCGATTTCATGAAGCTCTGCGACCCCGCGCCGACCGAAAAACGCCGCGAGCGCGAAAAGGCAGAAAAGCAGGAAGCGAAGCAGTAAACCGCACGAAAAAACATATACTAAAGACCGATCTGCATGCCTTGCAGAACGGTCTTTTTTCTTTTTGAGACAGTCGACTTGACTTTTGGCGGCGTTTTGCATATAATAAAACTGCATTTGCGTTTCAGTGCCGTTTGTGTAATATCGAGAAAGGAAATTTGTCAAACCGTTTTAAAATTTTTCGATCATAAAAATAGCGCCGGGTCTGCAAGCACTGAAGGCTGCGAGCCTTTGCAGATGACGAGGAAGAAGTCATCGAAATTTTCGGCGGATGCTTCTTGCCCCATAAGTGCGGGGGACACAGGCTCTCTTATAAAACAGCGCGGCGACGCGCAGACAGAGGGGAGAGCAATGCACAAATATTTTTGTAAAGGAAAAACAGAATATGTGTGGAATTGTTGGTTACGTTGGAGATAACAGTGCGTCTCCGATATTGATCGATGGTTTGAAGAAGCTGGAGTACAGAGGTTACGATTCGGCGGGCATCGCCGTATGCCGAAACGGGAAGATAACCACTGTCAAGACAAAGGGCAGGATAAGCGACCTTCAGCAGAAGCTCGACGAAGTCGGCACCCCGCAGGGGAGCGTCGGCATAGGTCATACCCGCTGGGCGACCCATGGCGCGCCGACCGATGCAAACGCCCATCCCCATTCGGGTTCGAGCGGGCGCGTTACCCTCGTCCATAACGGCATCATCGAAAACTATCTTGAACTCAAAGCCGAGCTTGAAAAGCAGGGCTGGCAGTTTAAGTCGCAGACCGACACAGAGGTTCTCGCTCAGCTTTTCGACAGCCTCTATGACGGAAATCCGCTTGAGACCATGCTGAAAGTTATAAAGCGCGTGCGCGGCTCTTATGCCGTCGCGGTGCTGATGAGCGATCATCCGGATGAGATACTCGCCGCCAAAAAAGACAGCCCGCTGATAGTCGGCATCGGCAGCGGGGAGAACTATCTCGCTTCCGATATTCCGGCTCTGCTCAAATATACCCGCGACTGCGCCGTCATGCAGGACGGCGAGATTGCAATAGTCGGCAAAACTTCGGTCGGATTTTTCGATTCCGACGGCAAGCCGATAGACAAAAAACTCATGCATATAACCTGGGATGCGGACAGCGCCGAAAAGGGCGGCTATAAGCATTTCATGAAAAAAGAAATAGCCGAGCAGCCGAAAGCCGTGCGCGATACGCTCGGCGGCAGAATAGTTGACGGAAGAGTCAATCTCCCGGAGCTCACCCTCAGCGACGAGCAGATAAAAAATATCGGCGTCGTTCATATCGTCGCCTGCGGCAGCGCGTGGCATGTCGGAATGACCGCCAAATATCTGATAGAGCGCTCGGCGGGGATACTCTGCGAGTGTGACCTCGCGAGCGAATTCCGCTACAGACACCCCGTTGTCCGAGATAACGATCTTTGTGTTGTTATCAGCCAGTCGGGCGAAACGGCGGACACCCTGGCGGCGCTCCGCGAAGCGAAGAACAGGGGCGCGCACACTGTTTCAATAGTCAATGTCGTCGAGAGCACGATTGCCAGAGAGAGCGACGATGTTATATACACCATGGCGGGACCCGAGATAGCCGTCGCCACAACAAAGGCGTTTTCGGCTCAGCTCGCCGCCGTCTATCTGCTTGCCCTGCGCCTTTCAAGGGCAGTCGGCAGGCTCGATGAATCGGAAGAAAAGCGGCATTGTGAAGCGCTGCTCCGCCTGCCCGAGCAGATTGAACAGATACTCAAAAATGAAGAGCTGTTCAAGCCCGTCGCCGAGCGGTTCTCAAAGGCTTCGAGCATATTCTTCATCGGGCGCGGGCTCGATTATTCAATTTCGCTCGAGGGCTCATTGAAGCTCAAGGAAATATCCTATATCAAGTCCGAGGCATACGCCGCCGGCGAACTCAAGCACGGCACGATATCGCTTATCGAGCCGGGAACTCCCGTGTTCGCCGTTGCAACCCAGCCCGACCTCTTTGAAAAGACCCTCGGCAATATCCGTGAGGTCAAGAGCCGCGGCGCATATGTTGCGGCGCTCGTCGGTGAGGACTGCGAGAACGCAGGCGAGTTTTCGGATGTCGCCATAAAGGTGCCGAGGACTCTGCCCGAATATATGCCCTCGCTCAATGTCGTTCCGCTCCAGCTTATAGCCTATTTCACGGCGGTCGAGCGCGGATGCGATGTCGATAAACCGCGAAATCTTGCGAAGAGCGTAACAGTCGAATAAATATAAAAATCCGCAGCGAAGAAAAATTTGCTGCGGATTTTTTGCCTTATAAGTTTACTTCGCGCGAAGTTTATGTTATCTTTATATACATCATGTATCATATATCCGAAAGGAAAGCAGATATGAAGAAGAATGACGATTACATAAAGCGCGCGGCGGCGGTCGTGCCGAGCGAACGCCAGCTCAAGTGGCACGAGCTTGAGTTCTACGCCTTCATCCACTTCGGCATGAACACATTCACAAACTCCGAGTGGGGCAACGGCAACGATGACCCGGTGCTCTTCAATCCCGAGAAGCTCAACGCGAATCAGTGGGCGGCGGCAGTCCGTGCGGCGGGCATGAAAGCGATTATCCTGACCTGCAAGCACCATGACGGCTTCTGCCTGTGGCCGAGCGAGTATACGGACTACAGCGTCAAAAAGAGCAAATGGAAAGACGGCCAGGGCGATGTCGTGCGCGAATGTGCCGAGGCATGCAAAAAATTCGGTCTCAAGTTCGGCGTCTATCTTTCACCGTGGGACAGGCACGATCCCCGCTACGGCGAGAGCGAAGCATATAATAAATATTTCAAGAATCAGCTGCGCGAGCTGCTGACGAACTACGGCGATATATTCTGCGTCTGGTTCGACGGCGCATGCGGCGAGGGCAAGAACGGCCGCAAGCAGGAATATGACTGGCAGGGCTACTATGACCTTATACGCGAGTGTCAGCCCGAGGCGGTCATTTCCGTCACGGGTCCGGATGTCCGCTGGTGTGGAAACGAGGCGGGAGTCTGCCGCAAGAGCGAGTGGAATGTCGTGCCGTATTATTACAGCAATCAGGAGCTGATAGCTGCCGCGTCTCAGCAGACCGCGGAGAAGCCGCCGAAGAGGATAAGCGCTACCACGCTCGACCTCGGCAGCCGCAAGGCTATAAAAAATGTGTCGAAGCTCATTTGGTATCCCGCAGAGGTTGATGTCTCGATAAGAAAAGGCTGGTTCTATCATCTCAACGAGGACTATGAAGTAAAGCCGCTGTCGAAGCTTATGGAGATTTATTATAACTCTGTCGGCGCGAATGCGAGCCTGCTGCTCAATATCCCGCCGAACAAAGACGGTCTGTTTGCCCAGCGCGATGTCGAGACCCTGCTCGCCATGGGCGCGCAGCTTCAGATTGATTTCAACGAGGATCTGGCGGACGATTCGATAATGACCGACTCCTGCCATCTCGATGAGGAGCATCGCGGTCAGATGGCTCTGACCCACACCACCGACGAGTATTGGCATTCGGGTTTCGATCCCGACCACGCGACCCTGACTCTCGACCTCGGCGACGATTACGATATCGACAAGATCGTGCTTTCCGAGCATATCGCGACAGGTCAGCAGATAGAAAAATTCTCGCTCTACGGTCAGATAAACGGCAAGTGGAAAAAGATATTTGCCGGCACCGTCATCGGCTCTAAGCGCATCTGCCGCTTTGCAGAAACGAGAATGCAGTATATAAAACTCGTTATCGAGGAGACCCGCTGCTTTGCGACTATCGCGAGATTCGAGGCATATTAAAAGACATAACAAAACCGTCCCGCGGCAAAAGCTTCGGGACGGTCGATTTTTTATCTTACTTTTTGTTTGATTCAATCAGCTCTTTTATGAGCTTGTATGTGTTCTCGCCGAGTCTGATTATGCTCGGTCTTGTGTCGGCTTCGGGGAGCGCTCCTGCGGGGACAAGAACTTTGTGCCCGTCGCAAGCCATGAACTGCGGGAACGCCGCGTTCGATGTGACTGTCGGCTGCCCGTCGGCAGTCAGCAGATAATATACGAAGTCGTTGTAGGCGTCGCAGAAATCGTTGTGATCCTGATATCTGACGAACCATGTCGAATCCGGGAAAGCGCAGGTGGAAGCGTCAACGAGCAGATCGCTTGAAAGATATTTGTTCGTGCTGTCCGCCTTGAGCGTCTCGCCTATGGGTGCGCAGGTCGCACCGAGCGAGCCGTATTTCGTGTCGATGAGCATATCCGTCTGGTCAACGCAGTTGTCGTATACCGGGATAGGCGCTATTGCATATCCCATGCTCACGCAGACTGCAAGACCGTTCTTCTGCTCCGCTTTGAGCCTGTCGCCGAGCCCGACCTGAACGCCGTAGTGGTAGCCGTCGGTGAGCTTAGTCAGAGCGGAATATTTGCTTCCCGTGTCGGAATAGAGAGCCTTTTTCGCGTCCTCGTAGTATGCGTCGGGCACGAAGCTCCACACTCCGGGCATGGTGGTTATTATCTCTGTCAGGCACTCGTCGTAGAGCGCGTCAAGATCCTCTTCAAGGATGTTGTTGACGAGGCACAGCAGCATATCGACTATGAACGCGTCTTTGAGCACGGAGAAGAGGCTGCTGACGAAATCGCCCGTCGTGTCTCCGCCGAGGAAGGTTTCTATGAACAGCTCAAATGCGTCCGCCTTGCCTTTGACGTCGAGATTCTTCGTGAAAAGATTGCCTACGAGCGTTATTCCCTGGAACGCGCCGCTCAGGAAAACGACTTTCTCTATGTTCTTTGAGCCGTAGAGCGAAATGTACGACGCCGCAACGCAGGTGCCCTCGCTGTGCGCGCAGAGCACTACCTTGTCGTGGCGGGTGATTTTCTTGACCTGCTCGATGTACTTTTCGAGCTCGCGTGCACTTTCGACGGGGTCGAGTCTCCAGTCGTAGCCGAAGATGTAGCGCCCGCCGTCATTTTCGCCCTGATACTGACCGTGGATATCCCTCTTGTGAATATTCGTGTCGGTCGGCGTCTGATAGGATCTTGCCGATATCTTCGCCGTGCCGTCCGGGTTGCACATCATGTTCCCCATGAGCCTGAACAGCGCTTTCGAAAGCAGGGAGCGGAACAGCTCGTGTTCGCCCGCGGCGAGAGCCGCAAATGCGCCCGCAAGGCTCGGTATCGCGCTCACTATCTCAACGGCGCCCATCGGGAAAACAGCGCTCTGTGTGCCGTCGCCGTTGTCGTGAGTGAGGTCGGTGGCAAAGCCGTTGACCATAACGACGGGCGGCGTGTCGCAGCTGCACTGTGCGCTGTCCGCAAATGCGCCTGCGGGCAGCATGATGAGCATAATTGCCGCAAGAATGAATGATACCGCTTTTTTCATGTTTGCTCCTCCTTATATGCCGAACATTAAAATCCGAAGAAAGAGGGCACAAGGTAGGTGATGACGGACATGATTATTCCCGCAATAAGAATGCCCAGGGCAATTATCGGGAAGGATTTCTTTATCCTCATGTCGGTCAGGGCAGCTATCAGTGCTCCGGTCCAACCGCCCGTTCCGGGCAGGGGAATGGCAACGAATAAAAGCAGACCCCAGTCGCGCCAGCGTTTGACTTTTTCGCTGTTGCGCATTGAGCGTATCTCAAGCTTTTCGATGATCTTGGAAAAGACCGGCTTGTCGCGCAGAAATTGGAATATCTTGCGTATGAAAAGCAGGATAAACGGGATCGGCAGAATGTTGCCGAGATAGCATATGGCGAACGCACGCCAAAAATCAACGTGCAGCAGCTTCGCCGCTATCATGCCGCCGCGCAGCTCGAGAACCGGCAGCAGCGATACGAGAAAGATTATCAGTTCGTTAGGGATCTTGTTCTGAAAAAAGTCGACGAGACCCTGAGCGAATTCTTGAGTCATGTTCTTTTCCTTTCCTTTTCGGCGTTTTTGCGCCGTCAGTCATCTGTTTCAAAAATTCCGTGCTTGTCCATAAAACGACGTGCGCTCTTCAAAATTGCCTTGTCGTTTTCAAATTTCAGCGTTTCGAGCGCTTTGTCGAAGCCGAGCCAGATATAGTCGTCTATCTCTTCGCGCTGAATTATCGTCTCTGTGTCTTCGGTCTTTGCCAAAAAGATGGTTACGCTCTTTTCGACCTTGCCCTGAATCGTGTAGTCGGATTTTGCGGTGAAGTCCGGAATGATGTCGATGTGTATCCCGGTCTCTTCAAGAACCTCGCGCCGTGCAGTCTGCTCGGGCGTTTCGCCGCGCTCCATGTGACCTTTGGGGAATCCCCAGTGGGCACTGCGGCTGTTCTTGATAAGAAGAAGTCTGATCTCGTCGTTTATTCTGCGGCATACGACGGCTCCGCAAGAGCGCTCATAGAGACACTCGAGGCGGTATGTGCCCTCGGGCTCCGCAAAGGCGAGCGCATCGGCTATCTGATAGCCGATAAAACGCATGTTTTTCGGCGCAACGACAAGTATGCCCTTGCGCTCTCCCTCTCTGTATAACACGGCAATTGCGCGCCCGTCAAAGTGCCTGACGGGATGATGAACGCCCATGATATAGGCGCCTGCGAAGCGGTTGTCAAACTGCCGCCTGCCTTCAAGAGAGCCGAAATTGAGAGAGTATCTGTATCCGTACTGACGGTTCAGGGAGCCGACCGGGTTTGTTATTCTGACTCTGACAAATTTACCTAACAAAGGTCATGCCCTCCCTATATTCGGCGAGAATTGCACGGTTTGCAAACTCCCCGATTTTGAATTTATGTTATCTATTATACTTATTCTGCCGCCCAATTGCAATAGCGTCGATATAATTTTGGAAAATAGCGCCCCTCGCTGTGCTGACACCTTGTTAAATTTGTCGATATGTGATAAAATCAGTAATAATTGATTTTTTATTATCCCGGGCGCGCAGAGATGCATGACCCGGAAGGAGGGTAACTTTTGCAGAAGATACTTATCGCGGACGATGAGGCGAAGATACGCCGCATTATCAGGGATTTCCTCACCGCCAAGGGCTTTGAAACGGTCGAGGCGGAGGACGGTGCGCAGGCTCTGCGCGTTTTTGCGGAAAACAGCGATATAGCCCTGGCTGTGCTCGATATAATGATGCCGGAGATGAACGGCTGGGAGGTTTGCCGCAAGATTCGCGAAACCTCCGATGTCCCGGTCATTTTCCTGACTGCGCGCGGCGAAGAGTTCGACGAGCTCGAATGTTTTGAGTGCGGCGCAGACGATTTCATAACAAAGCCGTTCAGCCCCACCGTGCTTGTCAAGCGCATTGAAGCGCGCTTAAAGCGCACTGCGGACAGCCCCACCGATAAGATAGTTATAGACGGTCTTGTTATCGATGTTGTGGCTCATTCCGTCGTCTGCGACGGTCACGAAATCGAGCTGACTCATAAAGAATACGGCATTCTTCATAAGCTCGCTTCGAACCGCGAGCGGGTGTTTTCACGCGAGCAGCTGCTCGACGATATCTGGGGCTTCGACTTCCTCGGCGATTCGAGAACGGTCGATTCCCATGTCGCGCGCCTTCGCACGAAGCTCGGCGATTGGGGCAGCCGCCATCTGCGCACGGTCTACGGCGCAGGATATAAGATAGAGGTGAACTGAGTTTGAGCCGTCGGTCGGCAAGAAAAAATGACAGAATCAGAAAATCGGGACGGCGCATGGCTTTTGAGCTCATCACCGTCCTGATAGTGCTTGCCGCAATACTTGTCGCACTGCGCCCCGGCGTGCTGCTCAACTCCGTCTATGCCTTTGCGGAGATAATGAATATGCAGAGCATCCGCGAATCGCTCGACAACGAGGATCCGGCGTCTTACGAATACTATCAGCAGCTCGCCTATGTCTCCGACAACAATTATTATATGATCGAGGTCTTTGACCCCGACGGCAACACCGTCTATTCAAACCGCGAAAAGTTTTTATATTCCGGCGACGGGGACAGCGTCTATTACCGAACCGCCGAAAGCATGTATGCTATCGGACGCAGCGTGCGCGTGTTCGATCTTTTCGATGACAGTGTGAGTTTTGACGAATATGAATATCAGGACAGCGAGGCGAGCGGATATTACAGATACCGCGTTGAGCTCAAAAACGGTGATACCCTGCGCCTGTGGTTGCCTTATTATCAGGTCGAGCGAAACGCCCATACGGCGTCGTTTCTTCTGACTGCTTTTGCGCTGATATCAGCCGCCGTGGCATGCGCAATTATACTCTATTCAAATCTGCGTTTCTCCCGCCCCGTTGCGGCGATGGCGGAGATAACGGAGTCCATGGCGAAGCTCGATTTCTCCAAGAAATGCGTCAGCTATCCGCAGACGGATGTTCAGAATCTCGGACAGAATATCAATATACTCTCCGAATCCCTGAGCGAAACGCTCGACGAATTGCAGGACAAAAACGAAAAACTGACCGAAGAACTTGAACACAGCGCGCTTGTTGATGAGTCGCGAAAGAGTTTCATCGCCAATGTCTCGCATGAATTAAAAACCCCGATAGCCATTATTCAAGGCTACGCCGAGGGACTCAAACTCGGCATAAACAGCGACCCCGAGGGCAGCGAGGAATACTGCGACATAATCCTAGAAGAGACCGGCAAGATGAACCGCATAGTCATGGAGCTGCTTAATCTTGAAAAGCTCGAGAGTGGCTCATATGTCCCGACGCGCGAAAAGCTCGATCTGAGCGCGATGATAAAAGGTCAGCTTGCGGCGTTCTCGATGATGTTCAACGAAAACGGGATAAAGCTCATCGAACGCATTCCGGACGGATTGACCGTCCACAGCGACGAGCGGACTATTCTGCTCGTGCTCCAGAACTTTCTGTCAAACGCCGTGTCGAATATCGGCGGCAAGAAGATAGTTCAGTTGACGGTTGAAGATAATCTGAACACATACAGAGTCAGCGTCTATAACTCCGGCGACCCGATAGACGAGGGCGAGCTTGACAAAATATGGTACAGCTTCTACAAATCTTCAAAGAAGCGCAAGAACGAGGATTTCCATTTCGGAC
>ULPX01046041.1_pt1 | contig 14692 bp, 3 predicted proteins | sample 1953911 | NCBI WGS metagenome assembly ULPX01 (sample SAMEA4835640, study PRJEB28245) | human gut metagenome | biome: gut microbiome; material: fecal sample | place: Denmark | collected 2008 | reverse complement strand
TATTCAGAAAATATATTTATAAAGTTAATCAATAATCTCCACGAATATATGATTCAATTTAAACTATAAATCAATATACTGAACCCTAACGACTTTACCAGCAACTGAACTATCAAATAACTCTAATGCAACGCAATCTCCTTTATATTTGTAATATTCTTCTGTTTTTTCAGTATACCAAAAAACATATGAACTGTCATTCTTCATTTTTTCCTTTACTTGTGAATATTTGGAAATTATATATTCAGTATTGTGATTATTCGATACCGAAGAAAATTGAATATTAATAAGAACATTATTATTTTCAAAATGTAAATCCACATAATCCCAATTTGTTCCGTCGTTTTGCATAACACTTGTCGTTATAAAAATACTGCCATCTTTAACATGATAATTATTACCATACATTGAACTAGTGACTTGCCGTAAAGCTTCTTTATATGTAGTTTGCCCTAACTCTAAGTTCAAAAAAACAGAATTAGATTGGGCATTTACGTTATTTGTTATAACAAATAAAACTAACACTAATGTAAAACAAATAGAATATGATTGAATCTTCATCTTTTCTTCCCTTATTTGTGTCGGGCGCAACATTTTAATAATTCAATTAAGAAGCATACATCAGCGACATATACAACTTTTCTTTCAACATCATATAATTAACTTTTCAATTTCTCCAACGGATTTTATAATTTCTTTTTTATACAAGCTCTTCTAAATTCGTCTTAAACGCTATGTTGGCATAACGTCAGTGATTGTAAATTGAGTCATAAAAAACGTAATTAGCAAACAGCCTTTTCCTTTTTCTTATCCAACACGACCCAAGCAGGGATATCAAGACAAAAAAAGGAATTAACAGGGCAAAAAAAATCACAGTAAAATAATACAAAATCAAAATAATAGCCAATTTTCTCTCAAGTGACATTCTATTTAGTAATGCTTAAAAAATAACTTGGTACATATCATGCTGTTTTGATGAGGCAATTCCATTTTGGAAGCTTTCCATGAAAAACAATTCACTGAACTCGCCTCTTTTCATTAAATTCGTCAATGGGCCTTTGTGCCTCATGTGTTTTTGAGTTCATGTTCACATTTACTGTCAGTCCCTCGACGATCCTTGTCCCAGCAGTCCTTTTCACTGCATCATTAACCGATAGTAGGAGAGCTTCGTTCCACAACTTCTTACAAAATGTGCGAACAATCGGTACTCAATGGGGCTGAATTTATAGCAACATGGAAGATTATAGCTACATAATAAGCACTGATTCAATTTCGCCTATCCCTTCCGCTTTCTTTTGTTCATCGGTGTTTGCGTGCGGAAGGGTTCCCCTGTAGCCATTCCGACCCGATGGATTTCCTGTCTCATACCATTATTTCCGAATAAAACATGAATGATTTATCGGCTTGACGATGATCAACGGATCGGTTGACAGCTGTCAACAGGCATACTGATACCAGTCAACAGATCTGTCAACAGGAGTCAACATCTAATTAGTCTTATATCAATCGTAAAGAATAACCGGTAGAAAGAGCCTTTCTCGAAAATACTTCTTGCTTTTCGGCTTTGGCATGTTTCTTCACTTTCCGGCACTTCTTTGCTGTTTATTGGGGAAATCCTTCAGCGGTTGCCCCCTTCCGCTATACAACACCGGCTGCCAAGACTTTTCAGGCTTGCGTAAGGGGGGTATGCAAACTTTGTAGTACAGGATGTAATTAGGCTCAATCTATCTTCTTTTGTGTACCTTCCATAAAGCTTGCCAAATAAATGAGGCTGTCGGAAGAGGAATGAAAGGGTTCTTAAAAAACATACTAAGGGGTACCAAGTTATTTTTTAATCATTACTTAAGACTTTATGCTCACAACAAAGAAAATACACATTGACGCAAATAAAAAGAACAAAGGCCTTATTTTCTATAGTCTGAAAAATAAAGCCTTATGTCAACTTCTAATCTAGGATAAAATATTACTTCATTTTAATAAATTTCTGCAGAATCCGATTCCTCTTTTTTTCCATCATCACATAATAGACTCCTCTTGAAAGTGGAGATACATCTATACTTTCTCCCGAAAGCAACTGCTCTACTTGAATACATATCCGCCCGGAAGAGTCAATAATCGAAATATGTTTCAGACGATCAAAATCACCCCGAATATATAAACGGTCGGTTACAGGCGAAGATATAAAAATCGCTTGTTGATCGAACGATTGTATTCCGGTCGCAAACCCCTGAAGCGAAACCGTTACTTCATCATATGCATTAGACTGATCTACAGCAGTAGCACGAACAACAACTTCTCCATCTTTTTTCACTCCGTCAATGGCTTGGAGTACTCCGTTCTGGGTTATTGTCGCCAAATCATCACCACTTTCTATGCTCCAAACTAAATCTTTGTCCGTAGCATTCTCCGGCAAAACAGATGCGGATAAATGAAGAGTTTGCTGATTCGGGGTCAACAAAAGTTGCTCTTCTTCACAGGTTATTTTTACCGACGCCACTAAAATCGGTTTAACTATTATCTGACAAGTAGCAGTATGACTACCATCAGTAGTAGTTACCGTAATAATGGCATTTCCGATGGCAACCGCAGTAATCTTTCCTCCATTGTCTATTATTGCAATATCATCATTACTGCTACTCCATTCAACGGTCTGATTACTTGCATCAGCAGGGAGAACTGTCGCTTGTAAAACTGTACTTTCAGCTACATTTAATGTTACTTCTGTTTTATCAAGACGAACTCCTGTTACCGGTTGAAAAACGGTTACAGCACAAGCAGCAGTAAAATTACCGTCAACAGTAGTAACCGTGATAGTAGCTGTACCGGCTTTTATACCAGTCACGATACCTTTATCGTCTACAGTAGCAATGGCAGCATCGCTGCTGCTCCAAGTGACAGATTTATTACTTGCATCAGTAGGATCGACATTGGCAATAAGAGTATACGTCTCGGTAGTATTCAGCGTCACTGACGTTTTATCAAGACTAACGCCTGTTACCGGTTGAAGAACGGTTACGGCACAAGTAGCAGTAAAATCACCATCAATAGTAGTAACCGTGATAGTAGCTGTACCGGCTTTTATACCGGTCACGACACCTTTATCGTCTACAGTAGCAATGGCAGCATCGCTGCTGCTCCAAGTGACAGATTTATTACTTGCATCAGTAGGATCGACATTGGCAATAAGAGTATACGTCTCGGTAGTATTCAGCGTCACTGACGTTTTATCAAGACGAACTCCTGTTACCGGTTGAAGAACGGTTACGGCACAGGTAGCAGTAAAATTACCGTCAACGGTAGTAACTGTGATTGTAGCTGTACCGGCCTTTATGCCAGTCACGACACCACTGTCATCTACTATAGCAATCGTTGCATCGTTGCTGCTCCAAGTGACAGATTTATTACTTGCATCAGTAGGATCGACATTGGCAATAAGAGTATACGTCTCGGTAGTATTCAGCGTCACTGACGTTTTATCAAGACTAACTCCCGTCACTGGTTGAAGAACGGTTACGGCACAGGTAGCAGTAAAATCACCGTCAACAGTAGTAACCGTAATAGTAGCTGTACCAGCTTTTATACCGGTTACGACACCTTTTTCGTCTACAGTAGCAATAGCAGCATCGCTGCTGCTCCAAGTGACAGATTTATTACTTGCATCGACAGGATCGACATTGGCAATAAGCGAATATGTATCGGTAGTATTCAGTGTCACCGACGTTTTATCAAGACTAATTCCCGTCACCGGTTGAAGAACGGTTACGGCACAAGTAGCAGCAAAATCACCATCAACAGTAGTGACTGTGATTGTAGCTGTACCGGCTTTTATGCCAGTAACGACACCATTTTCATCGACAGTAGCAATGGCAGTATCGCTACTGTTCCAAGTGACAGACTTATTACTTGCATCAATAGGATCGACATTGGCAACAAGCGTATATGTATCAGTCGTATTCAGCGTCACTGACGTTTTATCAAGACTAATTCCTGTCACAGGTTGCGTAGCAGTCAATTGAAACAAACGGCTCAATGTACCATGTTGTTCACCATCAAATAATAATGACTCTGCCACCATTAACTCCCGACCCGTAGCTTGATTATAGCATTTAAAAGTTATATTATCACCTTGAGACTTCTTGCTATACACCCGGAGTTCATAATACTTCTTGCCCTGTGATACAGTAGCTTTAGCGATTCCACGGCATTCATTTCCACAGAAAGCGGCAACTTCAAATGCTGCATAATCTTCCACATCCATACCATTAAACATCAATGCTGCATGAACATTCATATCATACGCATATTCAGCCGGATCAAATGTCCAATGGGAAGCATTGCTGCCTGCACCCCAAACAAGAGGTGCAAACAACAAACTAAAAAGTAATACATATATTTTTTGATCTTTCATACTCTTTTCCATTAAAAAAGTTCATCCTTTACTGACTACTTTGAACGATTCGATTTCACAAACTTCTGTCGAATGAGATCCGTATCCGTCTGAATCGTAATAAAGTAGATACCTTCCGTCAACGAAGTCACATCCAGTCCTACTCCCAACGGCAAGGTGTCAGTAGTCAGTAATACACTTCCTTTCACATCAATAATGCGTATTTCCTTCACATTCTGCAAATCAGTCCGGATAAACAGACGATCTTTCACCGGATTAGGATAGATCAACAAACTACTACCGTTTTTATCAAGACCAGTTGCCGCCCCCAAATGGAGTATAAACGGATTAGTCAGATTCCCAACCACATTAGCGCCAAAACGGATCGTCTCTTTTATATCGAACTCCTCGCCCGTCAGCGTGTTATAGGCACGGAACGTCACCTTCTCGTTCGTCTGCTCACCGTGCACAGTGACGAACTGATAACCATCCGCCTCTGACGACATGCCACGACATTCTTCACCGGTAAACGCACCAATCAAGAATTGACCGGCGGACAATTCTTGTCCGCTACTGCTGTAAAGCCGGGAGATAACTCCCATATTATCGGCATATTTACGCTTGTCATACTGCCATTTCGCAAAATAATAACTTTCTGATGCACGATAGGAAAGCATAGGAATAGCCATCTTGCTACTTCCCGCCGGATAATTAAAGGATTTCACCGAACCGGAATAATATAGATAGGCATTACCCGGAGCAAGAACAGAAAGACTACCCTTCCAAGCTGTACCATCATAGGTGGAAAACTGATCCTGTGCCATCACAATGTCGCCCTCTTCGGCCATCAAATTGCGTAATGCAGCATTGACAGACATTTCCATATTCGGGGTATAGCCCATCCAATTCCAACCTTTATTCAGGGTTATAGTCACTTCATTCTCTGCGAAAGGAATCCCCTTCAATGAAAAATCAACATCCTCTTTTACGCATACCTTATACCCCCTATCCGGTTTGAAAGCTGTCAGCGAACCGTATAGGCCGTATTGGTCATCGTAAACCAAATCTTCCTCCTGCCCCAAGACAGAGACGACAGATTGCTTTATAGGTTCCAACAACGCGACGGGATTATTCAGATTCTCGTCTTTCACATTGATCGAGAACCAATTCCAACCGGTAGGAAGCTCATAAGAGACCATTGTATCGATCGGTATTTTCGTAAAGACAGCTTCGATCTCCACATTCTTCTTTATGGTTAAGGAGAAAATTGCATCCGTCGAAAGAATCTCGCCATCCACTCTCCAGCCATTGAATACATAACCGGCATTGGGTGACGCCGAAAGCTGAATATCCGTATTATACTCATATTTACCGACCCCTTTACCTAAAGAGACTATCCCGGCCTGAACATCATAATCAATGGTAACATCATATAATTTAGCCTTGAACTCCGCTTTTATGGTTCTGTCTGCCACAATCTGATATTTATAGACCGGCTCTTCCGAAATCTTTTCACCATTTATTTTCCAACAAGCAAAGTCGTATCCTTCGTTTGCTTCGGCCTTCAGTTCCAAATTAGTACCAAAGACGTACTCTTGGTTTTTAGGAGTTACTACCCCTGCCCCTTCCGGAGTGACAACAACAGACAGGGCAACCTTTCCGCCTACGAACTGATTCCATGTGGCATTTTTACCGGAACTACCGCAAAAACCATCCAGATCCTCTATATCCTCCGTTTGAACGGTCAGTACATGATAACCGTCGCGAGGGGGCAACAGGGATAAATCCAGTTTGTATTGGGTGTCGGACACGGGTTCTATAACGAGTTGAGACAGATCAACTTTAGTGTTCTGGCAATACAATGACAGATCGTCTGCCGTAAAAGTCACGGTATTTATAGGTTTATTGAATGTCACCAGAATTTCCGCCAAAGCGGAGTGTATGTCTCCCGTCGGTATCCCGCCAAATGACTCTACTTCCAGCACCAGATCGGGTTTGGGAGTGAATGTCAAGACGTAGGACTCCTGCGCGTTGGCCAGATAATCGGCAAAACGAAGATTATTTTCATACAGTGGATCTTTACCGTCTCTCAACGTCCTGTCCGTTTGCCAGAAATTCTGCAAATCGATCACAGCGCCATCACTCATACGGGTCACGGAAGCCAGTTTCTGTCTGCCATTGGTAGGATCATGAATCGCTCCATATACCCAGCCTTTTGCCCCTGATAATGTCAGGGTATACTGATTATCGCCCATACTGCTACAGGAAACCGACTCTGAAACAATGGTTACCCGGTCATCCACAGTACCGTCCGTCAGATAGACACAATCGGGCAGATCGTTCGCATCTTTTATATCGTTCACCATAAAAGCAGTCAATGAAGTATTAGGCACTTTCAAGCTCCTAATCAGTTCATGACACCCTTCTATCGACAATAGGTTGAAATCTTCGTTTCCATAACTCGATCCTTTCGTTATAGTGGTGTTGTACTCGGTGAAATGTCCCAATAAGGAAGAGGTGAAATACCACTGGGCATATGCCTGCTTACCGGCCTGTATCGAACCGAAGTCCAGATTGGCGAAATCAGTAGTGGCCGCTTGCCCGTTCATGCTGGAACCTATCATCTCAAAATGTATAGCCAGCCCCTTTTGGTTATCGACTATCTCCGGCTGTCCCGTAGCTATTTTCACACTATTCGCATCCCCATATCCGACGTTATTAATCAACAATGAAAACTCTGCCGGTATGCTCGGTTCTATTTCCGCCGTTTCCGGATCATCGCCAAATACATCACGTTCCACAAAATAAGAGAGCGACAAATCCGGACACGGTTTCACGGTCAACGTAACCGGATACAAATCCCGCGTCACAAACAGCCCGGTGAAAGGATCTTTATAAGTAATCGTTCCTCCGAAAGAGTACTCTTTCGGCTCTGTGGGGGCAGCATATTTGGAAGGCACAAACAGAATGGTAGCTGTTCCCGTCTGCTTTGCTTCCAACGTCCACGGACCTTTCAATTTTCCACCAAAATGGTCGATGCTTTCATTCGAAACGGCAAACTGCTGGGAAGTAGCCAACTTTCCTTCATTATCTCTCACTTCCAGATTCAACTGCAAGCTATCTATGGCTTGGGCTTCATGGCCGTTGAACATGGTCAACGTTCCTCTGAACGCCTGGCGGGCAACCGTTATTGTCTGTTTGAAAGAGAGAGAAATGGTAGAGCAGACACCTTTGGACGGCTCTTTTTCATCAGTATCACCAAAATCGAATATTTTATTTTCATCAAAAACATCAACAACACATTGAGCTGTCAATCCTTTAAAAGAAGCCGTTAGCAACGAAGTTCCTATTTTCTCACCAATAATCGTTGCATCCTGATTATTTATATATCCAACTTCATCTTGAAGTGAAATAAATGGAGTGACCACTGTTACTTCACCATTACTCCATGTACAATGAGCTTTGAATGAACGTGTTTCTCCAATAGCAACATACGCGGTATCATATGGTAGCGACAGTTGCAACGGATATACACTTAAAGCTATATTTGTATCAACCAAAGTATTATCCATTACCAAATTCCCTTCCTCATCCGTTCCCATTACACAAATGGAAATTGATCCTTCATGAGTAGCAGGGATATCGCATGTTACAGAATTATTTGACGCCACGATAGATGAACCATCCGAAAAAGTACCAACGACTACCAAATGGTTTAAATTAAGCGAAGCGGTATTCACTTGAATAGACAACTTCCTCTTTTCCACATCAACTTTAGCATCTATTATTATATTCTTTTTAACAACAGACAACTTTGAATCTGCGGCAGCCATACTCAGCAATTTATTAGACGAAGACACAACGGGAAATCCATTCATACTGAACACGCCAGAATCATCAGCTTTATTCATTAATAATGAATGAATACGTTGATGGATAGTAGCGGCATTCGGAGAGTCACAGTGCCAGAAGCCATCCGTATTATCCGTATGGGGGCTATTCAAGCCTCCTTTTTGACTATCCAGAGAAACCACCATGTCACTCGATCCTAAAAAAGAAACAATCTTTAATGCTTGTCCTATTGCAGATAATCGAAACAAAGGATCAGTCATAAATATACCTTTATCCAAATCGCCGAGCGATTCATTTAATATAGTAGTAGTCAATGCATATACAGGAATATCTTTCATCCTCTGCATTACATTTTTATTATTCAAATAACTCTTCATCGCATCTGATCCTATCGCCAGATCTTTTATAGCATGGTCTCCTTTGAACCCCATCAAAATTCCTCTTAAAATTTCGGGAACATCACTAGGGATAACAACGGCCAAAGATCCCAAAGGACTGCCTGTATGAGGGGTATTCAATGTTATTACCTTGTGTACATTGGTGTTATCAACATATTGAACATGTAACCGCGACAAAATACCTCCCATACTATGGCCTACCAAATCTACCTTATCAATCATATAACCATTAAAGGCACACGCTCTTTTCAATATGGATATTCCCCTCTGTACAACCCTTTCGTTCACTCTGAAATAGGAACAATTAGTAGGTTCATAATCCGCTCTAAACAATTGGAAACTTTGATATTGTCCGGATTGCTCAAGATAACGTTGCAACTCCCAGAAACACATGGCATCTGAATTCAGGCCATGAACCATCAGCACAGGAACACGAATAATTTCAATATCCACACTCGCAGAACCGGAATTATATTCACTTGAATAATGCATGGTCGCTGTTATTTTATGTACGGCATTCATCTCTCCGTCCGGATAATTATCCGGCGCAACATATACAATATTCGTCCATGAATCGGTATTTTCCAAATGTCCAAGTTCTTCTGACAAAGACCAATGAACCTCATAACCACATTCATCTGACGGTATTTTCGAATTTACGACGTCCAACATAATTCTCACTTTGCTTTTCCCATCAGCAGCGACACCTTTTACTGGCTTACTGGAAGTATTACTTTTTTCTGCCGCCAATATATATTTCAAGATGGGCTCTTTCTCACAAGGCTGTTCTTCGGGTTGCTCATCCGCTCCGTCATCGCCATTATTTTTCTTCGAACAGATTTCTATCGAAACTTTGTTTCCCGATGAAGACGATCCATAAGAAGAGTTTCCGCCACCGCTTAATGACGGGAAACCACTGCCACTACCACCACCGGGACCACCGGAACCACTTCCCGGTTTGTTGCACAACCCATTCGGACCATAGAAATAGTCATAATAATCCGACGCCGTCTTATACTTTCCGGCACAATAATATTCCCAATACTTTTTCCATCTGAAGTCCAAGCATTTAGTGCCCCATCCGGCCCTCGCTTCCGCTGATTTAAATTTCGTGCGATAAGATACAATCCGGGACGGATCATCGACATCAGCACCGGAAGAGGTGTTCGTTATTCTGGAATGCGTAAAGACAACGTCATCATATTCCACCTCTGCCGTTACACGTACAGGGACAATGATCGACTCTTGTGCCCGCAACTGAGCGATGGGATTTTCACACAACAGTTCAAACTTCAGTCCTTCTACCTCGGGCACATCGATTGTTACGTTCTGGGCTGTAATCAATCCCTTGTTAGTCAGAGTTAAATTGAAAATGTAGTTTTTACAGTAAATCTCACTGGGATAGGTAGTCACAACTACTGGAACCGGAACATTGGTTTCGTATTTCACTACCGTCTCGACTTCATACTCATCCTGTACTTCCGTTTCGACCACATTCCAATCGTACGTAATAGCTTGGAATGTCAGATCCACATCTACTTTGGTCGTCTTACCGGGATCTACCAACAAATTGTTCGAATAACTATCATGCTTTTCGGCCGTCACCGTTATTGCATAATACCCTTCGGGAATATCGCCCACCGTAAACAAACCATCGGTACCGGTAACTCCCTCATAAATAACCTGTCGAGACACCGGATGCATAATAACAACCTTCGCCCCTTCCACATGAGGAGCCTCATCGGTAAAGTAAGTGTATTCGTCTTTTACATCGACTACCAATGTTCCCTTAGTCTCCGACACCGGTTCGATGCTGTAAGACAATGGGATGCCGTTGCCATTGCGGCAATTGATTCCAATCGTACCTGTCACCGGAACATTCAATTGCATTTCATCGGTTGTGGCAAGCCGTAGAACGATCACTGCACTATCACCGCCGGCAATAGAAGGCATTTCAAGAGGAGTAACAGAGGTCATCCACTTTTGATCGGACGGTAATACCACAGAAACAACGCCTGTTTCTTCTTTACCGGTATTGGTCAGGATAACCGAATAATCACGGACAGTCCCTTTCGTCACCGTTGTATGAATGGATGATACATTTGCACGCAATACCGGTTTCTGTGATTTGCAATGATAGAAAACAGTAGTGGACAAAGAAGCACCTTCGGCTGTCGTTATCTTCAAAGGCATCCGTTCGTAATCGATAAGATTGGTCTGCTCGTTGCCGGTCACCGTATAAGCGATCTCTCCCATGCTATTGGCCGGTATAGACGACAGGACATCGAACTCTACCTGACATCCGTTCACCAATGAAACCAATTCCGCCTTGACATTTGTCAAAGGAACGTTACACGGATTAAATACGGCAATCTTGTCGGTGTAAGGTTCATCGGTCGTTACGTTCCAAGTGATCCAGGAATCGGATGTACGCCGGATGCCATAAATATCAAACGAGGCCATTTCAGTTTTCAAACCTTCACCAGGATAACAAGCGCCAACCATAAAATGTCCCATCTGCCTGGAAGCCGGTTTGAAATTCAGCGTGTAATTTCCATCCGAATCCGCCTGTGCCTGCAGAACTTCCCGGGCTCCGTTACTGATGATATAAACCTCCAATTTTGCATTAGCGACATCTACACCGGACACTTTTCCGGTAATAACGATCTCTTCTCCTTGCTGATAAAATTCTTTTCCGACCGATGCCGTTACAGAGAACTTGGGATTCATGGTCAAAGGAAGCACATCTGAAACATTGTTTACAGACGTCAGTTCCTTAACCGAATGATCTTCATTGACAATTGCCACAATGCTGTATTTTCCGGTTACATCCAGCAATACGAAATTCCTCGAAATAAGTTCCTCTTCACCTACCATTAACGCCTTTTGCGTATATAGAGTGGTAAGGAAGGTCTTTTTAGAGGTACTGCTATATTTCTGGTCAGACGTCAGGTACACCATGACCTTCGTCTTTGCCGGCAATTCTACCGCACCTTTATTGATAACCTTCGCACTCACCGTAAGTGTATCACCGGCCAATGCTTCCTTCTTTGAAAGTGCCAAATAGCTGATTGCGGCATCAGGCAATGTCTGATCCGTTATCATCACCCAACAGATACCTTTCGTATATCCCTCCGAAGTGGCAATAATCGTGCTGGTCCGGTCGCCTTCGGAAACATCATTCGCCTTAGCATACACCTTGACATCGACAGAAGATACGCCTGCCGGTATAATAACCGTTTTGTCGAAAACCAAATCAGTTTCATTATCGCTTGTCAGAGTTACGGTTATATCAGCATTGTCCGTATTATTTCTGGTAACTTTCAACACGATGCCTTCGGCCACTCCCTCCAATATGGTAGGTTGTGAAGTGGTTAATGATAATGACGGCCCGTCATCATCAAGTATTTTAAAAGATTTCGTGACATGTCCGCCGCTTGTTGCCGTTGCGGAACAATTGCACGAAGGGAGATAAACCGATGCGGTGACAATCACCTCGCGATCGCCGTCCTTCAATGCATTATCGACCACTCCTATCGAAAATTCCTGTGAACTAACTCCCGCAGGAAAAACCAATGTTTCATAAGACAGGTATGCGTCCTGCGAACTGACCGTTAACTTCACCGTTATCTTACTTTCCAAGTTAGTGATGCGGGTCACCCGTCCGACGATGGCTGTACTTCCTGCCGACTCATTGACCTCTTCCGTAGAAAATGACAACTGTATCTGCGGAACATCATTGTCATTCAACAGGATGATACATTTTCCACCGTTGTATCCATCCGCCGATACTGTGAAATCGACATCGGCCGTTACATCCGGAATATTATCATCAACGGCCAACACTTCTACTGCCACACTCTTCTCACCCGCCGGAATCATTACCTGAGCCGGAAATTTAAAACGGCTTTTATGGCTGGTCGACAGATACACTGTCAATGGAGTATCCCTTTTACTCTCACGTTCAACAGTGAGTGTAAAGGTGTCTCCCTCCGTCAGTTCTGTTTTAGAGGGGATTAAAGTCAAAGCAGGCAGTTCGTCATCTATAATATGGACTTCGCCCGTTATGGTCTCGTATCCGTTTCCTTCAATGGTGATCGTTACAACCGAATCAACATTCAGCACCTCATTGTCTATCGCATGGATGTAGAAAGTGCCGCCAGATTGCCCTGCCGGTATAGTCACCGATTGTGGTACATTCAAACGCTCCGGCTTATCCGCACGAAGACTGAAAACCTGCTCATTCGCCCAAGTGCCACTCCGATACAATTTGCAACGAATCAAAGAGGTATTATTCTCTTTGATAGCTGCCGTGGGAAGCTCTACCCGTAGTTTTTTGGCAATCGTACACCCTGTTCCGGCATAAGCCGTATTATTACCTATGGCAGCAGCCAGTTCACCTAAATTGGTCCCGGGAATCAACTTGACTTTGGCTTTTACCATTCCATCGACTCCCGGCAAATCCGATAAGGTAAATTCTGCCTGTCGGTTCACAGTCCCGCCGTCTCCCAAGATAGATTCGTAATAGACCTTGCCTAAGTAAACCTCTTCGCCATTATCCGCCACCAAAGAAACCTGTTCGCTCCAACCGTCCCCCGTCTCCTTATCTCCTTCATTGGTTACTAACCAAGAGACCACAATCTTATCACCGGGAGCATAAGACGACTTATCGACCTTGACGGTAGAGACTGCTACATCCGGACGCGGATCAGCTATCATGATCAAGGCGCCGGCTTCGGACGATGTCCATACGTTACTGCCATCGCGGGCACTCAATATGGGGTTTTCTATCACAAAAGGATATTTGCCACCGACCTCCCAATTTTCCGGAACTTGCAACGAAAAGTTGATCAGGTTTCCGGAGTTTCCTCTTAAAGGTGTGTTTGTAAGAGAATAAACGACGAACAAATAATGGGTACTGCTCATCCTTCGCACAGACAGACTATGATCTGACTTGCGATCGGTCAGGCTCCAGGAGGAACCGGTGATGGTACTTCCCGATGGCAACTGCACGTCGAATTGCAGGGCGACAATCTCGCTGTCGTTACTTATTGCTACCGGAACGTTGATCGTTTTGCCCCGTCCGCACTCCATTTCCGGGATATATATTTTATTTGTCACCTGCTGTGCCACCATCGGCAAAGAGGAAAGCAACACTCCCCACAGCAGCATGAAAACCATTTTACGCTTCATAACTCATCTTATTTTGAAATGACTACTTTTTGACTCTTATATACCACGCTACCGTTTGTTTCCAACTGCACCCTCAGAAGATAAATTCCCGAAACTAAATCCGATACTACCTTCAAAGTTCCTGCGGAGGGAGATTCGAACGCTTTCTCATCGATCGGGCAACCGTCCATGCCGATTACATCGACCGTCATACGTTCTGTTTCAACCGGTAATGTGACAAAGACATCATTGCCCACTGTATAAATGGAAACTTCCCCGGAGACACCTGCATGGATACCTGTTGGAGAAACCGTTGACACAATGCGCTGCGCTTCTTTATCCGCCAAATCGACATAGGTAACAACCGGATCTTTTGACGAGAGTTCGGCAAGTACCGTGCGTCCTGCCGGCATCACCTCTCCTGAAGTGGAGAAGATAACCAGACGTACTCCCCCATCCTTGTTCTTCGTAGCCGACTGGAATTGGTTTACATTCAACAACATGCGCAATTGAGACTGCTGGCAATGATTCAATACAATATCCACAGCAGCAACTTCAACATCACTATACATCACGAGCATTCCGTCTTCCACGCAGACACGTGCGGAAGGCAGCATTTTCGAGCGGGACGATGCCATATAGTCCGCAGTAGAAAGAGTTACAGGAACAGCACCCTCCAACACAAGATTGACAATCAGGACCATATCCTGAACGGTGAGGTTAGAATCCTCATAGACATCCGCCGCCGCGTAAACAAACGGATACCGGCTATTACCCAAAATATAATTCAACGTTTCCTGCACATCCAATATGTCGATTGCCGAGTCCACATTGACATCTCCTTTCTCAAAGGTAACCATCCATGGAATGGTACTTCCGTAAG
>ULPX01053141.1_pt1 | contig 14916 bp, 17 predicted proteins | sample 1953911 | NCBI WGS metagenome assembly ULPX01 (sample SAMEA4835640, study PRJEB28245) | human gut metagenome | biome: gut microbiome; material: fecal sample | place: Denmark | collected 2008 | reverse complement strand
AGCCTCAAATGGATCTGTTATGTATTCTGAAAATGTCATTCTATCTTTCCAGTATTCTCCTAGACTTAATCTAAAATTTTCTTTTTCACTTTCCTTTGCAAAGTTAAAAACTAAATATGTATTTATATCTTTACCTACTATTTTAAAAGCATTGATTAAGTTTTGAATTTCCCATAGCTTGTTACCTGATACAATTATTTTTAAATCTCTAGTTATGAAAGAATTTCTTTCTTCTTCTGTCATTTCATTTAAAGCGCCATAATCATATATATAAAAGTTATAGTCATTAGATAATATATCTGACATATTTTCAGGTCTTGAAAATAACTCTATACCCTTAAAACTAATCTTTTTCATATCTTCATATCTTATTGCCTCACTACTTTCAGCCATACGAACTACTGATTGATGATTATTGTTTTCTATATAACAAGCTCTAATGTTTGTTAGTTCACTTAAATATTTAGTTAGATTAATTGCAAGTGTAGTTGCTCCAATATGTCTTTCTGTTCCTACTACTCCAATGTTTACTGTCTGTTTTACTTTTATAAAATTCTCTTTTATGACCTTTGTTGTTTGATTTACTGCAATTAAATTATTGTCTAATTTATACTTTATAGAGTTTCCAAAACTCATTCCTTCATCACTTAAAACTTTTTCTAATTCTTCTTTAAATCCAACATCATCTGTCGCAGTTATAATATTGTAAATTCCTAGATTGAAAATTTTACCCAATAATACATTTCCGTGTTTATATCCTTCTGCAATGATAATAACACGCAATTTATATAATTTTCTTATTAGTGTTATTTTTGCAATTATTTCATCATCATCTGTTAAATGTTCAATAGCTTTTAAATCAACTATTAAATAATCTAATGAATTTAAGTTTCGTAGTTCTGTTTGCATGAATTTATCGAAATTATATTCATTTATAAATCTAGTAACTAAAACTATATTGTTTTTCTCACAATATCCTTCAATAACTGGTTTTACTTCTGTTGAAATATAAATATACTTTTTAAATTTTCTTGTTTCTTCCATTTTGATACCTCATTTAATCTTTAATTATTATTGTTTCTCCACTTTTAGTTGTAACAACAGTTTCGTTTTTCTCATTTAATTCTTGTTCCAAATAAATATCTGAATCAGGCTCTTCTAATAAACCTTTTAAGTTTGCTTTCATTTTTTCTTCTTGTGTTAATTCTTTTGTTTTTGTTGTATTAGTTGTATTTGTAATTTCAGTATTAACATCTGGTATAACTAAATTTTTAGGTTTATTTGAATTTCTTGTATTTAAAAATACTGCAACAATAATTACAAATACTAATACTAAACTCAATATAATAACTTGTTTCTTTAAATCTTCTTTATTATTCATATTTAACTTTCCTCCTCACCAAACAAGTATGGATATGGATTTACAGCACTACTACTTGTATTATCATTTAGTCTTACTTCAAAATGTAAATGTGGGCCTGTTGAATTTCCTGTACTTCCCATTATTCCTAAAACTTGTCCGACTTTTACTTCACTTCCTTCTGCAACTGCTATCGAGCCATCTACCATGTGTCCATATAATGTGTAAAATCTTTTTCCTTCATCTGATATATGTTGAATTACAACATAATTTCCATATCCCGTAGAGCCTGCTTTGGCTACAACAACCGTACCACTTGCGACTGCACATATTTTTGGACTTGCTTTTGAAATACATACAATATCCATTCCAGTATGTGCTCCAGTTTGTGTTCTTCCATTTACTGTTATAGTTCTACTTCTACTAAATCTTGAAGTTACAACATCTTTTGATTTATCCCAAGTTTCAAAAGGCATTGGAAAAGTTGCATTTTCGTATTTTACTAAACTTCCTTCGTCAAATACTTCATTTACTGAAATTGTTACACTTGTTCCAGAAGATGAATTTGAACCTTTATCTCCGCCTTTCTTTTGGCTTGAATTTTTAGGTGCTGGTGTAAATATACTCATTATTGCTACTACTGGCACTATGATTATTAAAAATATACCTATTACGACACCTATAATTATCATTTTTGTTTTAAAAGATAGCAGAGAAAAACCTAACTTGCCCATCTCTGCTACTTGATTCTTATTATCTGCCATTTTACTTTCCACCACCTATCAAGTATGGTTTTTCCCATTCTTCTCCTTTAACATTTATTAAACTATGACCTGGACCTACAAACATAAGTCCACGACCTCTGTCTTTTTGTGAAAGTATTGTTTTTTCTTCATTGTTTAGGTTATATATTCTTACTATTTCCTCTAAATCTTGTCCGTCTGTTCCAAAGAAAAATTTATAAGTAGAGTTATCTAGTATTGCTTGTCCATATTGCTTAATTTCATCTCCGTAGGAAGTCTAAAATATTTTGTGAAATTGTTATAAGTCCACATTGGTATTTACGACAACGTTTACTAAAATTTCTCATAAACTCAATAGCTTGTGGAACTTTTTTGTCAATTAAAAGATAGGCTTCATCACATACTACATAGCATTTTTCTTCTCTATTTCTAAAAGCCATATCTTCGCAATACCTTAACATATTTAGATATTGACAACTCTTGATATTTGCAGACGCACCTTGTAATGAATAAATATCCAAACAAAGAAAATCACTTGTATCTTCTATTGTTGTATAGCCATTAAATATTTCTGCATTATGACCTATTGCTAAACTTCTAACTATTGATTTAATGACTTCTACCTCATCTTTATGCTTTGTATTTGGATTTTCTACTTTCTTTTCTAGTAAATAATATAAATCTTCCATAATTGGAAAATTCTCTTTTGAGATATTACTTATGTCTGTATTGTAATCAATATTAAAACTTCTATATAATTCTTCTAATATTTCCATTAACAAACTCATTTGAAAACTTGTTATCTCTGGAAAATATAAAGTAAAAAAAGCTGTTAAAAAGTCCATGTGTAATGCTAATGCTGATTTTGTACTACAATAATCCTCGTCTTCATCTTCAATATTTGTAGGCAATTTATTTACTTGTAATGGGTTAATTCTTCCAACATTTTTTCCAGTACCACCACTACAATCTATCCAATTTCCGCCTATTGCTTTACACATAGTTTTGTATTCCGATTCGGGATCTAGGATATAAAGTTTTGTACCATTTAACCACTCATTAAGCATTATTTTCTTTGCTAGGTATGACTTACCACTACCACTTGCTCCTGATATTGTTATATTTGAATTTGGTCTATCTGATGACTTTATAAATGTATCTAGTATAATTGCTCTACCATCTTCATCTGTTCCAATATAGTAACCTTTCTCATCTATCAAACCACTTCCGACTGAAAGGAAGTCCATTAAACAAAGCACTTAATGACATTTGTTTATTTGATTTTTTAGTTATCTTTTCATAAGCTACATCATAGGGACTTGCTTGTTTTAGTGCCTCCTCTTGTTCAAAGGCTGGTAATCTTGCCTTTAATCCCATACCTGCAATTTTGTTTTTTACAATTCTCATATTTTCAGTAAATACATTTTCAGTATTACCATTTGTCTTTGCTAAAAATGATAAATTTATATAAGGTATATTATCTATTGTAATTTCTCTTATCATTGTTTCAGCACTCATAATTTTAAATTCTGCCTGTGTTTTCAAAAACTCATTTTGTGTTGTATTATAAGTATTTTTGTCTGTTGTAATTCCTTTTGAAACACCTTCAACAAATGCTTGTACGTCTTCTATTGGCGTTATTACAAGACTTACTATTGTATTTGGAATATCCTTTAAATTTAAAAGCCAACCTATATTTACTCTTGATGGATAACCTGATATGTATTGAATTTTAGATAAAAACTCTCCCATTTGTACCCTACTAGATTTTATTTCTATTCCTTGTGGTGCAATTAAATTTAAAAGCTCTTGATTGACTGGCATTGTTTCTATGTCTTTTGTTTTCATGCTCTAATACACTCCTTAATATAAAAATGTTCCCCTTAATTAGTGTGATAAAGTTATATTAGATTATTTATTTTAAATTACTGTTAATGGCGATTCTAAATAGTCTTGATTTTCAATGTATGCTACATCTGGGTTAGTGTAACTATTTACTAACTGTATAATTAGTCTTTCTTCTAATATTTCAGTTCTATAACCACTATTAGTAAATTTCATTTTTAAATCGTTTAATCTTTTCATTAGCTCTTGTTCAATATATTCTGTATTCTCGCCCCAAACAATTAAATATATTTCGCTTTCTAGTGCTTTTCCTCTTACTGATAAATTTCCAAAGCTCCTACTACGTTTACCCTGCAGAGTAAATTTAGTTGCATTTTTTTCTTTATCCATTAACTCTGCTTGATAATCTTGATTTCTTTGCAAATTTACTGGTCTATTTGTGAAATATAGTTTAAAGGGTTTTAACTCACTTGCGAAATTTCTTGTTAAAATCTGTGCATGATTTTTCTGTTCTTCTTTACTCATTAACTTACAATTCTTCGGATAAATTTTTAAATAGGCTAATACTTTTCCATCTATTGTATAAAGGAAATTGCCTTGAATATCTTTTATATTTAAAAATTTATTTGCTGTTATTGTAGGCTTACTTTTAAAAGCCTTTACTAATTTATCAAATCCTCCCATATTACTTTTTCTCCTCTATATCAAATTCAAAATATTTTTGCCCTTTAAAAAATTGGCACATATTTTTTACCATATCTGCAATACAACTATTGTTTTTGTCTTTCATTACTGCAATAAAAGTGAATCCAGTAACTACACCAAATATAATAATGCAAATCAAATAATTTTTAGTTATTGCATATATGAATAAATCTATAAAAATACTTATTGTTCCTGCTATTGCAGTTGTAATTAATTCTTTTATTCCAATTCCATTTATTAATTCTGTTCTAATTTTTACATTAGCTGGAATACTTACTTGGTATCTTTCATCATCCATCTTTTGTTTCTCCTTTGTTTTAACTTACCCATTGATATTGTTCATATTTATCTGTTAGCCAATTTCCCATTAAATCTTTAAAATCGTTATCATCTTTTATCGTTCCTTTAACTTCTGCTGGCATTAAAAAGCCTTTTGATTCGCCTTTTAGTTTCTTACCTTCCCATGACAAGTAATAAACATCACTAGCCATTGCTCCCTTTGTTAATCCTTGACAATCATCATATAATTTGTAAACTGAACACCATATCTTGTATTGATCCCAAAATCCACCAATATTTATTAGTTTTTCTCCAGTATTAACATAGTAGTTTCCATCTACTCTAATTACATTTCTTCCTTGACAATCTTTCTTTTCTTCATTTAATGCTCCATCTGTTAAACTTACTTGTATCTCTGAAAAATCGCCTATTGCATCATTACTTTGCACATAAGGAAAGTAGGTTAAAACCATGTTTTTTACTGAACTTATTGATATTACTAAAATTAAAGCAATCATTCCATGTTTTATTCTTGCTTGATATTTTCTATATTCGCCTTCGTCTCCTGTCATTATTTTAAAGATTGCAGTACATATCATTGCTACACATAAAATACCTGCTAAAACTCCCATAAAATTCGTTATATAATAAATTGTATTCATCTTTTAGTTACCTCTACTTTCCTTTACTTACACCACTTCTAAACATTGTTACAACTCTTGTAAATGTATTTACTTTTGAGCTTGTACTTCCTGTTCCTGCACTTATCATAAATTCTTGCAACATTTGTGGTGTTTTTAATGCAATACTTGAAGCTGTGAAAGCTAGTACAAAATGTCCTCCATTTAATAATAAAATTGCAAATTGAACTAACAAAAGTTGTACTAATACTGTAAAAGCATTATTTATAAATTTTTGAATATATCCTTTAAAAGCTCCTTGATTAGCATTTAATAGTCCAATACTTGCAAATGGAATTCCTAGTCTTAAAATTAACATTTCAAATCCTCTTGTTAAGAATTGGAAATATAATAAAACTAATTGAATTGCTATTATCAAATATAAAAATGCTCCAAATACATTAAGTCCTAAACTTTTATATACTGGAACGACTGGGTCTGAACTTCCAGTCATTCCAATTAATAATTGTGTGTATATATCGTAAAAAATGTTTACAAACTGCGTATATATAAAGCCAAAACATATCATTACTATCATTGCTTTTATAAATCCGTATCAGTACATTTAAGGGATTTTCATCTGGATCACCGATTACTCCACATCATATAAGTTTCAATCATTTTCTTTACAAAAAACATTATGAGCAAAGCTATTGCTACCACATAAATTGCATTGTATAAGCCTGATATACTAAATGTTGTAGAAATATCTCTAAATCCTATTTCTATTGCAAATGCTAAATAAAACATTGTTGTATAGACTCCAGATAGCCAATTTAAAACTGCTTGGGCTAGCCAACCTAAAATATAAACAATTACTGTTGCAATTAAAGCTCCCACTTTTTACTCTCCTTCTACTTCATAGAAATCTTTTGTTCTTGTATTTCAAGTTCTTCCTCTGTATCTTCCTCAACAACTGTTGATTCTTCCACTACTTCTTTTTGCTCTGCAATAATTTGATCTTCTATGTAGTTATCTAAATTTTTTGTATATGCTTCTCTACATTTTCTTATTTCTTCTGTTAAGTTTTTGATTGATTTATTGTCATTTTTTAATTTTTCCAATTCATCTGATGCCATTAATAATTTTTCAATTTTATCAATGTCATAGGCTTTATAAAATTTCTTTCTTAATAACTCATATTCTCTTGCAAGTTCCCTATTGTTTGGATTTGCAATAGATTCAATGTTTTTTTGATACAAATCCTTAACCATTTTGTTTTCTTGCCATTTATCCCATAAATAAGTAAGGGCGATTCCTGGCACTCCTGTTACAATGCCAATCAATACATACCTTTTTATAAAGCCTATCAACTTTTTACTATGAGCTATATCTGTTCCAACTTTGTTTGAAAAACTTAATTGTATTTTTTCTTCTTCTTCCTTTATTTTCTTTCGTCTTTCTTCATTTTCTTTTGTTCTTTCCTCGATGCCTTTCTGTTCTTCAAAATATTTTTTATCCTTATCTTTTTTAACTTTTTCATAATCTTCTTGTATTTCTCCTATCCTAGTTTTCACTTTTTCTTCTGTAATTTCTTTCATATACTTGTACCTCCTAGAAATATCTTGCGATTAAATTTACTATTGTTACAGCTAATAAACCAATTACAATACAAACTAAAACCTTGATTATAGCCTTTTTGTATCTTTGTTGGTCTTGTTCATCACCTGTCATAATTTTAAATACATAAAATAGTATGAAACATACTCCGTACTACTGGAAGAATCCATTGCATAGTTCCTGTTACATCTCTTACTATATTTAGTAATCCTTGTCCTAATTTGCTACTTTGGATTTCTCCTCCACCACTTACTTCTGATACTACTTCTGCAGCATTTACTTTACTAGCAGTTAAAATCATTCCTGTTGTAACTGCTCCTATTGTTTTTACTAATTTGCTTTGTTTGAAATTAAATAATTTTCTCATTTTTAATCCTCCATCTATGTTTTTATAATTTCCCCTCAATATTAACTTCTTTCATTCTTCTTTCTTTTTCATCTTGTAATTTTTCTTCTTGCAAAGTCTTTTTTGCCATTTTTGTTTTTTCTGCTATATCCCATAATTTTAATGGTGTTATTCTTCGGATAAATCTATGATTTTCTCGGTATTCTCTAACTTTTGTATTCCAACTTTTATTACCTAAACCTAAAATCGAATTAAAGTACCATTTACTTAAATCTGGCGAATTTGTCATTGCTGGAGAAAGTCCACTACACATAACTAATAAATATGGTCTTTCAATTCTTAAAATTTCATCAGTTGTAAGCAATGCTCTTTGTGTTAAATTCATAGATTTAGATTTATTTACTGCTCCACCACTTGAAGAATTACTTTCACTCCAACTTGATGTAGTATAAGTTCCAATTTTCTTTGAAATCTTTTCTGCAGTTACTTCATTTGATGTTTTAAGATAATTCCATACATAGCAGTTATCTAAAATGTTTTGAGCTGTGTTATCTCCATATTTTTCGTTAAGTTGTGAGAATGATTGAACAAACAGATTAAATCTTATTCCGTCTTCCACCACCAACTGTTAGAAAGCCACCGAAAGTTTGGTATTGCACTAAAATTTCCGAAATTCATCTAGTATAAAGTTAGTACGAATTTTTAGTCTTCCACCTTTGCTGTCTGCTAGTTCTACAAGTTTTGTATAAACTTGATTAACAAACAAACTACATAATCCATAAAATGTTGTTTTCTCATCTGGCAAAATCATGTATAAAACTGATTTTTCTTCATTAAACTTGTTTAAGTCTATTTCCGATTCACTAATCATACTTGCAACATAGTCGTCCATAAAAATACTTAATGTTGCTAGTGCCGAAGTAAAGAAACTTGCTCTTGTTTTAGATGGTGCAATTCTTGCCGCAGCAAAACTTGAAACTGCAGGGTGTGAATCTGGCAAAGTATCTAAATATGTGTCCATAAGCATTGTTTTGTCGCTTTGTTCAGCACACATTTTTGAAATAAAATGATATGTATTTGGTAGATTTTGATATTCCTTATGTTTTTCATTACCAAGTACAACAGACATTATTCCAGCTTTTATAACTGACTTTTCGCCATTTACCCATATAGCTTCTCTATTTCCAACTTCTCCTACTAAACTTTCAACAATATCAGAGCAATAGTTTACTGCTTTTGGAATGTCCTTATGTGAAAAAGCCTCAATTACTGGCTCTAAAAAGTTGTATTTTGAGCTTTTTAGTGGTGTTTTAAAGTCAAGAGTATAAACTTTATACCCTAGCCTTTCTAGTGTTTTTGATGTATATTCAAAAAGCTCTCCTTTTGGATCTGATAAAATCATATTTTCACCTGCAAGGCCTGTATTTATAATTGTTTGTAAAACTAGACTTCTTGTTTTACCGGACCTTGTTGCTCCAACTGTTAAGCTATGTAAATCATCATCAATATAGTAAATGTCTTCTACTTTTCTGAATGAAAAATAAGGTATTCTAATAAACTTCCCTAGCTTTTTACATTTGAATTTAGGAATAATTTTGTCTTTCTTTCCTATAACTAATCCACCCGTCTTAAAAATTGGCTCTATTTTAGTCATATTCGTGTTTTCTACATCTTTCTTGATACATTCCTTATCTTCATTTGCTAACTTGATTAAATCGGCAAATTCTTTCTTACTTAAATCAATTCTATTAACACCAAACTTTTTTGAAAATTCTTTTTTAGGTAACCACCACGCAGAGCCTTGTTGTGTTTGCTTTTCTCCTATTGGTATAGGAATTTCAATATTGTTTGTTACTTTGTATGTTTTAGACTTATAATCTTTTAAATCAAATACTTTAAATACTGTAAGAAAAGCTAATAACATAAAAGCTACTATTGTTAAAACAAACATATCAAAATGCTCTTTACTGCTTGATAAACTTTGAATTATTGTATTTGGTCTGATATTTATTATTTCTTCTGGAACTCTAGTAAATATCAAATGTAATATTGTTGAAATTATGCTAGACAATACAACAGCAATAAAAAAAGCTAGTATTATACCTAATACTTTTGTCTTTAGTTTCCTTCCTTTCATATTTTTATCCTTTCAAGCACCAAAAAAAGAGAGCCACATTTAGCTCTCTCGTTGGATATATATTTTCATATTTAGATAATACTACCTTTAAATTAGATAGTCAATGAATGATTTTTGAAACAATTTTGAAAAAATCTATTCTAAACAGCTCCAATTATTAAGATATTTATCATCATAATCAGAAAATTTTCTGATTGGATTATCGTTATGTTGTTGTCCCTTTTTTCCTGGTGTTTCTAACCATTTTTTATGATTTTCTTTTATTGTTTTTGCAACAATTTTACTTGGGACAATATGATACTCTGGAATATTTAAGTCATTTAATGAAACAAAGAAATATATTATATTATCTCCAATTATCTTCTCATTCTTTATACTTAAAGGCCATATTTTATCCTTTGTACTTCTAGTTTTAACTTGAATAGCAAATTGTTTATATGTTTCTCTATTAATTGCAAGAATATCAAAATCCTTTACATTTGACATTGGCACAGCGACTGTAAAACCATGTCTTTCGAGCTCTCCAGCCACAAAATATTCTCCTGCATTTCCAGTACTAATATTATTTTCCATATAATTTGTCCTCCTATAATACTGTATCTAGTTTTTTCCAATTATCTGTACTCATATCATCTGTATATTCGGTATTACAAATATATAAACTATCGTTTTTATCATAATCTCTTACAAATCCCCATTTTAAATTATGCTTGTTTGCATATTCTCTTAAAATTGCAAATTTGTTTTCAACTTTTATATCTATGTTTTTTGAAACTCCAGCATCATTTTCTCCACCTTTTGTTTCTATTATCCAAGTATATCCTTCTTCGTCTTGAATAATATAATCTGGATAAAATGCCCATTTCTTACCAACTGCATCAACATAAATTAGTGAAAAGTAATCTAAACTATGTTCTCCATTTTTATAAAACCACTTGATTTTGTTTGATTCATTACAATACTTTTCAAACATTCTCTCACTTTTAGATTTTTTTGTGCTGTTAGGATAATCTTTATATACATTTTTTTCATATATGATTGTATCTTTCATTTTTGAATCATATCTAATAATATCCATTTCAGGTATTTTAAATTCCGTTTCTTGTATTGACTCTGATTTAATTGATATTTGTCTAGCCTCTTGTGATACTGCCTCTAAAAAATCATATTTTAATTTTTCTTCATTATTAATAATAAAAGCATAAAATTCAACTAATGATAAATTTATAAATTTCTTTGTAAATAATTTTCTTCTTAAAAACATTCTTTCTAATACAACCCTAGTCTTATCATATTTCATACCTATTTTACTACTTATTACACCTATTGAATGTCTTAAATCAATACCATTTTTGCTTGTATTTACAATAGATTTAACTTGTATTTTGTTAGCATTTGCAATCTCATCAGAATCAATTTTTACAATTTTATCTTGTACTATTGAATTAGAAATTGTTTCCTCAAAAGTATATCCATTTGCTTCTAAAATTGTTTTATTGTTTGTTTTATTGTTTGTAAGGTTATATTTCTTTATTAGGTAATTTTGTATAATTCTAAAAGTTTCTCTATCATCAAAGCCATCAAAATCACTGTTTTTTATTTGCTTTTGTAATCTAAATGCTTTGTATTCATCTTTTAAAAATACTATTTTTACATCTTGTGCATTGTTTCCTAATTCTTGTTTTATTGTTTCTTCATATTTTTCATCAAATGTATATAAATAACAATTATCTAATAAAGCATTATTATAATGATATGCCTCTGGCATTCTTCTAATTCTTCCTATTGTCTGTGTTTCAAAATCTTCACTCATATTATCTCTTAATTTAACTAATATCTTTGCTCTAGGGCAATCCCAACCTGTTGAAATTGCTTGTTTCATTATAAGAATAATAGGTTCTGCATTATTTTTTGAAATATCTTCTATATTTTCCTTTCTATCTGCCAACCAAATTGCAACTGTTTTATTTTTATATGAATATCCTTTTTTCTCCAATATATTTTCTATTTGTTCTATCATATCATTAGAATTATTTGGCATTTGTATTATAACTAATGGATTTACTTCAATATTTTTTTCTTTATACGCTTTTCTTATTGCTTTCTGCTTATCTATTGCTAAATCTAATAAATATTCATGTTCATTTTCAAGTTCAACATTATTTCCTACATTTTCATTTATATATAAAGCTCTTGTAATTAATCCTTCATTTATTACATCTAATTCATCTATTTGTATAAATTCAGCCTCTTTATTCTTTTTTGTAGTTGCAGATACTCTAACTATATAATTAGGTTTTAAATAATCTATTATAGCCTCTGCTTTCACCGTCTTATTTAAATGTTCTTCATCAACTATTACTATAAAGTTATATCCTCTATTATAGGCTTCATCTATTCTTTCAAATAAATTTTTTCTTTCTTGCTCCTTTAGAGCATTATTTCCTTTTTTAGTTATAGTTTCCCAATTTATAAATGCAGTATCTCCAGCCTCAAAGCCACTTAACAATACATCTGTTATATTTTTAGTAGTTAAACTTGGTAAGAACTTAGTCATTTTTTCTCTGCTTTGTTCTTCTAAATCGCCCTTACCTGGAGTCAACCATACAAAAATAGTTTTATCATTTTCTTCTATGTATTCTTTTATATATTCCAATAATATAATTGTTTTTCCACTTCCAGTTGGTGCTTGAACTAACACTTCTTTTTTATCTCCAACTGTTGTAGCATTTAATAAATCATTTACACAATTTATCTGAAATTCTTTTAATTCTATTCCTTGCATTATTCTATTGTACCTCCCTTATTTCGTTTTCAAAATAATACTCTGGTATAATAAATATTTCTACATTATTATCTTTGAATATTTTAACTTGTTGTGCTGTAAGTAATATATCTGTTGAAATATATAATCTTTCGCATTTCTTAACTTCTTCGGTATTAGAGCTAAATCTGTCTATTTCTTCCTCATCTAGTATTACTCTTATTTTTTCATTATCAACATTTATTCCATTTTCAAGTTGTATTAAACTTTTAATATTTAAAAGTAAGTTTTCTTGTATATTTTCTTCATCAGTATTCATTCTAGGTATATATGCTGTTTTATAATATTTTAAATTTGTTTCAATACCATTTGAATACTCTGAATCATCATTTCTCTTTCCAGTAATAACTGTTTTTAATCTTTGATATGTTATCTTTTCACATATTTCGTTTTCATTATTGGTACATAAAATAAATTGTCTATTTCCTTTATCTTCTTTATTCAATTCTAATACTGCTTGACCGGTTGTTCCACTTCCAGCAAAAAAATCTAATACAACACTATTGTTTTTTGAAGATATTTTTAGTATTTGCTTTATAAGCTCAACAGGCTTTGGAAAATCAAAACTATTTTCTGACAATATATTTTTTAAGGTTATAGTAGCTTTTTTATTTCCTTCAATGTCATACCATAAATTTGATGGTTGTTTTAATCTACCTTCTAAATAAAACTTTTGATAAACTTTCCATTCACCATCCTGTTTTTTCCATTCTATTCTATGATTCTGTTTTAAATCATTATATGTGCTCTCTGAACATCTCCACCTACTTTCATATCCTTTTGGTGCAATAGGATATACCAAGTTACCATCTGGATTTTCTACTCCATAATACATACTTGGCCTATCTTCTCTCTTATCTTCTCCTCCGGTCTTTCTTAAAGGTCTGATTAAATATTTTCCGTATTCATCTTCTTGATTATATATTTTGCTATCTTCATCTGAAAAAGGTAATCCGTTAAATATTGCTTTATTCGTTTTTGAGTAAACCAGCAAATAATCAACCTCATTAGAAATTATGTCATTTCCTTGTCCTGTCGGAGTTCCTGTTCTTCTTACAATTTGACCTTTAAAATTAGCATCACCAAATACTTCATTGCACAATAACTTTAGTTGAGCCACTTCATTATCATCAATACTTATAAATATTAAACCCGTATCAGATAATAAATTTCTTGAAATTTCAAGTCTTTTATTCATAAAAGATAACCATTTGCTGTGTTTAAATGTATCTATACTATCAATCATTTTATCATCATAAATAAAATCTTTATTGCCAGTATTATATGGTGGATCTATATAAATAACATCAATTTTACCTTTATGTGTTTTTTCCAACAAATACAAACTATGTAAGTTATCACCCTCTAATAAAAAATTATATTTGTCATTCTTGTTTGAAACTATTTCTCTACTATTTATTTCCTCAAAAGTAGGGATTTGCGTTTTTAATTCTTCATCAACTTTCTCCTCATGTTCTTCCCATACCAATCCATACTTCTTTTTTGTTAGCTCATATTCGATTAAAGATAAATTCTTTAACGTTTCTTCATCATTAACATTTTCCTTTATTTTTGAAATTGTATCTAGCATTTTATCTCTTTTAATTTTAGACAAGTTTGTACTCATTATTTTTCCCCATTTCTATTAGTATTTTCTTTTATAAAATTATTTGTAAAATTATGCAACGAATATTTATCTGTTATTGAAAAAGTCATTATTACTTTTTGTAATTCATCATATCGCAATGTTGTAAATTTAGTTATATCTGTCGTATCTTCTATTTCTTTTCCTGTTGGATCTATCTCCAAAATAAATCCAATAGGATATAAATTCATAACAGCCACTTTTCTAATTATAACTTCATTTCTTTCTTTAACTAAAACACTTACAACGCCTGAATGACTTATTTCATAGTCTTTCAATAAATACATGCTAACCCTATATTTTTTATCATTAAAAGTTGTAGATTCTTTATTTAATACATACTCTCTAATATCGTTAAATGTCATTGCATATTCTGGCTGTATTGTTGATAAAAACATACATAATATTTGTTTTATTATTCTTTGAAAATAAAGTTTATCGCTATCTAAACCAATCCCTTTTGCAGTATTTAAGTCAATCTGATTAGTTAAAATATACCCAATTTCATTTGCAAATTTAATATATTCTTTTGCATACCAATCACCAGTATTATTATTGCAATCTTTACAAAGAGTATAATTTCCAGCACCTTGTTGTTGATTTATATATCTTAAACTCTTTCCTGCTCTTAATTTTTGTGTATTAAATATTTCTTTACCTGTTAATAATCTTGCTCTATCTTTATTATTAGCACTCTTTGGAGGAACATGTTCAAAGCTTAACTCTGCATATTGCCCACAAAGATGACATATTCCTTCAACTTTACTCATTAGCAACTCCTTATATGATTTT
>ULPX01075468.1_pt1 | contig 15064 bp, 10 predicted proteins | sample 1953911 | NCBI WGS metagenome assembly ULPX01 (sample SAMEA4835640, study PRJEB28245) | human gut metagenome | biome: gut microbiome; material: fecal sample | place: Denmark | collected 2008 | reverse complement strand
GTCGGCAGTCGGGACGGGCGGCACATCGAGGCGTTTCATGCCGCCGAATGCGCCGGTGTTGCAGACGCCGGGCTGATTCTGATGCCCGCCGACAAAGTCGATAAGCTCGTCAACGGTGAATTGCTTTATAAATTCGTCGAGCGTCATATTTTCGCCGACTTCGTCAAACATGATCGTATCTTTGGGCGCGGTCGCTTCGATGGGAGCGTGTGTGCCGCGGGTGTAAACGGGTTCGCCCGTCGGAAGATTTTCAAAGCTGCCGTCCGCGAGCAGACGCTTTTCGAGCTTGAACGGTCTGCAGAGCGGCTTTGATTCTTTTGTGATTATATCCTCGCTCAGCACGAAGTCGTAGCGGAGCTTTTCAGTCGCTCTGACGGAATTTCCGAGGTAGAACGAGTATGTGCCTTTTTCGAGCACGAATGCTGATTTCTTTATCTTGCCGAGATCGTCGAAGCTCGCCATGTCGCCGATATCAAAGCTCAGCGCGATTGCCTCGGACTCACCGGGGGAGAGCAGCTTCGTCTTTTTGAATGCGGCGAGCTCTTTTGCGGGCTTGCCGAGCTTGCCCTGCGGCGCGCTGTAATAGAGCTGAACGACCTCTTTGCCGGGCACTTTGCCGATGTTTTTGACCGTCACCGCGGCGACTATCTTTCCGTCGCTCTCGCCGCAGAATGCGCCGCTGAACTCGAAATCGGTATAAGAGAGACCGAAGCCGAACGGATAGCGAACTTTTTCGGCGGCGCCGGGAATCGTCTCGAAATAGCGGTAGCCAACATATATATCATCGAAATAATCGAGATGCTCGAAGCCTGTCAGGAACTCCTGCGCGTTCTGATATGAGTCGTAGGAGTCGGGGATAGTGTCCGCCAATTTGCCGGAGGGGTTGACATCGCCGCAGATAATGTCTGCAATCGCCATGCCGCCCTCGAGTCCGCCCTGCCAGCCGGAGATTATCGCGCCGACTTTTTCATTGTCCGCGAAATACTCGCAGTCAACGACTGCGCCGGAGTTGAGGACTATAACTGTGTTCGGGAACGTCGCAGCGACTCGGTCGATGAGGCTCTTCTCCGTGTCCGAAAGGTAGTAGTCGCCGGGTATGGCCTTTCTGTCAACGCCCTCTGCGGAGAAGCGGCTGAGGGTTATTATCGCGATATCCGCGTTCGCGGCTGCCTCCGCTATGAGCTCGTCGGGCATATGCGCCTCGGCAACATGCATGCTCGCGAAGGTGTCGTAGATTATATCGTCTTTCTCTTTGCAGAAGGACATGGCGTTGACCTTGTCCCATATCTTCTCAATCTGGGCGCGGGTCGGGATGCGCTTGCTCGCCTCCTTGACGTATTCTTTGTAGAACTCGACGGTCGGCTTGAACACGCTGATCTTGCCCTCGGCTTCCTTCTGACTGAATCCGTCATAGACATTGCGGATGTAGGCGCAGAAAACGTCGCCGCTTCCGCCGCCGCCCTTTATGTATTCGATAGTCGCCTTGCCGAAGAGTGCGACTCTTGTTCCGTGCGTGAGCGGCAGAGTGTGAAGCCTGTTTTTGAGCAGAACCATACCCTCGCCGGCGGCCTTTCTCGAGAGCGCGGCGTGCTCGGGCGAACCTGTGACCTTTCTGCCGTCCGCGCCGAGCGGGATGCAGGGCTGATATCTGAATCTTGCGTATTTGTCCATAGCTGTTCTCCGTCCTTTATTTGAATTTATTTAAGCTCACCTTGTGTTATTCTGTCGATGAAAATGCATTCCGACTCATACGAATCCGGCTTGTTTTCGTCTATTATAATCAGTCTGCCGCCGCGTTTGTCGCCGTAGGAGTGGTAGCCCGCGCCTGGGCTCTGAACGAGCTTTATGCCGTCGACTTCCATTGTGAATGTGTTCACATGGTCGTGGCCGAAGAATGCGGCGACTATATCGCCCGTTCTCTTCCAGCGCTCGAATTCGTCGCCGTTTTCGAGCGGCGGGCATGGGGATTCGTGAATCTCGCCCTCGAGCAGTGCGCCGTCCGGGACGGAGTAGTGCTGCGCGCCGAGGCTGTATTCGCCGTCCGGGTCTTTTTTCAGGTTGCTATATTCCTGAATGACAGGGATATGCTGAAACAGCAGAGAGGGCACGTCTTTTCCGCCGTTCTGCGCCTTGAGTTCGGCGGCGCGTCTTTCATACCATGCTATCTGATCTTTTTTTACAAAGCCGTATCCGGCGTCGTCTATAACATTGAACTCATCGTCCCTGACATAGTCACCCGAGTCGATGCACCAGATGTTCCAGGCGATATGCTTGCCGTCGGAAGAGAGAATTGGCAAACTGCAATTCGCGCAGCCGGAGACATCCTCGTCGTTCATCGTGCTCCTGAAATTCTCGTATTCGGCGTATATACAGATCTGATTATCTTTTGCGAGAAACGGCAATTTGGGCTGAGCCTCGGCATCGTGATTGCCGAAAACTATGGCGAGCGGGATATTTTTCTCCTCAATCGGCGCGACTATCTTTTTGATAGTATTATACATATATTCATATGTGAACTCCTGCCAGTAGCCGCTGATGTTGTCGCCGCCGAAAACGATAAGATCGGGATTAGCAATTTCGATGCATCGGCGAATGACATTTATCGTCTCTTTGCTCTTGTTTATCGGTATCTGCCTGTCCTCATCGTCGTCCATCTCCGGGTCGACTTCGTGGATATCCGTCAGATGCAAAATGCGGAATTTTCCGTCCGCGCCGAAGCGCAGGGGAGCCTGCTTTTCTTTTATATATTTCTTTGAATCCGGCAGCCCTTTTGCCATGCTGTTCCCTCCGATATTTGATACTGAAATTATATACTTGCTTCGACACTGTGTCAATAATTGTGTTGCATTCGCGATTCTGCGTTGTTTACTGTGCATAATTTAAAAAGTCCGTTTTTGGCAAAAGTGCATATTGCGAAAAGCAGAACGCGGTGATATAATTGATTTAATAACACGGTTTTCTAATTTGCAGATGAGGGGCGCGCTTTTTGAAAAATACACTTGATTCATCCATAGTCAAGCTGACGAATTACCGCTCTGTGTGGGGATACATACAAAAAAACAAGCAGGCGACAATTCCGCAGATAGCCAAAAGCATCGGGCTGAGCCTGCCGACCGTGACGCGAGCTATTGATTACGGTGTTGCGGAGGGAATTATTAATCCGGACGGAGTTATAGGTGCGGAACGCGGGCGCAAGGCGCAGGTATATAAGCTTAACGCGGACTATATGCATTTTCTGTTGATTTATCTTGACTCCGATGTTCTTTCATACAGAATCCATGATTTCAGAAGCCGTACTATCGGCAGCGGAAATATACCGATTTGTGACGAAAAAGTACTTTCGACGCTTGAGAATCTTGTTATGACAAGCGTTGCGGCCGATCCGCTCATAGCCATGACGGCGATAGCCGTTTCGGGCGTTGTCTGCAAGGGTGTTGTTATGGACTCGGCGGCATTCCCGTCGCTCAACCATATCGATGTTGCAAAGAGGCTGAATGAAAAATTCGGACTGACGGTTCTTATTGACAACGACCTGCATGTGGCGACGAATGTGGCAAGAAAATATTCGAATTATCAGGAGGGCATAACCGTCCTCTATGCCTACGGCAAGCGCAAGAGCGGTTCGGGAATAATCGCGAACGGCGAGGTGCTCTGCGGAGCGTCGGGCGCTGCCGGCGAGGTCGAAAACATCCCGCTGCACACTACTGACATTGAATCCGAGCGCATAGCTTTTTGCAGCGAACGCCTCCAGGCGATAATCGCGCTGATGAATCCGGGCAGGGTAGTTATATATGAGCTCGATGAGGGTATGGATACGGACAAGCTCATAGGTTTGATAAAGAGCAAAATGAAGCCTTATCTTCTGCCGGAGTTCAAGCTCGGTCGCGATTTCTTTGAGGACTGCTTCCTCGGGCTTAGCATCGTGTGTGAGGTTGGGATAAAACATAGCCTACGGGAGAGACTTGATTTTTAAACAACGAGGGGAATTTCAACAATTCCCCTTATATCTCAAATAATTAATAACACTTCTTTAAGATATAACTTTACTTATTTGTAAATATTATAATATTGCGGCGGTTCTGAATTATTTTATGAATACTGCGGTACTTTGTTGGTGCCGCATATTAAAAGCTGAATTTATAACTTAATGTTATAATATAAATTGCTGCAAAGGAGGAGACAAGAAGAAGCAAAGAATAACAATGTCTATAATGTTTTTACAAAAACGAAAGGAGAACAGAGTAAAAGAAAACATTTAAAAAAGCGCTGAGCGTTATGCTCTGCCTGTGCATGCTTATGTCTGCCGTGGCGGTCGGTCTTAACGTCTTTGCGCAGTAAAAGTCAGAAGCCGTTGCAAGGTTTGAAGCGAATGTCGAAGCTTTCGACGGCGATGTTACCAAAGCCGAGCCTTCGGCAGAGGATCTTGCGGCTTACGAGAAGCTCGTTGCCGAGTACAAGGCTCTCAGTAACTCCGACAAGGAAAGCATCGATGTCCTTGTTTTCGATGTGTTCTACCACGATGTAGTGATGAGAGAGCGCCAGATCTCCATCAAGAACCATCCCGAAATTTCCGGCTCTAAGAAGGATCACTATATCAACGCCGCGGCTCAGGCTGTTGCCACGCTCGGCTATGTCCCGGCTTATATCGACAACGCCGTTGCGCTTGCAAAGACTATTGCCGACAGAAAGACCTCTGTTGATGCCAAGAAAGCCGCTTGGGAAGCCGCCGATTACAACACCCGCGTTATGGCGGGCGGCTATGGCTCGACCCACGGCATCATCAGCGGCTCTGTAAAGGGCGATGCTTTCAAGGGCTTCAAGCTGATGGGCGATGTTATCTACAACGATCTTCTCAAGGCTAATCCCACGCCCACGAAGCCGAAGAGCCCCGGTCTTGCACCGAAGCCCGGCAGCTATGCGGAGGGCGAGAACGATCCTCAGTATATCGCGGATTTTGCCGCATGGCTCGAAAAGGCTGAGGCCTACAACAAGGCTTACGCCGCAGAGTATACCTACAAGGGCAACCTCTATATAGAGGCACTCGAGTGGCTCGCATCCGTTGAGCCCTCGCGCGAGGCTCCTCTTGAGACAATAAAGGCTGTTCGCGAAGGAAAGTCGGCTTATGACAGCGGCGCAGGCACCTCCAAAGCCTCAGCGGCAGTTAAAAAATATGACGCCATGAGCGATGCAGAGAAGACTCTCTTCGGCAAAATAAGCTACACCTTCTACGGCGTCGCTGTTGACAACATCACCAGCTGGAGCTATAAGAGCTTCAACGCTACCGCTCTTTACAACGCCTGCATCGATATCGGCAATGCGAGATATGTTGATTATTTCGTGGTCGTTATCGAGAACATCGAAGAGCCCTATGACCGCGCGGACATCGACGCTGCAAAGGCTGCTTATGCAAAGGTTCCCGCAACTCTTCAGTCTCAGATTCCGACCGAGACTCTTGCGAAATACAAGGATATCCTCGCAAGCATCGCTCCCGATGAGCCGATGGGCGAGAGACCGAATGTTGAGATAATGAAGAGCACTGTCGTCAAGTATCCTTTCGGCGCCTCCAAGAAGTCGGTCAACAAGTCACTCAACAGTGTTGAAGATATCCTTTTCACCGCTCTGAGCGTTCCCGAGAACGGACTTTCTCAGATGCTCTCCGAGGGCGTTTACACCAACTACACCGTCGCCCTTATTGCAAAGAAGCTGTTCCCGCTCGTCGGCGTACTCACTTCTCTCATTGCCAAGGGACCCAAGGATCTTGCATCCAAGCTTGATAAGGACACCTGCGCCGGAGCTATAGCTGCTCTTAACGCCGCGGCTGAGACCGTTGATGAAGAGGGTAACACGGTCGGCAAGCTCGACGCATGGCAGTATCTCACCGTTGTTGACGGCGATTTCGGATTCATGGACGGCGACAGAGAGGGCTTCCTCGATGCAGTCGCATCGCTGTTCAGACCCCTTTCGCTCATCACCATGGTCATTACCCTTGAGAACACCTGCAACACCACCAGCGGCAACTACATCTACGGCGGCTACGAGGAGCTCGTTCCGATTCTCGAAGTCCTCGGCGCGGACGGCATAATGTCCTCCGTTGAGTACACCGAGTATGTAAACGCAGGCGCAAACTCCGACGAGAAGATGGATCGTCGCATCCGCGGAATCCTCGTTCCCGTGTTCAATCTTATCGACACCATCGCCTCCGCCGAGTCTCCGCTCACCGAGGTTGTCAAGCTCCTTCCGAAGGTCGCTTATGCAGTCGATTCCGGTATTCTCAATACCCAGATTCAGAGACTTATCGGCAAGCTCGGCATGGGTCTGGGCAGCAGTATCAATGTCGACCTCACCACCGAGGGTCTCTACAATATCCTCGCCCCCAAGCTCAAGGATATCGAGCTTCAGGCTGCCAAGGTTGACGAAAACGGCGAGGAGACCGCTCCTGCCGTGACCCTTTCGATAAATCTCGATAAGGACAAGTTCGCTTCCGCTATCAAGGATCTCTCCGGCTGCGGCGTTTACACCGCAAACGCGAGCATCGCACGAGGCAAGAACTGGTTTGTCGGCATCGACGGCGACGCGGCGGATGCATTTGTCGTTCTGTTCGGATATCTCCACTCCGAGCTCACCTCCGAGAGCAACGCGGCAGCCATAAAGACCGCTGTCAAGGCTCTTGATATGAACTTCGCTCAGAGAATAGCCGTCAGCTTCATCGTTTCGATTGCGCTTTTGTCCTCTGCGGACGGAGCTCTCAGAACGCTCGTGTTAATGATTCCGATAGTTAAGGTCGGAGTTAAAATTGCAGGTTGGTTCGGCGCATTCAAGAAATAAACCGAACGTCAAAAGGTAAAACACAATTTCATAAAAGCAAGGTTCGGCGGAGCGTCATACGGCGTTCCGCCGTTCCTTTTTGCCAATTATAAATCAAACTGTTAAATCAACTAAAAACAGGGCTGTTTTTTCGGCATTTCGTACAGTCCGTCGCTCTTGTTTTTTGTTTCACCTTATGTTAAAATCAAATTGTAAGATGTATGGACGCTTGATTTATAGAAACGCAGTAAAGAGGGGAGTCGGCTTCCCTCTGTGCTTTAAACGAATTAATAACGCTGTGTTAACAATTATTAACAAACGCTTAATTACAGATAAATAAGCAATTAAGGAAATTTATAGCCTTTTTATAAATTAATTTCAAGGCAGAGGAGGAGAAACCCAAAAGAGAGATGAGTTAACAGCCCCGTTTTAAAAACGAAAGGAGAACAAGTTATGAAAGCATTAAAAAAGACATTCAGCGTTATACTTTGCCTGTGCATGATAATGTCCGTTATGGCGACAGGGCTCAATGCCTTTGCGCAGGAGGAAGCGACCGCAGCGCTTGACGGCGCTGTCAGCGAAGCGGCTGCTCTTGCCGTATCCGATCCTACGGACGAAAAACCCGACGTTGACGCTATGGAGCGCACCAAGGTTAAGTATCCCATCGGCGCTTCCAAGAAGGCTGTCAACAGGTCTATCGGCAGAGTTGAAGATATTCTTTTCACTATTTTGAAGGTTCCCGAGGGCGGAGTTCCCCAAGTGCTCAACGAGAAGGTATATACCAATGAAACCGTCGCTCTTGTAGCAAAGAAGCTGTTCCCGCTTGTCGGCGGACTCAGCAGCCTTGTTGCAAAGGGACCCAAGGACCTTGCCGCAAAGCTTGACAAGGAGACCTGCGCGGGTGCTATCGCGGCTCTTAACGCCGCAGCGGCTACGCTCGGCGCGGACGGCAAGCCCGTAGACAAGCTTGACGCATGGCAGTATCTCACTGTTGTTGACGGCGACTTCGGTTTCGCTAACGGCGACAAGGAGGGCTTCCTCGACGCTGTTGCGTCGCTGTTCAGACCTCTTTCGCTACTCACTACCGTTGTTTCCTTTGAGAACACAACCAGCTTATTTTACGGTCCGCAGCTGGGCATATACGAGGATCTCATCCCCATATTTGAGGCTCTCGGCATAAAGGACTTTATGACCTCCGACGAGTACACCGCATATGTTAAGAAGGGCGCCAACACCAACGAGAAGATGGATCGCCGTATCCGCGGCATCATCACTCCCATATTCACCCTTGTTGACGCAGTTGCCTCTGCGGAATCCCCGGTCGACGAGGTTCTGAAGCTTCTCCCGAATCTTGCCTCAGCTATTGACACGGGACTTATCGATACTCAGATACACAGTATGCTGGGCAAAATCAGCCTGGGTATCGGCAACAGCGTTAAGGTTGACCTCACCACCGGCGGCGTATACGATATGATCGCCCCCAAGCTCAAGGACATCGAGCTCCAGGCCGCCAAGGTTGACGAAAACGGCGAGGAGACCGCCCCCGCGGTCACGCTTACAATAAACCTTGACAAGGAGAAGTTTGCGGCTGCAATAAAGGATATCGCCGCCTGCGGAGTCTTCACCGCAAAAGAGAGCGCAGCCAAGACCAGAAACTGGTTTGTCGGCATCGAAGGCGACTCGGCGGATGCGTTTGTCGTTCTGTTCAGATATCTCCATTCCGAGCTTACTGAGGAGAACAACGCTGTGGCTATAAAGACCGCTGTTGCAGCTCTCGACATGAACGCCTCGCAGAAAATTGTTGTCAATTTCCTCGTTTCCTCCGTGCTCTCGTCCTCTGCTGACGGAGCGCTCAGAACCATAGTTGCTCTTCTTCCGCTTGCAAAGACCGGCGTGAAGATAGCAGCCCGCTTCGGCGCGTTTGATAAATAAGCTTTAATTTGCAAAACACAATTTCATAAAAGCAAGGAGCGGCGGAGCGTCATAAGGCGTTCCGCCGTTCCGTTGTCAATCACAAATCAAATTGTTAAATCAACTAAAAATAAAGCTGTTTTTTCGGCATTTCGTACAGGCCGCCGCTCTTGTTTTTTATTTCTTGTTATGTTAAAATCAATTCGTATGAAATACATTTTTGGAGGTCTTTCTATGAAAAAATGGCGAGTAGGTATTATCGGTGTCGGCGGAATATTCAACGGCGCTCACCGCGAGCACTATCTTAAAGACGATCGCCTTGAGGTTGTCGCGCTCTGCGACATAATCGAGGAGAGGGCGGTCGAGTGCCGCGACGGGTTCTTCCCCGACGCGAAGGTATATACCGATTTCAACGAGCTGCTCAAGGACGAGACGATAGACTCTGTCGATATCTGCACCCCGAACTATCTCCACTCGATAATCGCGGTTGCCGCTTTCAAGGCGGGCAAGCACGTTTTCTGCGAGAAGCCGGACGCTGTCAATGTCGAAGAGGTCATGAAGATGAATGACGCCGCTAAGGCTGCGGGCAAGACGCTCATGGTCATGAGAAACAACCGCTTTACCGACGCGTCGAAGCTTGCGAAGAAGTTCATTGACGACGGCAAAATGGGCGAGATATACTGCGGACGCTGCGGCTGGCAGAGGAGACGCGGAATCCCCGGAAAGGGCGGCTGGTTCACCACCAAGGCGCAGTCCGGCGGCGGCCCGCTCATTGACCTCGGCGTTCACATGATCGACCTTGCGATATGGCTCATGGGCAGCCCGACTCCAGTCGCCGTGACCGGCAGCACATACTGCAAGTTTGCCGACAACGACGTCAGCGACTCCGTGAATTCCGACTTCGGCGACAAGGTCGAGGACGGCACGTTTGACGTTGAGGATCTTGCGATGGGCACTATCCGCTTCGATAACGGGGCGCAGCTCCAGATAGAGTTCAGCTGGGCGTCGAACGTCAAGAAAGAGACACGCTTTGTCGAGCTTCGCGGCACGAAGGCGGGACTCAATTGGCAGGACGGCGAGGTCGAGTTCTACACCGAGGAATACGGCAAGTGCCTCGATGTTATCCCGACTAACTACGCTACCGACAGAGAGCACGCGAGAAACCTCAGGCACTTCTACGATGTGGTCATTGAGGGCGCCGAGCCGTGCTTCAAGCCGCAGCAGGGAATTGATATGATAAAGATTCTCTGCGCAGTTTACGAGTCCGCAAGGACGGGCAGAGAAGTAGTGCTCTGATAAATAAACTTAACGAAAAAGCACCCTGCGGCTCAGTGCACAGGGTGCTGTATTTTAAAGCGGAGAGGCACACGCCCCTCCGCTCTTTTCGTTTGTTATTTCTTCGCTTTCTTCGACTTCTTGTCGTATCTTCCGCCGAGTCTTTCTTCAGCTTCGGCGCGGGTTATCTTGCCGCTGTTGCAGTCCGCCATGGTCTGAACATCCTTGTCGGTGAGCTTGTAGCGGGTCCAGATGACATAGGCTATGGCGTAGCCTATCGCCGTGAACATAACATAGATGAACCACAGGACGGCCTTCGCGTGGTCTGTCTGAGTGACACCCTGGAGGTCTGCGAAGTTCTGCGCTCCCTCGACGCTGACCCAGCCGGTGGACTTGAGACCGAGTATGAACATTCCGAGCGCGCCGGAGACGGCTGCGGTGAGCTTGCACATGAAGGTCTGGATTGCGAAGGTGATGCCCTTTGCTTCGATGCCGGAGGTGAATTTGCCGAACTCCGCGCAGTCGGGCGTGAACATGAAGAGCATGACACCGAGAATAGCCATGGGTACCGCGCGCAGTATCGAGATGATGATGAAGCCTATCATCGAGTTGTAGCCGATGAGCCACATGACAACGCTTAAAATAACGGTAGCCAAGGTGCAGATTCTGAACAGCTTCATCTTGTCAAATTTTCTGACCATGTGGGGCACGAGGAACGAGAATATCGCCGCGGGAACAAGGCTCAGAGCCTGAACGACGAGCGAGAACTGCGAGTTGTTAAAGAGATAGAACGAGACAAAAAGGTTGAGCGAGCCGGAGACGTTGGCGCTCGAATAGAAGAAATAGCCTATGTAATAGATGAGCAGATACTTGTTCTGAACAAGGTAGCTGAACATCTTTTTGAGCGTGAAATCCTCATCCCTGTCTCCGCCGAAGCGCTCCTCAAGCTTGAAGCAGGCGGGGATCATCGTGATAATTGCGAACACGGCGCAGATTATTGCGACTACCGTGTAGTTGAGCTTGACCTGCTCGCCGACGAGGACGGTGCCGAGAATGAGCGCAACGCCCGAGCCCACGCCCGACCAAATCTGCTTATAGGATATAATGCTGTTTCTTTCGTCAATGTTTTCGCTCATCGAGGTGATGATACCGAATATCGGCACGTCGCAGAGGGTGTAGGCGGTATCCCAAAGTATGTATGCGACGGTGAGCCAGATGAGCTTCGCGTTTTCGCTGAAGTTATTGGGTATGGCGAAGAGCATGACGGTGGTCAGCGGGATAAATACGAGCGATATCCTGAGCCACGGAATGAACTTCTTGCCGCTCTTGAACTTTACCTTGTCAAACAGCACGCCGAAAATAGCGTCGTTGACCGCGTCCCATACCTTGACCGCGAGCATGATTCCCGCGGTTTTGACAAGTCCGCCGATAGAGAGCATGAGGTAGGTCGTCAGGAAAGAGGCGACGAGGTTATATATCGCGTTCTGTCCGCAGAAGTAGAGATAGTAGCTCAGTCTCTCCTTCGGTTTTGTAGACCAGCCCTTCGGGGTGGATGTGATTTTTTTGATAAGATTCGGCATTTTTTGTAACCCCTCCGTTTTTTGTGGATTTCATATTGAAAATCCGTTTTCAGTCAAATGATACTGTACCATATTTACAATAATCAGTCAACAGTAATTTGCTTCAGAGACAAACCAAAAATTGAAAATTCTTGACCGTTCGCTTTACCGCAGAGGAATATGCCGCCTTTGACCGGTATTTGAAAATACCGTTATGAAAAAATAATGTTGCGAACTTCCGTTAAACCGCAAACAAGCCGTGTCTTGCAAATCGCAAAACACGGCTTTTCGCCTGCCGCGCCTATCCCGCGTAGAAGAAATCGTCTATCATCTCCTCCACATGGACGGGGGAGACATCGTTGCGCTCGAGCATGGAGACAAAGTCCCTCAGCTTTTTTCTGCTGAAAGAGATGTCGGGAAAACTTGTTGTTTCATTGAATCCGTTTTCCGTGACGGTCATCACTATGCCGTAGGAAATACGGCCGCTCGAGGCGGCTGAACTTTTTCTTGTTTCGGAGGCGCACTGAGCATCGGAGATTGCCGCATATCCGATGTCGTCCGTTTCGCATCCTGCCGGACGGCAGATGCCGTCGGTGATCTCAAATCTTACTTGCCGCATTTGTTCACCCTCAGTTACTACGCTGATTGAGAATAATTATATGTGATTTTGATTCACTTTGCAATAGCTTTTGTAAAGAAATTTTGATTTTTTATGAATTTTTATTGATTTTGTGCAATATTTTATGGCGTTCGACAAGAAAAAACAGGGAAGCGCGGCATATGTCGGCTTCCCTGCTTGATTTTCAGATGTCGAAAATATTGAGTCCCGTCTGCTCGCTTATGCGCCTGCCCATGTCAATGTCGAAAATTTTGATGAACATTTCGCAGGTCGCGCTTATCACCGCTTCGTTGAGGTGACCGCCGATGACGGCGCCTTTTTCGTCCGCGAACGCGGCGTGAAGGTGGAGATAAGGCTCGCCGTCCTTGCGGTTGAGATTGCCGTTTAACGAGACAAGCTCGAGCGGCTGAACAAATGTCAGGCTGTGGTATTTCTGCTCTTCGAGGTCGTATAGCCCGAACACCGCGCGCCCTACCGCTCCGATGGCTGATATCTCGGCAAAGCGGATATCTTCGTCCTTTGCTATCTTCAGCACCGACGCGATTATTTCCTCGCCCGGGTCAAGCCTTACCGCGAGGACATCGCCTGTTTTTACATATTTCATGATATCCCTCCGTCAAATTTTATTCCCGCCGACTCGCGTATGCGCTGCATCGTGCGGCTCACAGAGAGCGCCGTTTCGCGCAGCTCTCTGTATTTTTCTCTGTTGTTTTCCGGCTCTGTTATCAGCTTATAAAACGCGCGAGCCTCGTTGCCCATGAGTTCATCTTTCGGCGTGTCGCCGCAGATAATGCGGCTCGTCCCGTCGTTCATCACGAGTTCGATATCCGTGAGCTTTGAAATCGAGCCTATCTTTATGCTGCCGCGCTCGCCGATTATCTGCGAGCCTGCGTGATCCTGCCCGGTTTTGCAGCTTGTCATTGTTATCGCGGTGTTTTTACTTAGCATCGAGACGGCGGTTGCCGCGTCAGCTCCGCTTTCGAGAAATGCCGATACTGCCGAGACGGTTTCAGGCTCGCCGAACAGATCGATTGCAGGATAGACGCAGTAAATGCCGAGATCCATGAGACTGCCCGTAGCCATGGCGGGGTTGAAAATATTCGGCAGCTCGCCGCGAAGATAGGCTGGATATTTTGAGGAATACTGCGAAAAATCAAAATGCGCGGTCCAGACCTTGCCGATGTCCCCGAGAGCTTCTCTGAGCGCCGCCCGCACGGGCGAGTGCATATACATTATAGCTTCGATATATATGAGCTTATTTCCGTCCGCGATTTCGCAGAGCTCCGAAAATTCGTCGGGCGTCACTGTTATCGGCTTTTCGCAGATGACATGCTTTCCGCTTTCGAGCATTTTTTTGCTCTGAGTATAATGCATGGCATTTGGGCTCGCGATATAGACGCACTCGGCAGGGGAGGCGGCGAGCTCGTCAAGCGAGGTGTATACTGTACTTATCCCGTTTTCCTTTGCGAATGTCTCTCCGCGCTCGCGCGAACGCGAATATACGGCGAAGAGTTCAAAATCGGGCGCGAACTTCAACCCGTCGATAAAGCTCTTAACTATCCATCCCGTGCCGATGACGGCTAATTTCATATTTTTTCCTGCTTTCTCAGACCCTGCGCGCCATGACCGTACAGACGCGCAGAGGGAATATGATATCAAATTTGTTCTTTTTGTAGAAATTTATTGCGTTGGTGTTATATGAATCGACCACCAGCATAACGCCCTTGCAGCCGATCTCTCTGAGATGCTCGGTCAGAGCCGCGAACAGGCGGGTGCCGATGCCGCAGTGCTGATAGCCGGGCTTTATATTGATGTGCATATGCGCGGGATAGCTTCTTGCGAATATAGCGGGACCGTTTACGGATGCCCATGATTCAATTATATCTCCCTTTTTGCATCCCTTGACGCGCGGGAGATATTCGGCTTTGAATATACGCTTGTATTTTTGATAGTCCGGCGCGCAGAAGATATAGCCGACCGCGCTGTCCGTGTTTTCATCGACGGCGATGAAGCAGTGCTCTGCCTCGCGGTCTATATAGTAGTCGCAGAAGGTCGCGAGCAAAAAGCGCATTGACTTTTCTTCGCGCGCGTTGCTGCCTGCCGTGTCAAGACAGATATTGCGGACATCGTCCCGATATTTTTCGCTGTATTGTGTGATGATTATAGCCATATTTTACTCCTCAAAATCAATGTGGATATGGTTTTCGCCTTCCCAGAGTTCGTATTCGCAGTCGCTGCCGTAAGTGAACCACGCCTTTTGCGGAACGGTTACATAGAAGTCCATCTCGCGCTCCGTTCTGATAAACGAGACGGCTATTTCGCCGCGCACCGTGGTTATGTGACCGCTCGCGCGGTTGAGCCCGTCGGGGATCTGCGGAGCGATGACGATTTTTTCATAGCCAGCCGAGTTTTTCTCCTGCGTGATGCCGAGAATGAACGAGAACAGATACCGCGTCATCGCGCCGAACATCGGGTGGCTGTGCGAGCGCTCGCCGTCCCAGTTCTCCCAGATAGTCGTCGCGCCCTGCTTTTTCATGTTATAAAACGAGCCTTTTCCCGTTGAAGTCAGCAGATGAAAAGCCGTGTCGGCGCAGCCGCGCTCAAACAGTACGCGGGTGAGGATATCTGTACCGAAAATGCCGGTGTCGAAAGAGTCCGCGTCGTCGTATTTCTTCTTTGTATTATTGAACGCGCGTTCGCCGCCGAGACCGATATCGATAGCAAAGCTGTTCGCACCCTGCGCGTCGCCGATAAACGATCCGGTCTGCGGGCTGTAATATGCGTTGAGAATAGCCTGCTTCTTTTCTTCTATGCGCTTTTCGAGCATGGCGGCGGTTTCACTTTCGCCGATAGCCTCCGATGCTTCTTTTGTCATCATCATCTGCTTGACATAGAG
>ULPX01088219.1_pt1 | contig 15585 bp, 5 predicted proteins | sample 1953911 | NCBI WGS metagenome assembly ULPX01 (sample SAMEA4835640, study PRJEB28245) | human gut metagenome | biome: gut microbiome; material: fecal sample | place: Denmark | collected 2008 | reverse complement strand
CAGAGAGCTTGCGGCAAAGCGCAGTACGCCCGCGCTGGAGAAGACCATGCTCTTCCAGCAGGAATACGAACGCCAGCGGGAACAGGATATACTGGAAAAGCGGCAGAAGAAGGCTGCGAACAAAGAAAAAATGCGGCAAGAAAAGGCTGAACGGAAAGCCAAGTAAAAGCTGGCTCCTTGCCTCTCCCTTTGGGAGAGGTGGCCGAGCGCAGCGAGGACGGAGAGGGCAACAGGCAGCAGACCCTCTCAGTCGCCTGCGGTGACAGCTCTCCCGGAGGGAGAGCCAAGAACGATTGTATGCCAATCTGAAACGGACAGATTTGCAGATAGATGTGCGTCTCATCCCCCTGAGATTCGCTTCCTTGTGCGTCACAGACGCAAGGCCCCGGCTCTGCGCGGGAACACAGAGCCGGGGAACCCCCTTTCACGAAACCAGCGGGCCTTCGCCCGTCTCAATAAGGCGATACGCGCCGACAACTGAATAGCTGCAGCAGGAAAGGATACTGCTTCCGGGGAAGCGCCGCGACGATAGGAGCGCGCCAAGGAAGCTGAAAACGTGGTCACCATATCGGGCGCATGGGAGCACAGGAAACGATACTGGATTTGCAGCGCATGAACAGGCATTTAGCGGCTTAGTCGGGAGCCGTTAAATAAAAACGCTTCTTCGGCGCACGGGAGAAGCGGAAAAAGAATGTGCGTTTCCGCGCGGGATTTCCCGGACACGCGGGCAAAATGGAACCGGGGAACAACAACTTTAGGAGGAATGAACGTAATGAAAAAGTTCATCGCAATCCTTTTGACAGTTGTGATGCTCTTCGCTTTGAGCGTAAGCGCGTTCGCAGCTGTCAACAGCAAAGAGACTGACTACGCCATCGGCAATGGCCTTGGCGTATCGGTTGACTATGACATCGAAGGCATGTACTTCGACGGCCTCGACATCCTGAGCGACGCCGACAACGGCTACTATCCGTTCAGTTTCTCGCTGATCGCCAGCAACCGCACAAATGTGGCCAGCGTCACCGTCAGCAACGGCGGCTCGTTCCATTGGGCCTATGCCCAGAACGCCGATGGCAGCTATGTGACCGACGAGGACGGCAACTACGTCGAGAGCACCACGACGAATTACGGTGTCGTCGTTCTGCCCACGACCTCGGCTTCCACCGTGACCGTCACCGGCACGGGCAATATCGGTTCGGCAACGTTCAACTGCGCACAGCCCAACGGCGGCACGACGGCGGCCGGCACGGAGCTGTACGCCTACCTGCCTGCGCCCGCGCAGTTCGTCAACGAGGGCGTGACCACCGGAGGCTGGGGCGACGCGTATGACAGCGCGGGTACGCTCAAGGGCAACTCCTCGACGGGCATGTCCCTCGGCTTCTTCGGCGGCTACGCGGTCTACAAGTTTGAAAACCAGATCGCGGACGACCCCACGCATCCCTACGGCGCGGACTTCATCGTCTATGGCAACGCCTTCTGGGGCAACTCCGAGGCGGGCTGCATCCAGGTCTCCAAGGACGGTCAGACGTGGTACGACATCGCGGGCTCGATGTATTACACGAAGAGTACCCCGAACTCGACCATCACCTACAACAACCCCAGCGTTACGGAGGATGCTGCCATCACTGCGCCGGGCAGCAACCTTGGCACGCTGGCTCCCGTGAGCTACACGCTCAACGGCGCGGCGGGCACAGTCACGACCAACACCTTCCACAACCACAGCTGGTTCCCGCTGAACGCGAACTACTTCGTCACCTACGGCTCCCGCGCGGCGATGGCAAAGGTGGATGAGCTGCCGTTCATCAGCAGAATGCTGGCCAGCAATGGCGTTACCGACAAGCTCACCTTCACCGGCACGCTTCTGACCAACTACCCCGGCACGAACAAGACGGCGGAGATTGGCTTCGGCTACTGCGACGTGCATCCGAACAAGACGCTCGGCGGCACCATCGCCTACAACCCGTATCAGACCTTCACCAGCAGCAGCGACTATGATACCAAGGTTGCGGGCACGAGCGGCGGCGACCCGATCGACATTGCATGGGCAGTCAAGTCCAACGGCACACCGGCCAATCTGGACTCGATCCGATATGTGCGTATCTACACCGGCATGGCACAGATGAACGGCATCTTCGGTGAAATTTCTACTGAGGTCTGCGGCGTTGCGGCCTGCACAGGCAGCACGACGGAAACGGCGGCTACCCCGACAATCAGTGTGGACGGAAGCACAGTAACGACAACGAATGGCGGCATTCTGCCTCTCAGCAAAAAGAGCGGTGATTATACCGTGAATGTAACTGGTACTGGCTATGTCTACATCAATGGCGTTGCAACTACTTCTGCCACGATTACGCCGACGCGTACGGGAACGAAGGTACAGATCATTGTTCAGAATGGTGAAGCTGCGCCGTACGTTACTTACCTGAATCTCCAGAAGAAATGAGCACCAACTTAAGAACCTTAAAACAGGCGGGCAAATTTGCCCGCCTGCCCATTTTTATCATGCTGTGCGTAGCAATGCTTTTCAGTTGCATTGCGCCGACCTTTGCTGTTAATACAATTCCAACTGCCAGCGTTACAAGCACCGGCGGGACGTTAAAGGATAGCGTACTGGGATTTAAGGAAAACGGCGTTTATGGCGGCTATATTTATATCGTCGAAGTTTCCAAGGAAGCAGAAGCTGTTACCATCGAGATAGCAGGAGGCTTTTCTCAAGACGTTCCTTATGCAATTACGCCTCTTGGCGATGACGACTATGACGCGCCAGATTTGGATACGGACGATTATAGCTATGATGGAAACGCGCTTACGTTCACGCTGAAAGACGTATCTTATAATTCGCCGGTTTTGATTTACGACCCACCATTAGCCCAAGAAACATCATTTGCAAAATGGATGAATTATTCATTCTATATGATCCGTGCATTTGCTGCAAATGATGATTTGATTGCTATCCTATGCTATCAGGCAGCTGATGCAAATGTCGATAAATCTAAGCTGGAAGAAGCACTCGACGCAGTTCCAACCTCCGGATACTATACTTCTGATGACCGCTACAACGGCAAGACGGAGAGCAAAACCGGATTTTGGAATGAAATGCAGGTAATCGTGGACGCGGCGCAAGCTGTGTACGACAATAAATCAGCAGCACAGGGTGCCGTGGACGCGGCAGCGAAAACGCTGGATCAGAAAGATCCGGACAGCGCGCTGTCCAAAGCCATCGCGAACCTGATCCCGACGTCTCAAGTCAACCCGACTGGACTTCATGAGACGCTGCCGCTCTATAGCGACCTTGACGAGAAGGAATACTCCACTAACAGCTGGGCTGCGTTCTACCGCAAGAGAACAGACGCACAGAATCTGTATGACAGTCTGTTCACGAAGGACGCGGAAGGAAACGTCACAGCAACGGAGGAAAACAGCTCCGCCAAGCATCCGCAGGAGGCTGTGGACGCGCTGGTAAAAGAGCTTCAAGACGCAGCGAAGAATTTGAAAACTCGTGTCTGGAGCACGCTTAAACCCGGCAGCGAGAACGCACTTGCCGGTATCGCGCTCTACGCGGGCTATTACGACACGCTGAAAGAGGCCGACTATACCAGCGAGAGCTGGCAGAACTACGCAGCAGCACGCAAGGAAGCGCTGGACACCGCAAAGGAGCACGGCACGTTCACCACTACCATGGGCACGGACGAGATCGCGCTCCAGTCGCAGGCGTTCAACAAAGTCCGCACGGCGTATTTCAGTCTCGTTCCGAAGTCGGAGATCACCGTGCGTGTTTCGCTGACCGATGAACTGGCTGCCAAGCAGCCGACAGGTCTTACGCATCGTGTCACCCCTCGTACCCAGAAGCTGACTGTTCCAACAGGAACGACCATCGGAGGTCTTCTGACGAACAGCTTCAAGAATGAGAAGGTCTGGCGTGTCAACTCCAGAAGCCAGCTGATGGTCTACGTCAACGGCACGCTGGCTTTCTGGTCTGCTCCGGGCGAGTATTATCTGGACTACCTGAACGCCAGCGAGTATCAGGCATTTAAGCTCCACGACGGCGACGAAGTGACCGTTGTGCGCGTGCAGATGCCGACGATGGTCAACATCAGCGAAGACCTCTGGCCGATGGCGCTTGGCCGCGTGACCGACAAGATCCGCTATCAGACGCTGACGACGAACCTTCAGAAGGACGAGACCACCGGCGCGTACAAGGCGGTCGTCGGCGTGCCGTTCACGCTGACGGCGACCTCAAAGGCAGCCATGCCCGCCCACATGACAGACGACGAAGCAAAGCCCACCGCGGGTGCATACGTCTTCCGCAGCATGAGCGTGGACGACTATGAATCGGTGGTCAACGCCGAGATTTTGACCGACACGAAGCTCAAGACCGGCGCGGACGGCTCGCTCACCATGACCGTCTATCAGCCGGGCTGGCAGCTCATCAACGTCTTCGATCTCGACAGCGACGACGCGGCGTTCGTCAACGGCGGCGCGATTCTGATTTACGCTTCCGTCGACGAGTCGCAGGCAGACCTCACGAAGATCAAGAACGATCTGCGGGCGGAGCTCAAGAAAACGTATGAGAATCCGGACTATCCGAAGGAGTGCTTCACGGAGGCCGATTGGCAGACGATTGAAACGCTCTACAAGACCGGCATGGACGGCATCGACGCGGCTAAGGACGCTGCTTCCGCTTACGCGGCGCAGCTGACTGCGAAGTCCGGCATCGAGACGCTCCAGAGAAAGGCCGCGGACACGAACGCGAAGAACCTCGCCGATTTCCGGGCGCTCATGAAGCGCTTCCCCGAAGATCTGACGAAGCTCGACGCATCGGCTGTCAAGCTGATCGACCAGCTCGAGAGCTACTACAACGCGATGACGCAGTATCAGCGCGACGAGCTGAGCGTGCAGGAAACGAAGCGTTACAACGAGATTCTCGCCGCGCGCGAGGGACTGGCAGCTGGCGGCGCGAAGAACTACACGCTGACGGTGGCGTATGACCTCTCTGCTGTGCCGGAAGAAGACAAGGGCGGTCTGGAAGCCATGATCAAGTGGCTTCAGGAGCACCGCGTCGTCGACGGCACGAACGGCACCACCGGCGGCACGAGGATGGCGGGGCTGTTTACCTTCAACAAGGTGAACACAAGCCAGACGAAGGTCAATTACGAGGAAGTGACGACGGTCGACGTTGGTACGGACGTCTACTTCTGCGCGAACCCGACCTACGCCACCTACTTCCAGATTCGCGGCGCGCGCAAGGACGACAAGGATGGCCATCCGCTGACGGATGCGAGCGTGAAGACAAACTTCCCGTATCTCGTTCCGGGCAACGACTACGCCATCACTGACACCGGCGCTGCGTGGCGCATCGAAGACCACTGGGTCAAGGGCACGAACACCACCGAGGTTCCGCACTTCTACGTCAATGACAACGAGTACGAGCTTCGCGGCATCACGTTCTCCGGTCTCGCCGAGGAAGACATCGCCGACCGCAGCCTTGATACCTTTGACTGCTCGGACTACGGCACGGACGTCAAGGCCAGCCGTATCCTCCGGAGCTTCAAGTACTTCACCATGCCGTATGACAACGTGGTGGCCACGGTGACGTGGGTTCCCGCCGGCGGCTCCGCCGACGAGATCACCGCTGCGAAAGACAGCGCGCTGGCCGCAGCCAAGACCGCGCTCGACGGCTACGGCACAGAGCATCCGAAGTACGAGCAGATCTACGCTGCATATGAAGCTGGCATTGAGGAAATCAAGAACGCCAAGACCGTCGAAGCCGTCGGCGAGGCGCGCAGAACCGTGCTCAAGAACATGGCCAACGCTGCCAACGACGTTAATACCGGCGCCGAGATCAAGGGCTGGGAATACGGAACAGGCGAGTATTGGAAGAAGGTCAACGACGTCACGAACGGCAATGCCTTTACGCCCGGCGTGCAGGTCGGTACTGTGACCGTCAGCGTCCAGAACTACACGAACGACGGCAGCAGCGCCGAGGGCGAGAACAAAGCCGCGCTCGAACACTTCTACAGACCTGAGGATCAGTACTGGCTCGAACGGAAGAATTACCCGCTTGGCGAAAACGACACCATGATGACCGTTCTGCTCCGCGCACTCACGGAAGCGAACTGCACATGGCTCGGCACCGGCGGCAATGGCGACGGGACGTATGATTTCGACATCACCTATCTTTCCACCATTACCGACGGCGATTACAGCCTTGCCGAATTCACCGGCGGCCAGCAGTCCGGCTGGATGGGTACGCTCAACGACTGGTTCACCAACGAGGGCTTTGCCAACTTCTCCGTGAAAAACGGCAAGCTGGCGGACGGCGATATCATCAGCATCAAGTACACCTCCGTGGGTCTTGGCGAAGATGTCGGCGGCACGTGGAGCAACTCTGACACGACGCTCAAATCGCTGACGTTCGACGGCGATGGCAACCCGCGCCTGACCACCACGTTTGAACCCGGTAAGCGCGGCGGCACCTATACCTACACGCTCGTCATCGACGGCGACAGCTCGAACCTGACAGTGACCCCGACGGCGGCGAACAAGAACTTCCTCGTGAAGACGTTCCTGAACGAAAAGGTCACGTCCAACACCGAGGGCAGCAGCTTCTACAAGCGCACCGAGTCCATCCCCGTCGTCGCGGGCGACACGATCTACATCGGCTGCGGCATCAAGGGCTGGCCCACCATGAACAATCAGGCCGGCAACACGCAGTCGAACGACGGCACGTGGTATGTGGTCAGAGTGATCTCTGCCAGCGGCAGCTACAAGGTGGTCGAAGATCAGCTGAAGCAGCTCCCGCAGGCCGACACCATCGACTTTACCAACTACGAAAAGTACGAAAAGCAGATCGCTGCGGCAGAGGCTGCGTACAAGCAGCTGCAATCCGAGCAGCAGGCTAAGGTCAATAAAGATGCTGTCGAGAATCTGGAAAAGCTGCTTGAGAAGGTACAGAGCTACCGCAAGCTCAAGGAGTTCAAGGCGACGGTCAAGTCGCTTCCCAGACCGGCTGAGGCGACGCTCGACGATGTGGAGGAGATCCGCAGCGCCCAGCGTACATACGAGGAGATCAAGAAGAATTCTGACCTGTATGAGAGCCTCTCCGTCGCGGAAACCAGAAAGATGGACGAGCTGATCGAGGCTGCCGATACGCTGATCTGGAACGACGCTGTCGAGAAGATCAACGCCATCGGTACCGTGACCATCAATAGCGGCGACGCGATCAATGCGGCGAAGGCAGCTGTATCCAGACTGTCGGCGGATCAGCTGAAGACCTTCCCGCAGGAGCTGCTGGACAAGCTGGCCGAGGCGGAAAGAATCTATCACCTGCTGACGGAAGGCAGCGATACGCCGGTTCTCCCCGTCACGCCGAGCAAGCCGAAGGACGACAAGCCCACCACGGGTTCCTCGTTCACTGATGTTCCGGCTGGAAGCTGGTACGAGGAAGCTGTGAATTATGTCCATGAAAAGGGCCTTATGAACGGCACGTCCTCCAATGCTTTCAGCCCGAACGCGAATACGACGCGCGGCATGATCGTCACGATCCTCGCCCGTGTCGAGGGCGTGAACACGAATGGTACACCGTGGTACGCGGCAGGCCAGAAGTGGGCCATGGACAACAGCATTTCGGACGGCACCAACATGCCGGGCGTCATCACCCGTGAGCAGCTGGCGACGATCCTGTACCGCTACGCGAAGCAGAAGGGCTACGACGTGAGCAAATCCGCCGCCCTGACCGGTTTCTCTGATGCGGACAAGGTCAGCGGATACGCATCCGAGGCCATGCAGTGGGCAGTCGCCGAAGGACTCCTTCAGGGTTCGAACGGCAAGCTGAACCCGCAGGGCTCCGCCACCCGCGCACAGGTCGCGACCATTCTCATGCGCTTCATGGAAAAAATCGCAAAATGAAACACGCAGTCCAACGTTCTGAATTGAATATTGGATAACCACCCCAAGCTGGGCGGTTCCCCACGCGAAAGCGTGGGGAACCGTGCGGCTTATTCGTGCGTTTAAGGGTACTTCTTAAAAGTACGAATAAGCTGCACAAAATGCAGACTTTTTTAAGGGGGAAGCCCTTTTCCCGGAGGGCGAACACACATGAAAAAATTCTTTGAAAGGTACCCATGGGTGCAGCAGGCGGGCTGCGGCGTGCTGATCTGTGCGCTGCTGCTGAGCATCTGTCTGCCGCTTATGGGCATGCGGTCAGTTGAGCCGGAAAACCCGATTCTGGACGCTGCGCCGCAGGAGATCACCGTTTTGCAGGCGGGGCAGGCGCCCGGCCATGCCGGAAACGGCGAAGCCGAAAGCACCGGCGCAGCCGGTTCAGGCGGCAGCACAAACAGCGAGCTGACCGGCGAGCAGGAGCAGCCAGACCCGGAGGAAACGGAAAATCAGGCGGAGCAGGGACAGGACACCCAACCGGAGCAGCAGCCGGAATCGAAGCCCCAGCAGGAAGTCCTGGCCGATGCCGCCATCGGTACGAACACGGATTCCAACAAGGGCGACGAGGGCGAGGAAGCCGGAGACACCGGCGAAACAGACGAGGATCTGCCGGAAACAGAACTTGAGCTCGGTGCGCTGCTGACGTGGTACAAGTACGGCTCACAGGCAAGCTCCATGGTCTGCGCACCCGGAGACTCTGTCGGCAAGCGTGTCTTACTGGCCCAGCTCGACCGCGGCAGACTGCGCTATGAACTGAATCTCACCGGCCTCGACGCGGAAGATGCCAAGATCACCGATGTGCAGGTCGCCGTGGGCAACGGCGTATCACAGAAAGCGGATACACGCGGCGTGCTGGACATGACGCTGCCGGACGGCGCAGAGTTCCAGAACTATATCTTGACCGTACAAGCTCATGCGACGCAAAAGAACCAGAAGGGCGAAACCGTGGAGACAGACGTGAATTTCGCGTTCGTTCTGCGGCTGGAAAGCGGCATTGACCTCGATTTGCAGCTTACATGGCAACCCAACGGTCAGGCCACCTGCCCGGCCAACGGCTCGGTCAATCGCACGGTCAAGAGCGACACGCTGACAGACGGAAATTTCGCATACGCGCTGCAATTCCTCGGCGAAAACGCGGATGATGCAACGATCCGCACGGCGGAATACTGGGCGACGGACGGCGAAAGCGGAACGCTCTCGGAATCCGGCGAGATCCAGATGGCCGCCGCAGAAGGCAAGGACACGGAAACCTATTATCTCGCCGTGACCGCCGAGGTGCTGGGGCAGACCATCAGCTATACGTTCGTCGTAACGTATGAGGATGGTCTCGATCTCCAGCTGCAATTTACATGGTACGAAAAGTCCGTCACGGCGCAGAACGTTCTCTGCGATGCGGACAAGCGCGCGGCGCTGACCATCAAGCACAACCAGATCAATAACAGCGAGCTTCTGTATAAGCTCGGCCTGACCGGCCGGAGCGCACAGGACGCGCAGATCACAGGCGCCAGCTTCAATGGCGCGTCCATGAGCACGGACAGCGGCTCCGTGCGGCTGGAAGCTGCGGAAAGCGGTGCGACCTATACAGCCCTCGTAACTGCGAAGGTCAAGGAGCGTACCGTCACATTTACGGTCACGATCCGCTACCAGAGCGACGTTTCGCTTGAAATGGCGTATACCGTTATGGAAGATGGCGCGGCGAAGCCGTGTGTTCTGAAATGCGAAAACAGGAAGACCGTCCATGCGGAGGATATCTATGACGATCAGCTGACGGACGGGCTGCTTGGCTACGAGCTGCGGCTCACAGGCGAGGACACGTCGGGCATTGAAATCACCTCTGTCACCTGCTATCAGTCGGGCGATTTCAGCACAAAGACGCTCACAGCGCCCACCGGCAGTGTGACGCTGCTTCTGGCCGAGGACGGCAAAACGGGCGAAAATACGTTTACTGTCAAAGCCTCCGGCGCGGGCGAAGAATACACGTTTATCATCAGCATCCCGTATAAGCACCGCGGTGATCAGGGGGTAAAGATCGAGTGCGATCTGGAGGGTGTCGAAAGCGTCGCAAACGGACAGATGCTGACCTTTAAGCTCCGCGCTTGGAGCGAGGATGCCGAGCAGAACAAAACGTATATCCTGTATACCGGAACGGACACCAAGCTGAGTGTAAAGATGGATGATGAAGCGTGCATCTTTACCGGCGTTGCGGGCGGAAGCTGGCAGCAGTTCAAGGTGACACCGAGTAATCCGGAAAAGGGAGACACAAACGAGCATACGCTTGTGATCAGTGCCGAGGACGCCTTCGGCAATAAAGGCGAGAAAACGATCCTGCTCCGCGGCGAACGCGCAAGCAGCGGCGAAAAACTCGGCGAGGCGACGATCGTGATCGACATGGGCGTCGTCGGACTCGGTTCTTCGTCCATCACCTGTGATGTCCTTGCCGGTGAACCGGCGTCCTGCGCAGTTGCAAAAGCGGTCTGGGGCTATACGGCGCCGGAGCCATTCGGAACGGCTGAACGAAGCCTCGGCTGGCGCGCGGAGTGCAACGATCCGTTCGGCCCTGATTTCTACCTGAGAAGTTTGGACGATACAAGCGGCCTTGGTATGCGCGCCAATGCGATCAGCGGCTCATGGAGCGGTACGGAGGAGGAGAACTTTGCCAGAATTGACGCGCAGTTTGGCGAAGGTACGAATCTGGACATCCTCTGGCGCTGCATCTACCGCAACAGCCTGAGCCTGAATGACGCAAGCAGCAGTCTCGGTGAATTGGATTTCACGGAAGGTTCCGGCTGGGAATATGAAATTAACGGAACTTATCCGTCCTACGGCATGGATAAGGCCGACCTAAAGCCGGGAGATACACTGACGCTGCGCTATACGCTGGCCTATGGCTGGGATATCGGAAATGGACAGGGGCGCGGAAACTCTGTCGGCTACTGCGTGACCTACTACGGCGGCGGGCGCTGGTCCGAAGAACCGCACCACGATCTGCAAGCTGTTACAACGGACGGTATAACAAAACAGATCTGCAAGCGCTGCGGCTTGGAGAATCCCTGTACGCACCCAAAGAATCACCAGAAGTATGTTGATCAGGAGAACGGAACCTGCGCGCTGGTCTGCGGGGACTGCGGAAAGAATGTTGGCGATCCCGCGCCGCATGTGCTTCAATACACGAGCGAAGAAAATTCCGAGGTACACATCATCACATGCCAGCACGACTGCGGATACAAAAAGGAAGAACCGCATATCTGGAAGGAAATCAGCAACACAGCAAGCTGTGAACACGGCGGTATCCGAACGGATGAATGCCAGGATTGCCATGCAAAGCGGGAGACAGAAGAACCTGAACCGCTGGAGCATGAAATTGGGGACGTTTGGTATTCTGACGGTGCAAAACATTATCAGAAGTGCAAAAACTGCGGTACGCATATCAATGAAGCGGAGCACCACTACGTAGAAGGCGAATACGACTGGGTATGCGATAAGTGCAAGATGCTGCATATGAGCGCCTGCAATGGTATCGGTGAATTCCGCTGGGATGGCTCCGAAGTAGATGCGGACGGACATACGCTCTATTGCAAAGATTGCAGATTGTCTGTCAAACAGGTGCACGACCAGAAGGGCGAAAACGGTGCCTGCTCGGTCTGCGGGTACGGCAGTCACGTCTGTGAGGAACATAAGCAATATGTGAACAATGGCGACGGCACGCATAAAGTGATATGCAGCGTCTGTCAGAAAGTCCTGACCGAAAACGAAGCGCACACCTACGCCAATGGCTTCTGTGCCTGCGGCGAACCGGAACCCGCGTCTCCCGGCCCGAATCCGGGCGGTGATGACGGTGGAAATCCCGGCGGCGATGACGGCGGAAATACCCCCGGTGGTGACGACGGTGGAGATGATTCCGGCAGCGGCGGCGCTGGCGGCGATCCCGGCGGAGGCTCTGACAGCGGAGACGACGGCAGCGGAGACACCGGCGGAGAAGGATAACGACATAAAAAATAACGAATAGGAGCAGCTTGCTATGAATACAAAAATCAACGAGATTTTACAGGAGATCGAGTCCGTCATCGTCGGCAAGAATGAAATTGTCGAGAAAATTCTAATGGCCATTCTGGCGCAGGGCCACGTTCTCATGGAGGACGTGCCGGGCGTCGGCAAGACCACGACAGCCATGGCCTTTGCAAAGGTTCTGGGCTTGGAGACGCGCCGTGTGCAGTTCACGTCGGACACCGTGCCGTCAGACATCATCGGCTTCTCGGTCTATGATAAAAAAGCGGACGAGTTCGTCTACAAGCCCGGCGCGATCATGACGAATCTGCTGCTGGCGGACGAAATTAACCGTACCTCCAGCAAGACGCAGTCCGCGCTGCTGGAGGCCATGGAGGAGCACAAGGTCACAGTGGACGGCAAGACGTATGATTTGCCGAATCCCTTCATCGTCCTCGCCACGCAGAACCCGGTTGGTTCTGCCGGTACGACGATGCTGCCGAACTCCCAGCTTGACCGTTTTCTGATTCGTGTCAGCATGGGCTACCCCGACCACAAGAGCAGCGTCAATATTCTCCGCGACCGCCATGTGGATAACCCCCTTGACCGGGCCTATGCCGTGGTCAACAAGGAAGAACTGCTGGGACTGGTTCAGGACGTGCGAAAAGTCGATATGCGCGACGCCGTTCTGGACTATGTGACCACGCTCGTGGAAAAGACCCGCACCCATCCGCAGGTCGCACTCGGCGTCAGCCCGCGCGGTGCGCTGGCGGTCTGCCGGATGGCAAAGGCGTATGCGTATCTCAATGGACGTGACTTCGTCATGCCGGAGGACGTCGCGGCGATCTTCCCGGATGTCTGTGCCCACCGTCTGATGCTGAACAGCAAGGCCCGCATGATGGAGGAAAAGCCGGAATCCGTTCTGGCCGAGATCCTCAAGACAACGGATATGCCGGTGCTGAAAAAATGAAAATAGTACGAAAATTCGTCTGGCTGCTGCTGACGCTGGGGCTTCTTGCTCTCACCGTCCAGACAGCCAGCCCCATCGCGCTTGGCCTTGCCGCCTGCATGGTGCTGCTGCCGCTTTTGTGCCTGCCAATGAACCTGTATGCGGCGAAAAAGCTGAAGCTGACGGTCAGGCTGCCTGTGAATCTCCGCAAGGGCGAGGGCGGCACGGCAGAGCTGACCGTGCAGAACCCGACTGTTTTCCCAATTTGCCAGATTTCCTGCCGTGTGCGCTTGGAGAACCAGCTGAACGGTGAGCCGCAGACCGTAAATGTGAGCAGCGGCATCTGGCCGAAGGGCAGGCGGACAATGAAGATTTCTCTGCAAAGCCCGTGGTGCGGACGCATTCGCCTGGCCGTGGAATCTGCCCGTCTGTATGACTGCTTCGGCCTCATCGGCGTGAAAACGCAGCCTGACGCGCACGGGGCCTGCGTCGTGCAGCCGGATACGTTCCTGCAGACGCTGATGCTGTCTCCCGCTGCGGCGCACATCGACGATACCGAGGATTATTCCAACGAGCGTCCCGGCTATGACCTGTCCGAGATGTTCCAAATCCGCGATTACGTTCCCGGCGACAGCCAGCGGCAAGTCCACTGGAAGCTCAGTCACAAATATGGCAAGCTTATTGTAAAAGACCCGTCGCTGCCGATCACGCGCTCTGCGGCGGTTTTCTGGGAGCGCACAGAGGAAACCCCCACTGCCGCCCGCACCGACGCGGAAGCCGAGATCGTCGTTTCCGTCTGCCGGAACCTTCTCTCTCAGTCTGTGCAGTTTACGGTCGCTTGGAACGAAAGAGATACCGGCCGCTGCGTGTTCCAGCAGATTCGGGACATGGACGACCTCATCGGTCTGCTTCCGCGTCTGTTCACGGCAAAAGCGGCAACAGGCGTCAGCGGCGCGTCGCTGCTTCTCCAAGAGGTCCCCGCCGGAAGCTGGTCTCACCTGATTTACGTTTCCGGCGAACAGCAGGCGGAAACGGAGCAGCTTTCCTCGATTGGCCGCTTGACTGCGCTTGTCTGCGGCGAGCAGTTCAACGAGAGCGACTACGCTGCGCAGCTCTCCGAGCTGGAACTGTAAGGAGGGCCGGATATGAAACAAAAGAATCTGACCGGCCTGCGGGCCAGAGTTTATCGGGAAAGCAGCAAGAAAAGCGTACTCTTTGACCTCCTTGCCAGCGTCTTGATTTTCCTCGCGCTTGCCGCAGTTTGTTACACGGTAAGCGGCTTCTCTGCAATGCTCTGGCTGCTGGGCGCGGGTATTCTGACTTGCATTGCAGCCGCAATCATCCGGCATTTCCAAAAAACGAAGCTGCTGTTCCCCATTCTGTTGGCGGCACTGCTGCTCGTTGTCCTGTTTGCACGAAATCCGCTGCTGAACGGCTTCGGCGCGGCATGGAACACGCTGCGTGACCTCTGGGCGGCGGAAAAAGGTATCCTCCTGCCGCTTGCCGAAACGGACGGCACCAGCCTCTGGCTGACCGGGATCGTGGCGGGCCTTCTGCTTGCGATGATGAGTGTCGTGCTCTCGCGCGTACCGACATTGACGGCGGTTCTATTAGCAGCCTTGAGTGTAGCGGCAGCGTTTGTGCAGCCGGACTTCCTGCTCCTTGCAGCGGCAGCGATTGCTCTTCTGATGCTGACATGGCAGAAAAACAAAAACGCCGTCTCGGCGGCGAGCTTCCTGCTCGTGGGCGTGATCGTGGCGGGCATAGCTGCGATTTTCCTGCAAACAGGCACAATGCAGGCCCTTTCGCAGAGCGCAAAGGACAGCCTGCACCACTGGCGCTACGAAAAAGCGGAAGAAGTTCTGCCGGAAGGCGATCTGTCCGAACCGGTCGTGAAGACAGAAAGCACGGACACCATCCTGTCTGTCACGGCAGACACGGCGCAGACGCTCTATCTGCGCGGCTTCGTCGGTGACAGCTATGAAAACGGCGTATGGTCTACGCTGGACGCGGAAGCCGCCGCAGAGGAAAAAGACCTCTTTTACTGGCTGCATCAGTCCGGCTTCTATCCGCAGAGCCAGTTGGCTTCTGCTGCGCGGCTGATGGGCAATTACCAGTCCGGCAGCGTCAGCGTCCAGAATCTTACCGGGTGCAGCCTGTACCGCTATGAGCCGTGTACGGTGCTGCCGGAACGCGCAGGACTGGCGAAAACCAAAATCCAGCCGTCCAGTATAGAAACAAGTGGTCTGCGCGGTGAACGAGGCTATTCCTATGAGGTGGTTTCGGACGCACAGACCCTATTGCCGGAATTACTGGACTTCCTGCAAAATGACACGTCGGACGGCGTGAAATCGTACTTACAGATGGAAAGCGCGTACCGGGAGTTCGTGTATTCCTATACGCTGACTGTTCCCGCGGAGTTCCGCGCGCAGCTCGGCGCAGTGCTGGATAGCTGCTGCGAAAGCTACGGCCCGGCAGACAGCCTAACGAAAGAGCAGGCGCAGACGGCTGCGCTGGCGTTTCTGGAATTGTGCTTTGACGGAAGCGGCAATATTGCGCTGCCGCTGACCGACACGGCGGACGGCACAACGTATCAATACGCGACCGTCGCGGCCTTGGCGCTGCGGTATTACGGCATCCCCGCCCGCTATGTCGAGGGCTATACGGTCAAGGCCGCAGAAAACGAGCCGACGAGCGTGGATGCCAACGAAGCG
>ULPX01010161.1_pt1 | contig 15600 bp, 9 predicted proteins | sample 1953911 | NCBI WGS metagenome assembly ULPX01 (sample SAMEA4835640, study PRJEB28245) | human gut metagenome | biome: gut microbiome; material: fecal sample | place: Denmark | collected 2008 | reverse complement strand
CTGCCACTTGCCATTAATGTAAAGTCCGTATTCTTTCTGTAAATTTTTCATTTTTCAATACCTAACCTTCTATCTTATTTTAAGAGATCACTGTTTTTGCGATAAATCTTATGTAATCAATTATAATTATTATTTGTTTTTAAGTCAATATGAAATAATGTTACAATAAATACACTTTAACAGTTGTTTTATGAAATATTTGAGAAAGGTTAGGAAATATAAAACCGTACAATTTTTAATGTTCTAAATCAATTTAATTACGGCATAAAAATTGCAAAACCGCATAAAAAAAGAGCAGCCCTAAAGCTGCCCATACTGTAAATATTATTTTATTTTAACGGCTGTGCCGCTGACGCTTACCATCAGCATGCCGTTTTCTTTGCCTAATACTTCGTAGTCAACATCGACACCGACAACGGCATTAGCGCCTAATCTTTCGGCACGCTTGCACATTTCGTCAATAGCTTTTTCGCGCGCTTCCTGCAATTCATTTTCGTAAGTGCTGCTGCGCCCGCCAAAAATATCCGTAATGCCGGAAAACAAATCCTTAACAAAATTTACGCCGGATACCACTTCGCCAAAAACAATGCCCTTATATTCGGCAATCTGCCTGCCTTCAACAGTTTGTGTAGTTGTAACAATCATGGGTGTGACCTCCTTTGAAATGTTAATTTGTCTGTCTTATTGACAATAATTTCTCTTTTTGGTAATCATTATTTCTTTACTAATGACTTTACCTTGTGTGAACTAAAATCCACTAATAAAAATACAATTACTATAAACTATACTATATTCAAAAATATTTTTGGTAGCATTATTTATTCTAAAGCTAAATTAGATTTGTTAATTAAAAAATACATTACCATGTGCCATGAAGTTGCAAAAATCAATAATATATGTATGCTACTTTACAACACAAATTTTATTTCTTAGTTGTATATTTTAGAACTCCGACCAAAAACCTATTTTTCTATTCTCATATGTACCTACAATAACTCCTCGATCCAAAAACATATTTTTTTCTTCACAGCAAGTTTCTGGCAACAATGCACATGCATAACATGCCGCCAGATTAAGAGAATCTCGGCCCTGTCCTCTGCTCATAATACAGACTGGATCGTTTGAACACGTCCTTGCATGCGTAATTGCTTTCTCTAATATTTTTGGAAATACGTCTGGTCTTCCCTGTCGTACCAAACCACCTAATGTACCTTCCGAGTCACCGCTTGCTGTATAAATAAAAATGCCAGCCATTTTCTTTCCATCATCTTCTTCAGAACAATATAGTCTTTCACTCAAAGATGCAATACTATATCCACACTCAAAGCTCAATTGAGAAATAAGTAAATGAGAAAGTGTATGTAACATAAGAAACTTAGGTGTTATGATTCGCGAATGATTTTTGCCAATAAAAGATTGAGCATAGCTTTTATTCACACACATAGCACGTTCAACAACTTCTGGATTAATGTTAATCCAAGTATCAATATCCTCTTGATTAAATTCAATAAAAATACCTTCACCGCGTACCTCATAAGCAGGATACCATAGAGTATTAGGTTTCTTAATATCTACAAAACCATTATCATTGCTGGTCATAGCTGTCTTTAATCTTGAAAATCCAATCAAAGCGTTTACTACCCGCACTTTATCAATTAGCGCTATTGATTTTATATGTGGCAAATGGTATTCAGATATATCCATTTCTTCTCTTGAAAAATCGCCTATTCCACAAGAAGCTGATCCTACCTCTCCAGTTAAAGCAGCATACTCTTCCACTCGATATTGAATGCTACTTACATCTCCTTTGACATCATCTTGTTCAATCCATTTGCGAATAAGAATTTTTTCCACTTCAGAAGTTGGATAGCCAATTTCACATGCAATCTTATTTACCCATTTAGATAAACGCTGCTTAATTTTTGCAATTCTGTTTTCTGGTTCCTCATCATTAATAATAGTAATGCATTCATCATATGCTTTGCTTTGCTCAATTCTTGCATTTAATTTATCAGCATATGGTGGAATAACCAAAGAACTATATACTACTGGAAAATATACTGATGAAGCACCTCGTTGCACTGTTTTGGGATAGCAATCACACTGTTCTTTTGTATTCCGAAATGGATGATTTCCATCGCATTTAAATTGATTTGTTTCTAAGTCTTCATCTATCTTCTGAAAACAATCTTTATCGAATGCGCCATTTAATGTGGCAACTGCACCACAAGAACAACTTACACTCAATCCCTCAAGTCCTTCTGTTCCTGATGCACCAGTTTTGAATTTTAATTCTGGATTTGTACAAATAGCTTTTTTTGACTTTGCGTGTACCCATTTCACCCACGGAAAATCATTCAAATGACCATTTTCGCATACCGTGACAATGCGTGCTACAACCAAATCTTGATGACAGTTTATGCATTGCATATGCTCAATCATGTACTCGTCCCGCTCCAAAGTCTTCGGTTTAGCACTTTTCCTATACTCTGCCAGCCATTTTTCTATCGGCTGAAATTTTCTACATTTTGGACAAAAATACCACTTTGGAAAACGAGCATATGCAATATTTGTTGGTAACGCAAAGTAGTCCACGCCTAATGCTTTTGCAAAACGATCATCATAGATACGTTTCATGCCACCCCAATACTCAGGTGCAGCAGTAACCAAAGTCTGATCTGGAAAGTCTACCATAGCACCTACACCATATTGCAAAACAGCCTGGGCAGCCCGAACGGAATGAGTAACTTTATTCAATTGCACTTTTGCTTTCAATGACTCAGTCATTATTATCACTCCAAACTGCAATACTTCCCAATACTTGAGTATCAACATTACGCATTGATGTCAAAGTTTCAATAGCATTATCCTTTCCTGTAGAACCGTATGGCTTAAGCAATCGTCGAGTATTCTCATCTGGAGGGTTAACCATGTAACGACGTCCAAAATACAAAGGCCTATTCGGATTTTCATTTTTACATTCATTAACATATGATTGCCACAAGTCAAAGAGTTCCTTAATTTCAACACGAATTTCATCGACATTATCCTGTGCCATTTCTTTGGAACGTTCATTAATTTTACTAACCCTATTTATAACAAATTCCTCAATTTTCTTTATAAAATCTGAAAAATATGTTTCGTCAAAAAGAATAGCATCTTTATCTTCACTCATTCCAGCCATTTGACGCATTATTGAAATAATTACTGCATGTAAAGCTCGCTCTCGTGCCGGACGAGAGAACGGAGTAGCTCCAGTTGGTTCTACATAACGATAGAAAGATTCATGGTAAGAACGAAAACGCTCATAATGAGAACGATCACGACTCTTTGTAGCATCATACTGTACGAATACTACACCAGGGTAAGAACGCCCTACTCTACTGGATGCCTGAATATATTCACTGGTGAGCTTCGGTTGTCCTACCATTAGCATTACATTCAATCGTGCGATGTCAATACCAACAGAAATCATATTTGTAGCTAGTAATACATTTGAAGCGTATCTCTTAGCATCCATATTTTCTTTAGAATATTCTATCTTTTCAAGTTTATCCAACGTTTCATTCAATTCCGTAGTTGAAATACGACTGGTAAGCTCATCTGCACTAATAACGAGTCTTCTGCTCGTAAACATTCGATTCGCTGTACGAACAATAAAATCTTTAACGTCATCGTCTACTAAAGTAGATGCTTTTCCAAGATCACGCAAACTATTAAAATAAACAGTTAATGTCCACAGCTTATCTTTAACATCTTCTGGAAGATTCATAGTATAAACTTTTTGCATAAGTGCAGCCATAGCACGAATCTCCATCATAGCCTTTGTTTTACCAGATGGCATAATGCCTACATATTTTCGACCATAGATTCCCTTGTTATGATCAATTATCGACTCCTTAGCAAAAAATGAATCTTCCGCATCTAAACCTGGAGCTGGAAATTGAACAACTTTCCGATTGTACAAAACAGAACATTGTTCTTTGGCCCTACGGATAGTTGCCGTAGAAGCGATAACCTTTGGATATACACCTTTTTGACCACAAATTGCATCTACTGCAGTTTCATATAGTCCAACCATTGTTCCTATAGCACCTGAAATTAAATGCAATTCATCCTGTATGATTAACTCTGGAGTGCGATTATCTTTTCCGATTCCAAAGAAAGCTCCAACTCGGCCATCCCATGGCAGCATTGCGAATTTATCTACCGTACCAAATAATAAAGTAGGAGGAGTTTCATATAGTTCATCATCAATAATTTGAATCGGTAGTTTTTTTGTAAAATCGCAGTCTTCGTGAGGACAGAACATATAAAAATGCTTTTCACGCATGCCATAACCCCATTCACCAACTAGATGCCCATTTTTATCGTCTTTGACCATCTTCGTTCCACACCACGGACATTTTAGAACTTGGAATTTATTATGTCGTTCTTTTTCATTACGAACATAGTAGGGACTGCTTACATTTAACAATTTTCCTAAATGATATTCTGCACTATTGGATATCTCTCCAGAACCAATATTTTTATTCGGGATATGCGCTCCACCAATCCACAAACCAATTGTAATTGGTTCCTTTCCAAGAATATAAGCGGGATATTTAGGCCGTTTTTGAGCACAATCTTGCCTAATATACTCACAAGCACAAATAAGCGTAGCAGCTCTAGTAAACTGTTGTGCTGCCAAAAGACGTAGTGTATATCGCATAATAACAGCAGTGCCAGCCGAATTATTTTGATATGCCAACTTTCGATAGAAAATTGTAAAAGCAGTTAATCCAAGATATGCTTCTGTTTTTCCACCACCGGTAGGAAACCATATTAAATCAACAATACTCCGCTCTGAAGATTTATCATCAATAATAGAGTTAATATCCATTAACAAAAATGCTATCTGAAAAGGTCTCCATCTACAATTCTTATCACTCTCCTTAATATAATCCATGCTGCCAAGTTTTTCAGATATTTCATCATCCCCGGGATAACGATCAGCATTTGTTTTTGCCATCTTTTCTTGCATTGCAATATGAATTCGTTGCATAAACATTGCACGATTTGCCAACAAAAAAGCCCTATATGCATCATCGTTTTTCTCTAACGTTTCAATACCAGCATACATTCTTGCATATGCATGCTTACATTCACGAATATTACTAGCAGCAGCAGAGATATATCTTTTATCAAGCGTACTTGCTAAAGTTTCAAGTCCATCAACCCATTTTTTATACAAATCAACTAATCCTCGCATGGACGAAAGCTTTGTATCTTTATCCGATGAATCAAGGTCAGACAAGTATTTCATTGACAGTTCTTCATCTTTAAGAAAGTCATTCTCAGGTAATGAAAAACTCATAGACGGAATTTCAGAAATAGGGAAAAAATCGCTCCACAGAGAACCTACACCATTTGAGTCAATATTCCAATTTACAGATGTACCCAATCCAGTTCCGTATATTTTTTTGTGACGATATAACAAATCCAGTGATTGTTCTTCAGAGTCCATTGTGGCTATATCCACATTTGGATTACTTTCTACAAAAACAAAACTATTATTTTCTGAAGACACTTTAACTTTTGATTGAAAAATACAATGATTCGCTTTTACAGGCGACTCCTTCAGATCATTTACTAACATAATAGTAATTGACCATAAATTATCTCCAACTCTTCTTCTCAATGCGACAAGTTTTGCATTTGTACCATCTAGATTATAATTTTCTTTGTTATCAGCATAATCTCCCTGACTAAAATCAAGCACAAACTCTGGGATTTTGTGTGGAATTCGTACATACCCCATAGTACAATAGTCTACAAAACGATAAACTATTTTTCGTAGAATATGGTATTCATTTTCAGGTATAGTATCCCTCTCAAAAATACTACGAACATCCTTAGCCGTTACAGAAGTAATCAATCGAAATGCACGGATACTTTTGTCATATGTCATAATATGTGCCAATTCTTGCGGTACAATATAAGTATCAGGATTGTCTGGCAAATATGGTATCATACAATCAGAAACTTTGGCATTTCGGTATGTAGCAAATGACAAACTTCCACGCACGATATTTGTATCGCCTCTTGCAATAAACGTAATACCAATAGATGAAGGCATATATTGTGTAGACAGCCCTATTTCTTCATCCAGATTCTCATTAGCCGTTTCATCAAAAGTATAAGTTCGTTGCTTTTTCTGTTTGATTGGATCGACATCCTGCTCTTCGCTCTTTTCCCCCTCCGATATTTCTACTAAATTGTCTACTTCTTCCAACTCGGTAGCTTCCTCATTATCATGGTTAACAACATTTCCTTGAGGAAATAATATTCCAATGGAATAACGACTGATAGGAGTAGTAGAAATAATTTCATGCTCTGCATCAGGTAAAGAAAACTCAGAACCTGGTCCTAACAACTCTGCTTTTATTATCTCAATATACTCTTCCCTAGCTGAAATCATTGCCTTTCTAATCTCAGTATCTGTCATATTAATACCTCCGATTCAGTAATGGGCGTATTAACAAGATTAGTGTTAATATTTACGCTTTTATCTAATTCCAAAATAGATTCCAATTCCAATGTTTCCGAAAGTCGATCCACATTATTATATATGACACTAAGAACACTACCATCTTGAGGAATACTACCACTAAGTTTATCATTGATTGCTTTTGCAATTAAGTCAAGAATTTTACGTCTGTCACGGCGTACAGCTCCGCATGCTTCAAAAAAGCTACGCGGATCAGCTAACAGATAAGGATCCTGTGTTACTATTGCAATATGCTCCATAGTACGTTCTTTACGAGGTCCAACAATATGACTATCATCGATCAACCACTGACGAATGGTAACTTCCTGTATTAAACTTCCAAGATCTTGCATTTTTTGAGCAATTCTTCGATAAGTAAATCCGTTAATTTCTTTATATTCACGCAATGCTTCTTTCCAATATAAGGATTTTTCGTAAGTTTCAATCGCCCCTTGTTCCAAATAACCATCATGAAGTAACCGTTCATAAATAAAATCAACTATATTTTTGGTATAATTATCTCGTTTAGCAAATACCAAGACATCTCCAGAGCGTAACTGTTCTGGAGTTTTTTCAATTACACTTCCTTTAATTCCGTCAAACACAACGGCAGTGTAATATTTAGAAAAAAATATTTGTTCTCCAGTCACGAATACTCCTGTATAGTTAACTTCTGATATAGGAACATTATTTCCACTTGATGTATTATTTTGTGTTAATTTATCAATGTCAAAAAATTTAAACTTTTCAATATCTTCGTCCAGTGCAGAAAACTTTCGTACATCTGCATCCATCTTAATATCCGTAAAAGAATTTTCTATATTTAAATCATCGTCCATATGAGCTGCTCCAATTTTATTATTTAATCTCCGCTCATATCTATTAAATTTATTTCGTCTAAATTCAAACAGCTTTTCCTCGCACTCATACATGAATACATCAACATAACGCGCAACTATACATTGTAGCGGATCAAAACGTTTATTATTTATTTCTCCAACGCACAAAATATAATCATACATTTGATGACCATCAAAACGATTTGCCGTAACACAAATTATGTTTTCATTTACAAAATACTCAGGATATTCTATACGAAGTAAATCTGCATAATATGCTTTTGGCACAATAATAGTCACCTTATAGGTTTTATGTTTTTCTAAGTATGCTTTTAAGGCATCTGCCTTTGGACATACTTTTAATTGTTCTTGATATTTTTGTCCCAATGCATCTGCAACTACAGCACAAAGTTCTTGCATTGCCCCAGCCCGATCTGCAATATCCCATAATTTCAAAATACGTTCGTACGGAGAGACAACTACTTTGTTAATGCTCCCTTTCTGTATTGCAGTTTCCATAATTTCCAAAGGAAATACGGCAGTATTAAGCAGATTCAACAAACTATTTGCGATCATAACAAAATCATCTTTGAGAGGCTCTTGCCAATTTGATTGCTTAATAGACCAGATAGCATTTTTTATAGTTTTATATTTCTCCCAGCTCCAACCATTACATTGAGGAATTATAGTAACAGTATTATTTATCACATTCATAATCTGCTGGTGAAGCTCTTTCGTAAGAAAATTATCATTGTGAATCTTATGATTGCTCTTTAAGAGCAGTGTTTTTGTACAAGCAAATACTGAAGCATCTGCATATGCATTTAAAATATATTCACTTAGGCCAACCTTTATTGGAGATGTAATAAAGACAAAACGCAATGTTTTTCTCCTAAGCAAATCGACTAATTCAGAATTTGAATCTCTCAGAGAAGTTATTCCAGCGACCAATAATCCTACCACTTTATTTCCATGTTTATCAAGGACCAAATCTCGCGCAGTAGAAATTTTACCAGTAACTTTTAAAACAGGTTCAGCTTTAGTTGGATTCCTACCGAACTGATACTTTTCTTCAATACTCGTATAGTAAGCCGCTGGTAAAATATCTGACAAAGAAACTTCATTATTATTACCATATACAATACGCACTTGTTTATAAAGTCCAGCAAACAAATTACGTTCCGCTACAATAGCAATCGCAACATCTACCTGTGTAGGAATTTCCTCAATATTTACACCAAATACAAATGCTAAAAAATCTTCACGATTTGTCTTCTTTTTTCTGATGCCACGACCATCAGTAACTTTGGAATCACCATAGTAAGGTCTTATAAGATGTTTACTTTTTTCAAACGGAATGTAGCTAATAGTTTTTCCGTTTTTCCCTTTTCCGTCCTGCTCAATCATCATATAGACCTTATCTTCCATGGTCCGTGTACCTTTCCAACGATACCTCTGCCCTTTAAACATAATCATATCATCCTCATGTAAAGAAAAGACAATATCATCATTTGTTGTTAAATTATATGAAAAACATCCTAGAGAAACAGCAACAACGGAAATAATATCAAAGCACACAGATCCCGTATGAATAGCAAAATTAATTGAATGTTCTTTAGAAACAAGCGAATCGGCAAAAAATTTCATATACCTTTTAAGTATTGCTTCTTTAGAAATCAGCGCATCTCCATAATATATGTCGCATTTTTCCAAAATTGCATTTAACAAATTTTCTGCCTTCATGGATACACCCCTCCGCTCAGTACTGCTCTCCTGTTAAATAATCTAAACAATTGAGCATAAAGTGCGCCATTTCCTCAATCACAGGAATAGTAACAGAATTTCCAAATTGTTTATATTTTTGCGCATCTGGTAGTCCATCTGGAAATGAAAACTTATCCTTTCCTGTATCATCAATAAAAGCATAATTGATAAATCCTTGAAGTTTTCCCCACTCAGTCGGAGTCATAATGCGAATTCCTCGGTCATTAAGCGGCGTTTGTTTTCCCTTGATAATCTGCCCAGCAATACCTTCTTGAGGATCATAAATTAAATTTCGTTCTTTCCCAGAGCCACCAGTTGCTAAAAGAGTATTTGCAATCGGACGATTTATTCCAACTTCATTGACAATACGATAACCGAACCCATAACCTTTCTTTTTCTGTCTTTCTCGATGCCTAATAAGCGTCTCAAGATATCCTGATGCCATATAGTACTTTGCGGGAACATGATGTTCCAATAGGTCATTTAGGTCGTGATAAATTTCTTCTTCTCTTGCTTGAGGTATTTTGTCAGGCAGTTCTGCCAATTTTTCTGGAGCAAAACGCTCAGTATCAAATCCAATGATATATGTACGAGGGCGATTCTGCGGAATACCAAAATCTCTAGAATTTCTAATAAAATCCTTTGGGTTATAACAAAGAATCCCGGCTTCATTCTTCGTCACTCCAATAATATGATAACCAAGATCATTTACCAATATATTAATAATAGTTTGAAATGTTTTGCCTTTATCGTGAGAGACAAGCCTATCAACGTTTTCCAGAAAAAAAGCCATAGGTCTTGTTCGCTCAATAATATTAGAAATATGAAAGAAAATCTTTCCTTTTTCTTTATCTTCAAATCCCTCTTGTAAACCTACTCGGCTAAATGTTTGGCAGGGAAATCCAGCAAGCAAAATTTCATACTGTGTATTTTCCACTTGCTGTTTAAACGCATCGTTTGTTAAATCATTTTTAGGATCATCTCCGAATAAATGCTGATATGTTTTACATGCATACGTATCAATTTCAGAAGATAATACATTCACAAATCGACCAGTTAATTCAAATCCTCGACGAATACCACCTATACCAGCGCATAAATCAATCGTCCTATACTGTTGTTGTATTGTCAAAGTACGTATCTTATCCAATATGGCAGAAATACAATATTCCAAATCTTTTTTTATTTCATGCCCCCAAAATCGAATAACAATCCATCCTTGTTGTTGTAACTTTTCCGTTACCTCACGATCCCGCTGTATGTTTCGCTCAATTTTTTGAATCCAGAAATCTCGGTTGCTCTTTATATCGTTTCGAGCTTGCTTCCAATTATATCCGTGCCAAAAATCACCATCACAAAAAACAGCAATTTTTCGAGCTGGAAAAGTAAAATCCGGTTTTCCAAAAACCAACTTATCATTTCTTTTAAATGTAGTTAGACCTTGACGTTTAAGCTCATCACATAAAATTCTCTCCAAAGTAGTATTACTGTTATGTACTCGGCTCATATTAAATTTTATTTGCGCTTCGCTTTTTTTATGAGCCATTGCGTTTCTCTCCGTTGCTTAATGGTAACGATTTATAAATAACAAATATGTTATGTAATATATTCTTCAAATACATATTATATCATTAATTTAAATTCCCAATAACGTTTCATATAACTCAACTTCTATCCTGTCATTGCGATTTTTTTGTGTAGTCAAACAGGATATGTTTTACTTCGTTTACTATTCTGTTGGCTGCGGTGGTAATTGTTGCAGGGGACAGCATGGTAACTTCCGCCGTCATAAAATAGGTGTTGGTTACTGCACGCAGGGCAATGGCGTAATCGTAGGTACGCTCGTCGTCCATAACGCCTATACCACGCACGTTAGCCAATACTGCAAAGTACTGACTGTAACATTGTCGATACGTTCTTTCACACCTTATCTAATAATATAAGCCGCAACAATCTCTCCGATATATGCAGTATGCGCATCACGATTTGCCATGCAACAAGTTCCGTCAACATCCTGTGGATACATTTTCGCTCTTATGTCTTCGGGGATTTTTTCTAAATCCTGCTTTTGGGAATACAGAACTTTGCACTCCAAAGTCAACGGATATTCCTTAATTCCCAGCACATGAATTACTTCTGGTTCTTCCAAGGTTAAATGTGCTGCCGGTTCTTTGTCAATATCGTAACCAGACTGCCAGCCGCATATTTTGACAATAGAAGGAATTACTCCTTCCATGGGAATGCTGAGCGTAAATTCTCCCGTTGCATCAAGCTGTGCTTTTGTATAGCGATGTTCCCTAACATATACTGTAAACGCAGGTTTTCCCCATACAGTACCAAGGCCGCCCCACCCAATTACCATACTGTTAAACTTTGTATGTTTAGTATTTAAAAGAATGCCTTTTGGCAAGGCCTCTATAATTTTGCCTGCGTATTCAGAAACATTAATTTTTTCTCTCATAGCAGTTCCTCCAACCGAAAACCTCTCAGAGCAACATCAGCCACAGCTTAGTGAGCTTAAACTCACTCAAACTCTATCGTTGCGGGCGGTTTGGTTGTGTAGTCAAACAGCACGCGGTTGATATGTTTTACTTCGTTTACTATTCTGTTGGCTGCGGTGGTAATTGTTGCAGGGGGCAGCATGGTAACTTCCGCCGTCATAAAGTCGGTGGTGGTTACGGCACGCAGGGCAATGGCGTAATCGTAAGTGCGTTCGTCACCCATAACGCCTACGCTGCGCATGTTGGTCAGCGCTGCAAAATACTGGCTGGGGCGCTCTGCCAGCGGCAGTTTGTCAACTTCTTCGCGGTAAATGTAATCGGCATCCTGCACAATGGCAACTTTTTCTGCCGTTACTTCGCCGATAATACGAATAGCAAGCCCCGGTCCCGGGAACGGCTGGCGGGTTACCAGATATTCCGGAAGGCCAAGTTCTCTGCCGGACTGGCGTACTTCGTCCTTAAACAAATCGCGCAGAGGCTCAACAATTTCTTTAAAATCTACAAAATCGGGCAGACCGCCTACATTGTGGTGGCTCTTAATGGTTGCCGATTCGCCGCCAAGGCCGCTTTCAACAACGTCCGGGTAAATGGTGCCCTGTGCCAGATAATCGACTGCGCCGATTTTTTTGGCTTCTTCTTCAAACACGCGGATAAATTCTTCGCCGATAATTTTGCGTTTGGCTTCCGGCGCGGTTACGCCTGCCAGTTTGCTGTAAAAACGCTCGCGTGCGTCTACACATACAAAGTTAATATCAAACAGGCCGCCTTCGCCGAATACGGAGCATACTTCTTCACGCTCGTTTTTGCGCAGCAGGCCGTGGTCTACAAATACGCAGGTAAGCTGTTTGCCGATGGCTTTGGCCAGCATTGCCGCGCAGACGCTGCTGTCTACGCCGCCGCTTAATGCGCACAGCACTTTGCCGCTGCCGATGCGTTCTTTCAGCTCTTTAACGGTTTCTTCAACAAAACTGTCCATTTTCCAGGTTCCGGCACAGCCGCATACATTATATACAAAGTTGCTCAGCATTTTGGTGCCGTTGTCGGTGTGCAGCACTTCGGGGTGGAACTGCACGCAGTACAGCCCGCGGCTTACGTCCTCTGCCGCCGCTACCGGGCAGTTGGGGGTGTGAGCGGTAATTTTAAAGCCGGGCGCTGCCGTTTCAATATAGTCGTTGTGGCTCATCCAGCACACGTTTTTGGCCGGTATATCTTTAAAAAGAAGGCTTTCCGTATCAAAGTCAACCAGTGTTTTGCCGTATTCGCGTTCCGGCGCTTTGCAAACATGGCCGCCCAGCATATGCATCATCAGCTGGCTGCCGTAGCAGATGCCTAAAACAGGCACGCCCCAACTGTAAATTTCCGCATCAATCGTGGGCGAATCCTCTAAATAAGCGCTGTTGGGGCCGCCGGTAAAAATAATGCCCTTCGGGTTTTTGGCTTTAATTTTTTCAAGGCTCTGCCTGTAAGACACAATTTCGCAGTAAACGCCGCTTTCCCTTACGCGGCGGGCGATAAGCTGGTTGTACTGGCCGCCGAAGTCAATTACTAAAATCATTTCCTGGTTGTCGGTTTTCATAACGGCTTCATCCTCCTGTAAAGTTTTTTACGTTTTTCTTTATCTTTTAATTTTACAATATTAAGTGTAAAAAAGCAAACAAAATGCCCGCTTTTGCAAGGGTTTACAGGCTGTTTACCCTTCTTTGGCAATAACGCGGAAATCGCTGTCAATATCGCCCGTAAGCAGCTTGCGCAGAATGCTGTAACCGCCGCCAACAACTTCAATCGTGCCGTCAAGCACATCTACAAGCGGCTTCAGTTCTTCAACAACAGCCTGCGTATTGTAAGTGCCGGTATCCACAACGTAAAAATGCTCAAAGCCCTTAAACATTTTTCGCAGGTAAGCCTTGCCTTCTTCCTCGCCCTTTTCGGCAATCTGCGTTTCAAGGTTCAGGCTGCCGCTGCGCATAAAATCAAGCCAGCTTTCCGTCATAAAAATGCCTTTGGGCGCGCGGTTAATGCTTTTAATATCCGTTTTGGAAAGCAAAATATCCACGCAGTCGCGCGTTTTGGGTATTACAAGTTCTGCCGTAGTTGCCCTTAACTTTGCCGTTCCGCCGCCGCAGCCGCTTACGCAGATTAAAATGCGGTCTACGTTGGCAAAACTGTCGATGGTGTTCTGCAAATATTCTGCCAGCTCCTGCGGATTGCTGTGCAGGCGCTTCGGCAGAAAATACACCGGCGTATCGAGATTCAGTTCATCAATTAAATGCAGTATTTCTTTTTTTAGTGTTGGGCATGATAAAATTACCTGTTTCATGCTGATGCTCCTTTTATAACCTTCTGTAATAAGTATAGCACAGAGCACTGCGGCGTTAAACGCAGTTTTGTAAAATATCGCGCCGGAGATTGACCGCGCCCTTTTGGCAATAATATAATAAAATTGTAAATTTATAAATTTTAAACCGTTACCATACTTTAAGCGAGGTTTTTATGAACACCAGATTTTTATTTACGCATATGCCGCCGGGCAGGCTGTTTTTAATTACGGCCGGGCCGGGAGCAGTGGGCATGCTGGCTTCGGTGCTGTTTTACATGGTAGACGGCATTTTTATAGGCCGCTATCTTGGTGAAACTGCGTTTGCCGCTCTGAACCTTGCTTTGCCGTTCGTAATCATTAATTTTTCGCTGTCCGATTTAATCGGCGTCGGTTCTTCCGTGCCTATCGCCATTAAACTTGGAGAAAAAAAGAACCACACCGCCAACAATATTTTTACCTGCGCCTGCGTGCTTACTTTTTTAACAAGTATCGGCGTGGGCGCGCTGCTGTATTTTGGCGGGCCATACCTGCTTTCGCTGTTGGGCGCAAAGGGCGAGCTGCATGCGCTGGCGTTAAGCTACCTGCGGGTTTATGCATTAACGGCGCCTGTTACCACCATTGTTTTCGGCGCCGACAGCTACCTGCGCATCTGCGGGCAAATACGCACCAGTATGTTCCTTAATATAGGCATGGCGGTTATCAGCTTTGTGCTGGAATTTTTATTCCTTGCCGTTTTTGGGTGGGGCATTTGGGCAGCGGCTTTTGCTTCCAGCCTTGCCATGATGGCAGGAGCAGCTGTATCGCTGTATCCGTTTTGGCGGGGATATTTGCAGCTTAAATTCTGCCGTCCCAGTTTTTCAGCGGCGATGATTGCCAATATTTTTGTATGCGGCTGCCCGATATTTTTAAACAATGTTTCCGGGCGCTTAACTTCGATAATGATGAACTTTTTGCTGCTGCGCTTCGGCGGCACCACGGCGGTTTCGGTATACGGCGTTTTAATGTACGCCGACAGCTTTATTACGGAGTTTTTATACGGCATGTGCGACGCCTTGCAGCCTGCGGTTGGCTACAACTGGGGTGCTGGCAATTCTCGGCGCATCAGCCAGATAGAGCGCTACTGCTATGGAACGGCGGCCGGCGTATCACTTATATCGGCAGCGGTGATGATACTGTTTCCGCTTAAAATTACCCAGTTTTTTGTGCCCGATGGCGACAGCAGGCTTTTAACCCTTGCCGCTGCTGCCGTACCCATATTTGCAGTAGCGTATCTGGCACGCTGGGTTTCACTGGCAACCGAAAGCTACATGACGGCGGTTGGCAAATATTTGCAGGCTTCGGTTATTTCCGTTGTTACGGCGTTTGCCGCGCCCGCGCTGATACTTATTGTGCTTTTCCCGCTCGGACTTGACGGCTTATGGCTTAACTACCCGCTGACGGCAATAGTCTGCGCTGTGCTTTCCGTTATAATTATCAAACGCTTCAGCAAGGATTTGCTTGCAAAAGCGAAGCAGAAACATTCTTAATATAATTTTCATAAAAATAAAGACTTTCTCAATACATTCTATTAAAATCTAAAATATGTTATAATTTTAATAGTAGGATTTTTAAAAATTCATTCCTTGTGGGGAGGTATTTTTATGAAAGGTT
>ULPX01034557.1_pt1 | contig 15834 bp, 13 predicted proteins | sample 1953911 | NCBI WGS metagenome assembly ULPX01 (sample SAMEA4835640, study PRJEB28245) | human gut metagenome | biome: gut microbiome; material: fecal sample | place: Denmark | collected 2008 | reverse complement strand
ATATAACCATTCATAATCAACCTTATTTTTTGAAATATAGATGTATCCTTCTTCTACTTTATCTCCATTTATATGCCCATATGATACATATCCAGCAGGAGAAACATAATAACATGTTGTTTTACCAATACTACAATTGTATTGATTTAAAAAGGTAATTCCTATTCTTTCTCCGTTCCATATCTGATAATCATCGGATACATCATCAACATCTAATAATTCAAATTCTTGATTCATTATCATTTTTTTGATTTCTTTAATATCTTTGCTATCGACAATCTCTGTTCCTGTTCCGCTATCAAAAGACATTTTCATTTCTATTTTTTTTACTTTTGAAGCACAAGAAACAAAACAAAGAGTACATAAAATCATTCCAATTATTACTAATACTTTTTTCATATCTTCCTCCTCTATTATTCTTTTTTGTTTACAAACTTAAATCCATAGGAATCTTCCTGTTCTTAAAATTACTTTCATATATTTTATCCCTCCTTTTATTCTTACTTTAGTTTAAAAATCGTGGATAATATACTTTTCTTATTGATGTCTAAAATATTATATGGTCTTTTATAATTTAAACAGCTAAATTTCTATTAAAATTATATCATTATTGTTTTTTATCAAATAATTTAATAAAAAAGAGAATGTATTATTTATATTCTTCTATTCTCTAATCTTTCCTTTCCTATTTTATTGTTGCATCTTCTAAATTCAATTGCTTTTTTGACCACTGTATACAAATATCAAATTCACTCTTCTTCTAGTTTAAAATCGGATCTAAATTCATCATTTGTATTGTAAAATAGTATCATATTAACACGATTTTTATCATCAAAATAGTAAAATGCTATTGATATATAGTCATCTTCGTATACTTTATCGCCTATCTCTAAATAAGCATTTCCATAATAACACTGTCCTGTGCTAATTATCCTTGGGGATTTTTGTCCCCAAGGAAATTTTTTGCTACTGCGGTATATTCACCGCGCCTACCAATTTATAGATAATCTTTACTTCCTGTACTCTTTGTCCGTCTATCCTCTCAGGTCGTCCAATGTAAATCTTATCTATAAAACTATTCAGAATTTCGGGCGTCAGTTCCTTTACATCGGTATAACTTTGTACCAATGAAATGAACTTTGCAAGACTGCTGTCACTTTCCTCTTTTGCTGCAAGACTCAACTTCAATGCTTCTGTTTTTTGTTTCAGCTCTGCTTGTTCGGTTTCGTAATTCTTGGCAAGAAGTTCAAACCGCTCTTCCGGCATCGTTCCGCAGACCTTTTCTTCATAGAGTTTTACAATGATTCTTTCTATTTCCGATAGCCTGCTCTCTGCCTTTTTTAGTTCACTTTTTGCAGCTGATTGCAGTTTTACGCTCGTCTTTACGGAGCATTTCCGGAAATCCTCGACAAACTCCTGTTCATACTGTTTGACATAGGAACAGACCTTGCGAATATCCTGTAAAACAATCTGTTCAAGAGCGCTCACCTTAATGGCGTGTTCGGTACAAAGATTTTTCTTCTTTTTGCGATACGTTGAACAAATAAAAGCATCCTTTCTTCTGTCTTCTTTTCTGCGTCGGATTGTCATCTTTCCGCCGCAATCGGCACAATATAACAACCCTGAAAAGATATTTACTTCATTGAACTTTGTATACGCTCGCTTTGTCCCGCGCATCTTCTGTACTGTTTCAAAGGTTTCTTTATCGATGATCGCTTCCTGCGTTCCCTCAAAGACAGCCCAATCTTCCTTACTCTGTATCCATTGTTTCTTATTTTTAAATGATTTGCGCTTTGTTTTAAAATTCACCGTGCTTCCCGTGTATTCATAGTTGGAAAGGATATACTCTACTGAAATTCTGCTCCATATTTCGGGATAGGTCGCAGCCTTGTAATGCTTGATCCCTCTGTTTTCGGCATATAGTTTAGGTGTTTCTATTCCCTCTGCTGTAAGCATTCTGGCGATACCGCCCATCGTATTTCCATCAAGGTACAATCTGTATATCTTTCTCACGATTTGCGCGGCATCCTCATCGATGATCCACTTCTCATTATCGAGAGGATCTTTCTTATACCCGAGCGGCGGTATAACACTTAAATGTTTCCCTGAATTTCCCTTTGCTTTGAGTACACTGCGGATTTTTTTGCTTGTATCCTTGGCATACCATTCGTTGATGATATTCCGAAACGGCGTAAAATCATTGTCTGCTTGATTTTCACTATCCACATTGTCGTTGACCGCTATAAAGCGTATATCCATCTGCGGCAGCATGATTTCGGTATAGTAACCAACCATGATATAATCCCTGCCGAATCGAGACATATCTTTGACAATGATCGTTCCGACAAGCCCGCTGTTCACATCGTCCATCATTCTCAGAAAATCAGGGCGATTGAAGTTTGTTCCGCTGTAGCCGTCATCTACGTAGAACCTCGTATTCCTAAGTCCGTGTTTTTCCGCATAAGCCGATAATATTTCCTTCTGATGTACGATACTGTTGCTATCGCCATTTAATTCATCATCGCGGGAAAGCCGACAGTAAAGCGCTGTTATCTTCTCACCTCCAATATTTTTATTTTTGATTACTACCGTTTGTGTTCCTAACATACTTTATTTACCTCCGTCAGGTCCCAAACAGCAAATTCGTTCTCTGTTGTTATGTATTAACCGACGTATCACGTCGTAAGGCGTTTCAGTTGCAAAACTGCTTTCTTCCGAAAACACCTTATACGTTGCGCCATCGATTATTACCAGTTCCATTCTGTTCTTTTTATTTCCTTGTTCTGTCAATTCTCCTTTTCATTTTGTGTTTTATATAGGTTGCTTCACTTGGGATTTCTGTCTTATTTGTTCACGCCGCAAAGGCTCTTTTATTATCTTGTTCACCGACTACTCTCCATCGCAAAGCTGTTCCTTTATCTATTATTACTTATCCTAAACTTCCGCATTCCATCACGGAAAGATGAATACGGTTTGCCCTATCACACAATTTTCCCCTTTCTTTTTCCCGATATTACGGGTGTGTTAAGCACTTAACGTGTTCCGTTGTTTTTCAATATCTCGTAGGCTTTCTTAATAAAGTCTACCTTTGTCATTTTGCGTCCCTTTAAAAACGCATTGATTTCTTCAAAAAGCTCTCTCGGTATCATTGTCTGAAAATTACCGCTCGCCGCCTGACGCTTTTCTTTGTTTTTCTCTTCGTATTTCCGATTCGCTATTCTCTGCGGAGTATCTTCTTTTCTTGTTACCATAATAACCCTCCGAAAATGATTATCGTATATATACCATATTATACAACCTCATTTCCCTTTAGTCAAGCATAACAAAGAAAATTTACTCCTTACAGTAATTGTATTTGCTTGCTCTCGCTTTCTGCTCTTCTTGACGTTTGCGTTCTGCCTCCATTTCCTCTTCGATCTCTTGCAGTCGGTTGGTATAGTCCCAGCTCAAATACTCGCTCTCCTCTCCAAAGGATGCTAAAAAGCCGCCGATGAGCTTGCCCACCTTTCGGTGCGAAATGGCAAGGTTTCGTTTCAGGCGATTGTCATTGACCTTATGCCTATACTTCCGCTCAAAAATTTCGGGTTTCATATTCTTGACCGCACGCAATACAATGTTGCCTTGCCGCCTTTTATAATCTTCTTCCACTTCTTGTATAAGCGTTATGTTCTGTGGATCAATGGAATAATGGTTGCCGCTCTTTGTCGGTTCACAAAGTTCGTCTATCTTACGCCGCAAACCCGAAAGCCGTTCATAAAATTTTCTATCCGCTTTCCTTGCCCGTATATCATAGAGCAACAGTTTGTTTACCGTTTTATCGATCTGCTCCCGATACAGCAACATATCCTTTTTACTATAGAAAAAACTCGCGTCCTTCGGTATCGTTTTAGCAAGCACAATCAATTCCTTTCGCACCTCATCTTCGCTTACAATGCTCTTGGGAAAGGTTATCCTTTTCAATTCCCGCAAAGCCTCGTTCCGCGTCATATACATCTTGTCCGTCCTTTCATCTATAAAAGCGTTCAGCCGAACGTGCATACGGTCTATCACCGCTTTTTCAATTTTCCCCTTATGGCGGTACTCCAACTCTCTTTTTCTGTACTTGCACTTCGGCTCTTTCTCTGCGAACCAAAAATGTATATGCAAATGATGCGGCTTATCCTTGTGCAGTGAACATATTAAATCCATATTCTTCGGATCAAGCCCCATATCCCGAAAGAATTCTCCGAACGTTCGCTTTACAAGCCGCATACATTTTTCAGGCATATCGATCTTGCGGCTCATCTCCTCATTGAGAGAGATGAACCCGTGCCACAATATCTTGTTCGCCTTTGCGCGTTGTTGTATTGCCTTGAGTTCCTCTTGCGAGATGAATCCGTCGCCGTTGAACACGCCTGTGGATTTTTCAAAGTACGCTATCATGTCGCGCATTTCCGACTTGGAATTCTCGCCGTTCAGCTTGCGGTCGGCGGTCATATACTTATAAATGTTGTTGCCGCCGTCTCGCATCTCATAATAAGGGCGTTCCCGTTCGAACTTCTTGCGTTCTTCCGGCGTTGCGTTACTCTTTAACTTCCACGGCGTATATGTAATGTTAAATATAATCGGTTGATTACTTATGTTTTTTCCTCCTTTCATTTTCATACCGATTGCGGGTTTCCCGCATCGGAAAGCAAAAACGCAGGATGCAACAAATTCTGCGTTTTTCTTATCCTGCTACAAATTCTCCCTCATTTGCTACCACCTACTCGATTATTTTGCTTACCATTTTTCACTGTATTTTTGCTCGTATCTACGCACCAATTGAAAAATATTTCGTACATTTTTTAGCTCCTCATCCGCATCATACTTTGCTGCAACATCACCCCAATCCAAGTCCGTTTTATACCGCTCCGCACTTCCGAACAGACTGCCTTCTATATGGGGATATGCGTTGCGAAAATCCTCATATGTCTGAATTTTCGATGAAACAACCATTTCCGTTCGTTGAAATTCAGATACCGCTTCTTCGGTCAAAGGTACTGCGCAAACTTTCTTTTTCTGCGCACCGCCCCTTTGCCCGCTGCTCTTGCGTTTCTTGGAAACATCCAACTTCCGTTTGCACAAAGTAAAGTATCCTTGCATCGCCCCATCCTCAAACTTCGGTTCTTCGTTTCCGAACATATACGCACAAATTGCCTTGACAAATATCCCTTGCTTCCTTGTATTCATCAGCTTCATTGCCTTATAATACGTTTCGTAAAACGTAAAATGCTTGGATTGCAGATTATACTTCTTAGGTATCTTCCCGATACTTTCCGTTTCCTTGACTTCTTTCAAAATACTTGCGATATTGCTCCAATAAAAATCCTCTTTGTCCGATAACTGCTCCATAGGTTCTCTGTCTTCAAACTCATACGCGCAAATACAATTTGCCAGTTTTCCCGCGCTTATGTCGTCCATACTTTGCAGAATGTCTGCATACCATTCATAAAATGTAAATTGTTCCATTCTTTTTCCTCCATCATTTTTTTGCCGACGGTTATGGCTCATCGGCTTGCCTTGTTTGCTCTTACTATCACCTCCTCGTTATTCTTTTTCTGAGTAGCCTGTTCGGACACCCACCTGCACCGCACTGTTCGAGCAATGCGAAAGCCCGACCGTTGTTCACAGTCGGGCTCGGAACTTCACCTTGTTCAGGTGCTTCCTATTACGCTGATTAGAGCTGTTTTCCGTTGGTATGAAAATGCCACAATTTTACGTCTGTTTTCCCTTAAAAAACAGTGTATTCTCCGCTTTATTTTACTTCTTGTTCTAACTAATGTGGCACAATCATTCAAACCGAAGATTACTTCATTCTCATTTTTTTGTACTTTTTTGCGAATTTTCTTCCGTACAAACTATATTCTCCGTTCTCGTCTTCCGTTACTTCTTTCGCTGTTCCGTCATATAATTCCCATAACAGTTCCGAGAATATCGGGTGATTGATAAACGCCGCATAAATGCGCCAATCTGCCGCGCTGTTCTTCTCGTAGTGGCGCAGCACGAGGATCAATACGTTTTCATTCGTCAGCCATTTAGTAACCTGCCGATCTCGCTCTGCCTTTATATCCGTTATTTGCTCATAAAGGACTTCCCGTTCCTGTTCATCCACTGTCCGTATCGACAAATACAAGCGATTGATTGCCGCCTTGCTCTCGTCTATGATTTGTACGATTTTATCTTTATGCCTGTATTCCGTAGCGTTCCCTGAACCCACATCATACGCTAAACTTGACGAAATCGGGAGATAGTCACCGTATTGCTCTCTGCCTTTTCGGAAATGCACTTTATTCACAAGCGCATACAGATCATCCATCGCCGTATGATAAAAGGCGTGCTGTTTACTTCTACTCTCGTCAATCTCTGCAAAGAAATTCGGAGAAGGACGTTGATACTTCTTCCGCAACATGGTAAGTTCCTTGCTTACGGAAATATTTTCAAAGCTGCGTTTTGCCTTGTCGATCTCCAATCCCGAAAGGACCGCAAGCTTGCAGATGTCCTCGTAAATTGAGAGTATCTTTCCCTTCTCTGCGCCCTTATGTAGTTCATCCCACAAAATACTGTTGAGCTTTTGCGACAGGTTGACGATTTCCCCGATCTTATTGACGCTTGTATCATGGTCGAGTTTAGAGAGCGTCTGTTCCGTCTTTTCCTCTGCTTTGATGTTGCACACGGGAACTTTGAAAAAATCCTTATATCGCGCGGCCGCGTTTACCAACAGCTTGTCATCCGTTATCAGCATCGTATCCGAATCATAATCACAGCCGTTGAGCCGCTGCTGGATATTTTCTCCGATAGAATTTACACAGACAATGTTTTCGCCTAGGTCAAAGTAATCCCATATCCCGCCGCTGAGAGCGTTTTCCACACAATATAAGTTTCCCATCGTGATATGCGGAGAACGCACGCACAGCAATTTCGTCCCATTTCCAAAGCGTTCACAGCGGATCTGCCCGGGCTTTAATTCGCTTGTAATGTCTTCGCTCGCAAGATACTTTAAAAGTTCCGTGCCGTTTCCGAAAAGAGTGGCATTCGTACCGTTTAACAAAATATGCCCGCGCTTTAACCGCTCCTTTAAACTGCGCACGACGTCGTCACGAAAATTGGCATACAGTTCCGTTTCATCGAAATGCGGATATTGGTGCATGAGCGTAAAGATAACATCCGCACGTTCCGCAAGTCCGTCACAGTATTCTTCTTCGCCGTCTTTTTCACGGGCAAAGGCGTCTGTGAAGTGATAGCGCATAAAGTCAACATCCCTGCGCAAAAGAGAGATATAATCAATACTCGGCTGTAATAAATGTCTGACTTCCTCTTGGGATAATGAAAGGGTATTTATAAGCTGATAACTGCTCTGTACCATCTTTCCGTGGAAGAAGCGTGTACTCTTATCATATTTAACCACCCCGAATGTGCTGTCCGTATGCGCCGCCCATTTTCGGATATTTTTCTCAGCCAATCCGCCCGCGAATTTGAGATATTTCAGGCTGTTCGGCGTCGTCACCATGACAATCTGATGTATGTCCTCGGCAAGCGTGACAAAGCCTCGAGCTTTCAATGACTCTAACGTAATATTTTTATCTTTGAACCATTTCTGTAATCTAGTACGGAAGGCGCATGACTTGAAAAACTTATTACGAAGAAGTAACATATGCTTGTCCGCATAGTTACCCGTAAACAAACTCTCATCTAAAAGGCTTTCGCCGTCCCAAATATCGTTGGTAATTTCCGTTTGCTTTTGCTCTGCTACAAGCTTCCCATCTTTAAGTTCAACGGAAATAACTTCTTCCGTAAATATGCTTTTATAATCAGGAACAAACAAAATGCTGTCAAGCGGAATTTCTATTGTTCCCTTGATACTGCTAAGCGATAACGCCCGGTATGATTCCCACGAAGCAAGATCTTTTCGCAGTTTTAAGCCGCATTCGCTCCACTTCGTCATATACCTGTACAGTCGCTCGTCTATAAAAAGGCATTTCCCTTCGCGCGAACTACCGGCACTCCGTTTGTATCTAACATAGTGAATACCGTCCAAATGGAAACCGTTTTCGTAAAAGTGTTCACGCAAATCTTTCATTTTTATAAGGTTTCCCTCTTGGGATTTGTATGTATAGTTAAACTTCAAGTTAATTACAGCAAGAGTATATTCATTTTCATTCTTATCTTGAAAAGAAAACTTTTTACGACAAATGCGCTTATACGCCTTTTCAAGTTCTATGAGGTCTAACGAATTATCTAAATAAATTTTGAACAAACGAAAATAGGCGTTGCTTTTACTTTCGGGCATTTTATACCCGATAGCCACGCCGTTTTCCTGTTCTTGCCTGTATATCTCGCAGGCTTCTATGGAGATAATTCGGTAAAATTCATTCATTTACACTTGATCCCGCTGTCCATTCATCGTGACTTTACACCTTATTGCGTTTCAATTCTTGCCAATCCTTTGCAAATTCGTAATCAATTTCGTTGTCCAAAGCCTTAAAATGTTCTCTGCCACAATGGATTTTGAGCCGTTCTGAAGGACGCAATGCATGTTCGTCGGTCGTTCCTTTGGTTTCAAGAACGAAATACATTTTCTTTTCGCCCTCTTTTTCCATATAGACAGCCCAGTCTGGCGAATAGTTAGAAAGCGGAGTGCTTATCTTGAACCTCTGCGGTATCTTGAAGAACAGTTTCACGTCCGGATCGCTGTCAAGCACTTCGGCAAAAGGTCTTTCGACTGTATCGCTGTCATAGATGACATAGTCGTAGACAGAGTGCTCCACCTTAACCGCATTGATATCTTCAAAGGCTATAATATCCTTTTCCTCGTCAAAATTGAACACTTCGTAGAAGGTGTATTCCTGACCGTCAAGTTTGATATACTTGATACCGTCAATTGCCCTTTCCGTCTTATTCCTATCTATAATTTGAGCAACCGCCTCTATGAACTTTTCAGGGTTATTGAGAAAGTCTTTCAATCTCCCGCATTCAAGAAGTATCTGGGCAATGTTATTCCTCGGCAGCTTCGTGCTGTCCGCAAGAATACGCACCACGTCGGGAAGAGGTAATTCCTGCTCGTATTCGCTCGTGGAACTTGCACTCTCCTTATAATCAACACCGCTTTTTTTGATATTGAAACTTGCGACCTCTTTGAGAATTCGGCTTTTGCGGATCTCTGGCATTTCCGAAATCTCTTTTACGCTCTTTTCAATCAGATACTGAATATCCATATTGATGCGATAGATGGTCTTTTGCTTCATTTTATCCCACAATTCCATAAAAAGCGGATTCATAAACATTTCATCCCTTCTTTTTACGGAAACCTGCTTACGTTCGGGCTTGATATTAACCTTTGTATTTGCCTTGCCGATAATCGGAAGAAGTCTTTGCCTTGCCGCTTCAAAGCGTGCGGGAAGATCGACCGTACCATTGGCAAGGTCATTTTTGAGCGTATCTTTGATTTTACCTTGGCTGTCAATATAATTCTTTTTGCGGAAGTGTTCCAAAATGTCCCCCGCATCCTTTATTGTAATGACTGCTTCTGCGCCTGTTTCGTCCTCATAAGAGATATTAACAAACATATCCGCGTCAAGTACGCCGAATTTGACGCCGAGTTCCTCGATTTCCTTTTGCAGTTTTTCCGCAAACTCCGCAAAGGATTCCTGTGCGATAACGTGCAGAATGTTGACGTTTTTATCGTCAATGCGCTCGCCGCTCTGGTCCACGCAAAGGCGCAAACCTCTGCCGATTTTCTGACGGCAAGTGAATACCGTCTTATTTTCGATGAGCGTGCATATCTGGAACACGTTCGGGTTATCCCACCCTTCTTTGAGCGCGGAATGCGAAAAGATAAAGCGGAGCGGACAATCAAAGGAAAGCAGCCACTCTTTATCTTTCATAATTGTATTATAGGTGCTGTAATCGTCCGCAGTGTCGCCCTTGGTATCCTTTACCCTGCCCTTTTTATCGCAAGAGAAATAACCGTTATGTACTTCGCTTGCCGACTGCTTATAGAACTCTTTTACTGCGGAAAAACGCGGCTGTTCTATAAGTTCCGCATACAGCTCCTCGAACATTTTCGCATAAATGCCCTTGCCGTCCTCCTGCTCATAATCGCGGTACTTGGCAACTTCGTCGATAAAGAACAGCGAGAGCACCTTTATGCCGCGGCTTAAATATCTCTTTTCTTTTTCAAGATGAATTTCTATCGTGCGCTTGATCTGTTCGCGCTTGAACGTCATCTCGTCCACAGCGCCGATCGCCTTATGCAGCGCAAGAACTTCGGTATTGGCAAACTCTATCTGCTCCCAACCTTCCGTGCAATCGATACCGGCAATATCGTAGCCCTCATAAATTTCTCTGCCCGTAATCGCAAAAAGGCTGTCTCCCTGCTTTACTGTTTTTACCTCGCGCTTGACGATGCCCGTCGCTTTACTTTTAACGTCTATCTCTACTTTCGCATAGAACGAGGACTTCTTGCCCACTTCCAAAAGTCTGATATACGGCTTGTTGAAGTCGTCCATAAGAGACTGATTCGCAACACATATCTGCTTGACGATATTCATCTGATATGCGTCCACGGGCGTTAAGCGGTACACGGTATTGAACACCTGCTTATGTGTTGCAGAATAACGGAGTTCGCACAGGGGATTGAGGTTTTCGATTGCTTTTCTCGATTTGTCCGTATTATCGATGCTCTGCGGCTCGTCGATGATGAGAATAGGACGACACTGCGCCATAAATTCACGGGCAGTCTTGTCCATTTTGTCGCTTTCCTGATTGAAAAGGTTTTCGTCCTTTTTGATCGCGTCGATATTGACGATCATGATTTCGAGGTTGGTGGAAAGCGCAAAATCACGCACTTCATTGCGCTTTTTGGAGTCGTAAATGAAGAAATGCGCGCGCTTGCCGTCATACTCCTGACGGAAGTATTCTTCCGTTATCTGCAAAGACTTGTATGCGCCCTCACGGATCGCCACGCTCGGCACAAGAATAACGAATTTATTAAAACCATACCGCTTGTTGAGTTCATAAATGGTCTTTGTGTAGACAAATGTCTTTCCCGTACCCGTTTCCATCTCGATATTGAAACGGAGCTGTTCAGGTTCGGTAAGCGGCAAAAGATTGCGCTGTTGCACCTCATGAAGGTTACGCGTAATTTCCTCTGCCGTAAGCGTGAGCGTGTTGCCATAACCAAACACAGAATCCTGCGCATAGTCGATAATATCCAATTTGCCCACGGTAAAAGGCGACACGCTTGAAGACTGCCCTTTGAACAAATCCACTACTGCCGCCACGGCATCTGATTGAAATTGTTGTTTCTTAAATTTTAGTTTCATTTTGTATTTCCTAAATTTATGCAAGTGCCGCCATAATATAAGGTAAAACTGCTATGCCTACATCGAACGCTTTATCTCCAAGCCATGATAGAATATTTTTTGCTTTATTCCAGATGGTGTCTTTCTTTTTACCTTTTAAACTATCCAAATCTGCAAGCATCACCATTATTTCAGCTAATTCCTCTTTTGTTAAATACGTCTTATTTAACTCCTGAATTGTTTGGCTTAATGTTACCGTAACCATATTAGTATTTGTATTATTTATTGTGACTAAAGGATTTAACTGTTTGCTTGAACCCTCTTTTTGCAGATCCTCTTTATGAATTTCTAAATTACTAACAAGGCGTTTCAAATCGTCATCCCAATCATAATTGATTGGATTTGGACTTGGACCACCATACATTGCAGGAATATAATCGGTTTGATATTTTTTATATACCATTAATCCACTTAATGGATCAAATTCTTTTGTAGCCCAAGCATTTTTAACTTTTTCAATAAGTTTAAGCTGTTTAAATTTATCTTTGCTCCCTATAAGATTAGCCGCTTCTTCAATGTCTTTATCGATTAATTCAATTTTTTTTGTATTCATAATCAGAACAACCTCATTTCTTTGTCTTTCTTTTTGAGAATTTCTTCCGTGTTGGAAAGAATGTTGGCATCGGTAAAGCAACGGTCGGCAAAAATGTACGTTCCGATCGTCTCTTTGTCCATTTCCTCTACTGCGGAAAGGGTGATATTCGGTTGCAAGCAGATAAGCACCTTGTAGTCGGGGTGATTGATAATGTAAGCGCATACACCGTCAAATTTGCGTTCTTCTACGGGTAAGGTCAAAGACAAACCGTATTTGAGCATTATCTCATAAACAAGGTCGAGATCCTCTCTGCCCTCTACAAGATAGAAAAGGCTCTGCTGAATACGCTTTTTCACTTCCTCTTCGTCGGTGGTGGGCGTATTGTCCCACTTGACAAGGTTACTGCTATCGAGATTGAACACCTTGAAACCGATATCTAAATTTTCAATGCCTTCCTTATCCTTATTTTCTTCCTTTATTTTCTCCCCTGCTCTGCGGATACGCTCTTTGCCGATCTCACAAATCGTCTTATATCCTGCCTTGTATGCCTCGCTCTGTTCGTCTGTTTTTTCAGGGAGCTGAACGCAAATAAACTTACGATTGCCGCCGTCCTCTGCATTTAACTGCTTCATGTGTTTGTTGCGGTGGAATAGGGAAATAAGAATAAAAAAACAGCGATTTGAGATATTTGTATGATATAACAGTAGAAATTTTGACCGTCTGAAATGGCTTGAAATCAAGCATTTTGACGGTTAAAAACAACAAAGTAATGAAAGTATATTAAATCCCTCAAAAACAGGCTTTTATGTTCCACTTTTGAGCAAAAGCATTGGATAAAAATAAAATGAAAAAATTTATATCATATTATCAATAATTGCAGTAACGAGCACAACAGCATTTGCGGCAAAAATTCCGAGAGAAAGAGCACCAGACAGTGCAACGAAACATCAAATTCAAATCACTGAAAATCCTATCAGCGGAATTTGGGACAATGTACAAAACGGCGAAAGCTACGGTTCGGCAAGCTGCAAAGCGAATAACGCAATTCGTAAAGCGGTTATGTCAAATCAAGCTGACGACTACGGTTACAATACTATCCGCAATATCGCAAAATGCAATTCGGATAACGTGCGATAAAATGCTCCGTCCTGAAGTTTACAGACAATATGAGGAATATTTGAAAGTATTGCATGCAGACATTTTAACTGATGTTAGAAATGGCAGAGATTTGGAAAACGCACGAAAAGCAGCATATGAGCAAATATATCAATCCGTAAATCCGTCATTTAACTATGACAAGCAATTTTTACTTGACATTTGTTACCACAACATTCCCGTTGTTGACGCGGCAATGTTCACCGTTGCAAGACAACTGATTATCGAAAACAGACCGTAAAATTTAAGGCGTACCGTCAATCTGACGATACACATGTTTTATGTCATAGTATGGTAAACGCATAGGAATGTTTTGGCTTTTACAGAGTGCATAAACACTATGTTTGCGGACTCTAAAAGCCGCAAAAACAGCGTTCCCCTTATGTTTATATTCATAGTATCAAAAATACCGTTTTAAATGTCCACAATTGCAAAAATAGTACGGACAAAACCCGTACCATTTGCATAAACATATTATTATTTAATTGCCGTTTGCGGCACAAAGCGGTTTCATTCCCATTAAGATATCCCAAAGCATAATCTTGACTTTTCCGCTTGCATTAAGGTTTTGCGGTAATATGGGCGGATTTTCACCCTTTACAAGCGAGATGTTCGAGAATTAGGCGGAGATTTTCGGAAATTTCTTTCTATCTCTTTTGTACGGCATAATACTGGCGGTTTTCAAAAATGCCAAAAATAGGTGCAAAAAAAACAGGAAACCTTTTTGTGATTCCCTGTTTTCGCATTTTTCCATTTGTGTATGGCGATTATTAAGTTTTCAGATACCTATAATAATGCTTGAATCGGTATGACCGTTACAATTCCAACCTCATATAAATAACTTCTTGAAACCCTGTCTTACGAGAATTAAAACCTTTCGGATTTCTGCCATATTCGATAAATCCAACTTTTTTATACATGGAAAATGCCCTTGCATTTTCAGCAACTACACTCAATTCCAGCTGACTATATCCCGCGGTTTTAGCACATTCAATACACGAAGCCATCAATGCTTGTCCAATTCCAAGTCCCCAAAACTTTTTCAGAACGCTAATACCAAATTCAGCACGATGCCGTACCTTGTATTTCGCCCCTACTGCCTCGATTCCAGCAGTCCCTATAACTGCGCCATCAATTATAGCAATAATCTCAATTTCATTTTCACTATTTTCCTTCTCTTTTAGAATCCGGCTTTCTTGTGCTGCATCAAAAGTGTTTTCATCGGGATATGTAAGCAAATAGTCGGTTTGGGTATGAGTTAAATTGAAGTTATCTAATACAAGCTGTCCATCACTTTCAGTTGCATTTCTCAAACAACATTCCATACCATTCTTTAATGTTATTATTTTGCTGTATTTCATAGCCAGTCACTCCTTTGCAACTGCAATATTATTCCTGCAGCCGTCCCTTGTTAAACAACTTATCAATGTTTGTACCCTTTCTTATACTTTAATTTTCTTCTCATTATTCTTTTACAGGGAGATTATGTTGCTTTAAAAAAGAAAGTTTATCCCAATATCCACGCTGGAATAATATCTTTTCATTTACAACATGGAAAAATCCGCATCCGCGCAATCCTAACGGGTCTTTCCACTCTAAGATAGCCCATTGCCCATCTTCAAAAATATTTTCCACAATACAAACCATTTTTGCAGTTGCAAACTCATTTGCAAACATTTCTCTAATAGCCGCAACTCCTACAACAGGTTCATTTGCAACTTGATGGTTTGTTGCATTATTATCATACAAACTAATAATCATGTCCACATCACCGTCATTAAAAGCGTCTACCCATTTATTCACTACTTCTTTCGGACTTAGCATATATTGTTATCCTCCTTTTTGATTAGAAATGCCATTGGTTTTCATCTTGCTATTAACTATCACTGCTGACTTTGCAAATTTATAAATGTGAAATTCTTTCACCAAAGCCGTTTGAGGAAAGAGAGGCAAGCAGATTGTGTTCCTTGGCAGGCGAGGCTATACGTGGGTATGCGAGTCTGCCAAGGGGCGCAAGATGCGCCGCCTATCTTTTCTCAAACTTAATTTATACTGCCTAACGATTTCACTTGCCGCGAAACCAGAGTTTTGAATTTACTAACTGTTTTCAATTTCGTTTCCTATAAAGTAATTTGCTATTTCAAAAGCCTTTATTCGTCTTTTCCCCAAAGTGATTTGTGACTTATATCTCTCCGGATTTTCTTTTGCTTCAAAGGTTATTATTGTTTCCCGTAATTTATGCAATGTTGAATCAATTTGCCTTTTTGCTTCAATTAAATCTTCCTTAGTATATTCCATTATTACCCTCCATAGCTTCTGATTGTTGTCGTCTTGGCTATTATATGTCTTTTCTTCCCCAAATGGTATAGGCTTTTATTTTTGTAATACTGTAAAACTTTTTTCTGTAAGGTATTCAAGGGATATTTCTCTTTTGTGCTTCCTGCTCCGTGTCCTCGCTGCGTTGATCGTTGCATTTCGGATAACGACTTTGCAAAAGGCATGGAAAGTGTACTCGATATGTTCCCGATATTCTTCTGTACAGGTCATGGAAAATCCCCCGTTCATCCCAAAAGGGCTGTGGCTGGTTGGTAGTTGCTTTTTATGATAGTAAGGAGCGACAGCAATTTAGGCTGTCGCTCCTTGACTGCCTAACCGCAAAACCGGGCGGGACTGTCAACGGTGGGCGAAGCCCGTTCATCTTGACCGCCCGCTGGCTCGGCTGGGTTTGCTATTTACCCGACAAACTTGAATTTATTTTAAGCT
>ULPX01046714.1_pt1 | contig 15980 bp, 18 predicted proteins | sample 1953911 | NCBI WGS metagenome assembly ULPX01 (sample SAMEA4835640, study PRJEB28245) | human gut metagenome | biome: gut microbiome; material: fecal sample | place: Denmark | collected 2008 | reverse complement strand
CGGCAAGTTCCCATACAAGGTCACGACGACTAAGGAGCAGGACGCAAACAAGAACTGGCATACCTACGCAGTTATCGAGCCGGGCGGTTTCCGTGATACCGAACGGAAGAAGGTGGAGATTGACGGGTTCAAAGACGGGGCGGCTAAGAAGGAAATCGTAACCGATGGTGAACTTCCCGTACTCCTTGAATGGGAATACACTTGGCCCGCCAATACCGTGACGAACGCCAAGCTGGTTGTTGATGATAAGCCGTGGGATGGTAAGGAGGTAATCACTCCGATTGAGAGTGCCGAGGGAACGGGTAAGAGCAAATGCGCGATTGCCATCCTGACAGTAACGCGAAACCCGCAGGACAATAGTCTCGACGCAACCGTGAAATCCCAGCTGGTCAATACTGGACTGGCCGCCGTCTGGTATAGTGGCTACGTGGACGGAGTAAGCGGACATGTTGGGCAATATGCAGAAGTAAGTACCGTAGCACCATGAAGTCTCACCTCTTACTCCCCACGAACTCGTCGAAGGATATTTCGGTTTTAATGAGGAAGAATAATCCTGACTACACTGAACAATATAAAAGTAGTTTGTGGTATGGAACCCAAGGACCCACGGTTTCCGGGCTTCCTGTACCTCTAGGTCGAGCCGTAGCTATTTCACCAAACGCAACGCATAAACCGGGGATTAAGTGCAAGAACCTTGTGGACGCGTGGAAAGTCTTCAACACATTGAAAGGATTTAATTCCATCGCGCTTCCGGCGAAGTTGCCTAGTCAGAATGGCATTCCCGGAGGCGTCGATGCTCGTACTCAATTTCGAGTATACGAGCCAGCACTTTGGTTCGCATGGCAGGGAGTGCCGGAAGGAACTGAAATTACTCCACATGAAGTCACATTGCAGGAAGCCCGCGATTGGCCCTACTATGACGACGGCTGGCTATACCAAAACAGTATATACGGACCACATTATGGAAGCGGATTTATGGATAATATGTGGTACATTGAATCAGAAAGTGGAGCAGTTTATCTGGATGTAAGTATCGATTTAAGCTTCAAGTATGAGAGAAAAACATCCTCTGGTGTATGGCAGACCTTTTCGATACTTGCCTATGTAGGCTACCCCATTAAATATTGGGCGAATGGGAATAAGGCTTCCATGCGAACAGTCACATGGAGCACCACGATAGGTGGAGTAGAAGTTGACTGCCTTGGAAGTTATTACTGTTGGACCCCCTACGTTGCCGCTCCCGAAATCTCCCAAATGAATCAATGGTTTAAGGGATTACAGTTCACGACACTTTGATATAGCAGTACAACTGGCTTATCGATTTCGTACATCGAAATGTCAGGACGTTAAACTCCCACGGAACCCACGGAACCCACGGCCAAATGGTCACAATGGGTTCCGTGGGTTCCTTCGTTGTATGACACTAGCGTGTGCGGTTGTGTCATACCAATTAAAAATTTCTTGACCAGAATCTTCTTCTGTGTATGATGGCGGGCATGAACAACAACATCCATTACATCATTAGCGCGTATAACCCCTCCCTTCATTGGCCGGAGAGGGAATCAAACCTAATCCATTACACGGTCAATTATCTTAAATCCCTGCACATCCCCGGCGAGCGCATTACCGTCATGTCCGAGGACCTTGGCGTTCTTTCATGGGCCAAAGCGGAAGAGCTGAACGTTGCCCGCGTCCCTGACGCACCCGATGAAGCCATCCTCTCCATCGCCGCAGAGCATGCGGGAATGGACATCATGGTGCTCGATACTCAATGCCCGGTGCGCGAAGCGGACCTTCTCGACGTCATGGCTAGCCAGATAGCTACCGAGAAGGATGTCATCTTCATCTCCGCATACATGGGAATGAAGCGGGCGGCCATCGAAGACTTCCCTGCATGGACCAGTATAGTTGACGGTAGTGTGTGGGGGTTCCGGCACGATAGCGACCTGAAAGCCATTAAGAAAATGAGAAGTATCTATTATGTCTATCATGACGCGTTCGCCGGACACTTCGGAGTGAGCCTCGACTACCAATACGACAAGGAGGTTCTCGACATCGCCGTGAAACGCGGCTGGGAAAAGAGCGCAAGCACCGCTCCCTGCTCTGCGGATTATCCGCGCCGCGTGCAGATTATGGTTGACAAACCCAAACAGAATATCTAATCTTCATCCACATCATGAACACGAACCAATTATATTTTGACGGAAGCCTCGGACAGTTTATTCGCAAGGCGAACTACGAACAGGTAAGCGTAAATCCCACGTTGGAAGTTCAGCATGGAATGTCCTCTCTCATCCTCCCTCTCGGTGCAGGATTTAAGGGAGACCTCCGGTTTAATTTCTCCCATGCCTCTGCTCTTCTTGTCAACGTCTCCCCGTCAAGCCCCTTTGCATGGAAGATTCAGTTAGCCCCGCTCAACGCCGGAGCCTTGCCTGTATGGAAGACAGTCGCGTCTGGCATGACGTCCTCGGTGAAACCCGGAGGCACTGCTGACACCATTATCCTTCCGACCGATATATTTGAATTAGACCCTGCCGAATATCCTGTCGGGACCTACTGGATGACTGTTGAGTTCTCCAATACGGTTGACTGGACCCGCACCTTCCCCTTCACTCTTCAAATCATCTAACCATGCAACTTGATTTATCCCACATCCTGCAACTCTACCCCGTCCTGAAGGTCCTCCATTACCAGACAAGTAGTGGATTCCATCATGAACGATACGACGATGCGGTAGAAGAATTGGGCGGCATTGCCGACAGTTTCATTGAAACCTATCTCGGACTACATGGCCGCGACTGGATGGTAAAGCCCATGTTGGTGCGTCCCGTGTTGCCTGATACTTCTACTAATTGCATTCTCCTGTACAGAAATGTCATCCTACATGACATCGTTCCCTACCTCTACACCATTGCCGGGAATGAACCCGCGCTAAGGAAACTGGCCGAAGACTTCGAGCAGGAAGCTCAAAAGATTTACGGCCTACTGAACAACTACGTCTAATAGAACCCATGCCCACAACAACTCGCGTCCAAGAATTTTTCCTCTGCTCCGACGGCCCGGAGAGCAACCCCGAAGTAATAGCCACGGTACTTCCACGGCTTAGCGGGGTTTGCTCCCGCGCCCGGTCCTTGACATGGGGCGTTATTGCCTATTCCCTCTCTCACTTCAACCTGCCCTTCGGTGTTGCCTTGGAGAACATGAGGAACGGTTATTGTGCCCGCGTCGTAGGAACGCCCACTGGGGAGGAAACCAAAGATGGGGATGAAGCCGCCGACGTTACCCCTTGGTTCATCCTGCAATCCTTTAAGACGGAAAACGACGAATGGGACTACCGTTTCATGGCGTTGGAACCAATAGAGGCAGGAGCCGCCATTGATATGAAGAGGGATTATCTCCTTCCCGATGGATGGTATAAAGTCGGAGAAGAGGTAACTCTTCGCAACGATTTCATCGCCTCCTTCTGTTGGGAGATTGCCATTCCCGGCGACCCCTTAAAAGTAGAAACCGCAAACGTATAGACGAATAAATCATGAACGATAAAGTAGCTATTTTAGAAGACAAAGGATTTGGATTCTTCCGAGTAACTCACTGTGGAAGTGTCATTGCAGATTTTCTTTACTGCACTGGCTCTGGTGAACAAGGATATATGACACGAGATTCCGCAAAGAAACTGGCAACGAAGATTGCCCGCTACATCGTTAGCAGAGGGACAGTTTGTACCATCGAGGGAGTAGCACTTAACCAAATCATTTTCAACATCAATGAATAACGATTCAGATACCCGTGTTTATGACCTCCCTACTAGCGGAATGTTCCGCGTCAGGCACAGAGGAAATTGCGTCGCCGTTTTCAATTATTGCGTGGCAGATGAAAGCGGCTTCTTCACCAAGAAGCAAGCTAAGAAACTAGCCATCAAGCTCGCCCGCAAAATTGAGAAGAGCACGGTCATAGAAACAAAGATGGGAATCAAACTTAAAAGGAACAACATCGATGACTGACACTCTAAATATTACCACCGTAGATGACCCCATTGTCGGATTTTTCCAGGTCATGCTTGAAAACTGTTGCGTTGCCACCTTTTACTATTGCACGGAAGGCGAGGAAGGACATTTCACCAAGAAGCAAGCCAAGAAGCTGACCGAGAAGCTAGTCCGAAAAATTGAAAAGAGTACGACCATCAAAACCAAAAAAGGATTTAAACTCGTTAAACGGGAAAGGAACAATAATGACCAACGAGATTAGTATTGTAGATAATAAGAGAGTAGGAATCCTCAAGGTGAAATATGAGGGAGATACCTTTGCCATCTTTAACTATTGTCGGGAGGGAGACGAGAAGGAACAGTGTTATCCCACGCGCGAAAGGGCTATAGAAATGGCGAAGATGGTTGCTCGCCATCTCATCCACGCGAATCCCGTTATGACAGAAAGGGGCATTGACCTTTACCCGACAGACTGTACAATCCAAGACGAATAAATCATGAATGACAAAGTAAGAATTTTCGAGAATAAAATGCTCGGCGGGTTCGAAGTGGAATATGATGGGATTGCCGTTGCCCAATTTTTCTACTACACAGAGTGGGACGAACGGGGCTCCATGACGCGAGACGCGGCAAAGAAACTGGCAACGAAGATTGCCCACAAAATTGAGAAGAGCACGATTATCGAAACCGAAAAAGGATTCAAACTACTTAAACGGGAAAGGAACAACAATGACCAACGATAAATATCTACTGGAAACCTTCTTAATGGAATACCCGCGAGCAGGAATCATTGCGGTGATTCATCGAAACTACCGTATTGCCATGTTCCCCTATCACAGGAATGAGGATGAGAAGGGACTTCCGACAAGGGACTTCGCCCTCGAAATGGCAATCGAACTTCGTGACAAGATTAAGAAATGCACGACGGAAGAATCTGACACGGGGATTACCTTCGTCGAAAAGGAACAACCAATCTTCAATGACTAACAAACAGGAAGTCTTCGTCCGATACACACGGGACGAGGCTATCATCCTCTTCAACTATCAGCCCGTTCTCCGCATACCTACCAGATATAAGCTGGGCGACCAAGAGGTCGATATGTGCGAGGAAGTGGTGGACTGGGCTAATCAAATCGTTGAGGACCTTAACGAGCATGTCATATTACCAGATATAAACAAAACCAAAAACGAAAATGAAAGCCAGATTTAAGTGCGGCGACGTTGTTCTTCGGATAGATACGGGGAGATGTGGCATGTGTGGGGATAGCATCCCAACAGGGTCTATCCTCCGGGTAATGTCCGACGAGGATGTTGCTGGTGTCGTTCGTGTCCAATATCCCCAAGCGGATGATGAAGACGAAGAGATACAGGATGTTATGTGGTACGAAATCGACCACTTACCCGCGAAAGCCAAGGTAGAAGAATTCTCGGATGCCGTGAGGGTGTCCATGAATGGGGACGCTATTGCCACCATTCTCACGGACATTGCCACCCCATTGGGCACTCTTCATTTCGAAAGCTGGGCCAGAGAAATTGCCCAGTCGATGGCGAACATTATTAACCTTCAAATCTCATTGGGGAAGCTAACCTCGGATGGAATCAAAGTAGAAAAAACTAATGACAAGGAAAGATAAGATAAAGGAAATACAGAAGTGGGCGGGAACTACGCCCGATGGCGTCCTTGGTGATAAGACCATTGATGCTATATGGAAGAAGATACAACCCACGGAATCCACGGTACCCGATGAACAACCCAACGATTCCCCGGAATCCGCGGGTCCCGTGAAACCTCCGGCCGAGCTTATCCGCAAGGACATGGCCAAGAAGATTCTCAACATGGAGGATTATAAGATTACAGGTCCCGATTCTCTGCGCGTAACTCGCCTCCCCTCTGGTGACGGCGGTGGCAAGTGGGAGATTGCAGGTATCTGTGATGGGATTGAACCCAAGGAATTCAATCTAATCAAATCCATGATGGACCGGGGCGACAGGGATGCGGCATGGGAGGAATGCCTCCGCTATGTTCTCGCCAATACGGAACCGCTAGTCTCCAAGGGAGTTGCAGGATGCTACGCCATTGAGTTCATGCTTCGTGACATGACCTTCAACATGGGTGTGGCGGGAACGACTAAAGTCGTCCAGCGCATGCTCGACATTGATATTGACGGCAAGTGGGGGAAAAATACCCAAGCCAAATGGACGGACGCCATTCAATCATGGGAGGAAAGCGAAGTCCTCGATTCGTTGGACCGTGCTTGTCGTGCCCGCTATTGCTCCATTGTAAGAGCCAATCCAGTGAAGGCGAAGTTCCTTACGGGCTGGTCCAACCGATGCAATGCACGACATGCCTATGCACTAACCCTATTGTCAAGGAAATAATCGGGAATTTTCTTGACCCATTAAATCCCAAATGCTAACATGGCGGTGAGGTAATTCCTTGCCGCCATGTTTAATTTCATCGCACAGCTTAATGCTACTGACGGCAACGTGTGGGCATTGTTTCTCACTCGCATTGTCGATGAAATGTCTCCCGCATATCTCGTATTTGTGGGAGTTATTTACGTGGCAGTAAAGCTGGCGTATAAGTACCTCTCAAAAAAGATAGAGTTTAGTCTTGACAAGGAGAAGTCATTTCTCATACTATTGCAAGAAGCTCTAAGAGTTATATCCGAGTTGGATGATTCTCTAGACCAACTACATGGAAAAATAGACAATCTACGAAGCGACCATGAAGAGATAATCGACCGCGCCTTCTGCGCTATCTCGCAACAAGATACACACCCCTCCGACAGAAATGAAACTATTCAATCTGTTCCGAAAAAGCCACGAGCAGGAACAACTCGAAAACGAGTTGACCCAGAATCTTAATCAATTACAGGAAAGCATCCGTGCGTGTACTGAAAAACTCCGCTCAAGGAATCGGTTCTATGCCTCCCTTCCTATTGGTCGCGAGGGTGAGCTGAAACTGCCCAGAAACCAATGGGCCTATTTTTTACGGGGGAAAGTAGGAATTCGTTATGACGGAGAAACCCTTACCTCTTCGGTTACACAGGTTAAAACTCGTGAAGAAGTTCAACTGCCAAGAATTATTGACGCGGAGAGAAGCCATAAATTACTTGTCATACGAGGATATGTTATTGACAGGAGAACAAACCGCACCTATTATCGGGGCGAAACAGTAAGTTTTCAGCGGGGAGAACCAATGCAATTAACGTTGAACGGGCATATTAGCATGATGTGGACACCCCCGCTTCCCGATGCAATTATACCGTTCTATCAAACCAATATACATGGCCTTGATTCCTAACACTCCGGCCTCCAACCCACAGCCTCCGACGATACCCATTGGAACCACGGATTCCTCGTGGCGCAATGGGTTCAGTCCTGACAGGCCAATGGGTGAGCCGATAATTAACTTTCCCACTCCTGTGGTAAAGAACGTGATGTTCTTCGTTGAGAGGATTGCCAAGAATCCCAGCGAGATTACCATTGAATTGGGAACGCCGTTCGTACCCACCGCAGGTACGACCTTCCTCCCGTTTATGCGGGATGCAGTTCTCGTGCATGTCGAACCCGTCAATGAGGCGGCGAGACAGCACGTTTATCGTTTCTACTACATGGTCCCGCCGGAACAGCAGTTCCGATATAACATTCAGGACATGAAGAAAATCCGTGACGGCTATACCTTAAAGGACACCGCCGCTACGGGTAAGTTCATGGGACCGGATGCAGACACGGAAGAGTTGAAGGACTTCTACGAGATTACACGGGAATGGGTGGAACCCACGGATTCCGCGTATGCCCCGCTCCCCCTTGGCTCGTTTGACCCCAGCAACGAAAAGCTTGACCCTGACTTCTATGACCAGCATTTCTACACGGCATACGATGCCCAGCTGGTATATGAAGAAGTAGCCCAGTTCGAAGAGGAACACCTGCGCAAGTACTTTCGTAAGGTCATCCGCGTGTATAAAACCCTGCCCGGCCCGGTGGTTAAAGAGTTCGTCCCTTATAACATTTGGCAGAAGGGAGATACGGTGTGGGATGAAGGTGGTCCGGGAACGAACCAGCCCGAATCTGAATGGGTGGCACAGACTGCAATTAAGTTATCGAGAGAGGTCTGGGCCGCGCCGCTTTGGCCCGTCGAAGGTGGAGGGAAGGAACCGGGTCAGGCCCGCATTCCTCACATGCCCCTCCTTGAACTGGACAATAAGCCCGTTAGTGCTGGCTGGGACAAGGGCAGTTATCCGAGTACGCAGATGTACACCCTTGTATCTATGTACAAACGGAACAGCAACATCGCGGAGAAAGAGGAACAGAACAGCCTCTCCGGTAATTGTTGTAACCCTGATTCCCGTTTTGTCCGGTGCATCAATACAACCGTGACGACTAGCCAGTCCGTTGACTGGACAGCGAACGGCGATGTCCCTGCGATTGACCCTCCTGACCCCGGCGAGAACTGTAGCCAATGGCGTGTAGATTCCTCTGTGGTAGTACATGAAGGGTACTCTCATAAGGAAACGCGAAAGAGTTGCACCACCTACGACCAGATTGACGAGTTCTGGGAATCCTCATTCGATAGGATAACCAATCAGGTCTATCCTGTACTGCGGAAGATTGTACATAATCCGAGCACTGACTTCGACACCGATTGGCAGAAGGAAGGATTCACCAAATACACGGACGCCGTGGGCAATACCTACTATGGCCGGAAGTTGGAGAAGCCTGTTACGCTGGTTCCCGTCACCGTCCCTGACATGAGGTGGACCACTATTGAAAATGTGGAATCTTGGGACCTGACGGTTCAAGAAGATTCCGTAATCCCTACCGAGATACTGGGCATTCCCTATTTGAACTACGGAATAAGTGACCCTAACTACCCAGAGTACCAAGGTTTTATGGGCGTTAGCGGGATTCTTAGTGCTCAACCCAACGGTTCTAACGCTGACAGGGGAGGAAACTTCGGCATCTATTTCCGTAATCAACGATTGTGGAACCTGTATATTCAGAACAGCTATCCTACAACTTATTCGCCGGGGACCTTCTGGCTTGACTACGCATACTTTGCCGTCAATCCACAAGGCCCGTGGTACACCGAAGACGGACAGGTTAGGGTAGATATGGAGACCGTTATTCAGTCCACCCTGTATGCCGAAATTGTTACGAACGAAACTTGGACCTTCCCCGTAGCAAACGCCCAAGGGCTTACCTTCTTTCAACGAGATGCTTCGTATACTTCTGAAATGATGTTCTCCGTAGGGTCGCTTCCTTCCGGGATACAGGGGGCATATCTGGACATCCAATATGGGCGGCTTAACCTAGTAGTCATAGCTAATCCCAGAGGGTCTGCAATCAATGGCACTATTCCCATTCTGATTAACGGTGAGAAGGCGTTCGACATTGACGTAGAAACCGTGGACCTAGATACGCAAAAGGTTCTTACGGTTCAGAGCACCACTGCCGCTAAGCAGGAATACCATGCTGGGGATTATGTTCTCAATGCGGATGTAGTCAATAAACTGACGCTATCCTACAGTGGGCAAAAGTTTCCCTATTTCCAATTTAATCTTACCCTGTGCGCACTTACGGGGTCTACCTTTAAGAAGGTCGCGACAAGTGATAAGATTCAACGCGTCGTCCTGCGCCAATGGGTGAACCCCTGTTACGCCGTAGATAGTTACATGCAGATTCCGGGAATCGGGTACTACAAAAAATATACCACGACGATGAACTACAGTTTCCCTGCCGTGTTCGGTTCGGTTTATTGGATTCCGTGGGATACGAGGCCCGACCTCTCCGGTAGACAGGAGGGCAAGTACTTCCCGCAGACCAAGATGATGAGGGACAGTTACTCTGGCCCCTGCACCGCCGTGGTAGAGGAAGCCTTCTCCCCCGACGGAACATGGCCTAAAGGCTGGGGCCTTGGGACGTCGGTACAGTTCACGACGAACAGTGGGTATTTCTCTTCGCCGCTTTGCGATTACCGTCTGCCCGCATGCCTCCACGGCCCGCTGGCTATAACCGTAACCATTGGCAATCAGGACGCCAAGTGGCTTCCCGGCGCGTTTAATACGAACTTTCCGGGGACTACCCACACAGATTGGAAACCCGTGACCTCCTATTACGCATCCCCGTGGAACGGAGGCATGATGTGCAAGAAAGTAACCATTTATCCACCCAGTTAAGCTCATGGCATTTATTACCAAATCCTATTTGACCTATCGCAATGTTTGTGACGAGCTTTGCATGCTCATCACAAACCAGCCGCCGTCCAAGTCCAACGTCGACTTCCGTCGTATATTGAAGGAAGCGCAGAACCTCCTGCTCAATGAGGCCACGGTATCCCCGGATTCCGTGGATACCTTGGACTTTGAAGGAATCCCTCGCGGGGGTTCTATCTCCCTGCCCGAAGAATATGATAGTATTGTCGAGGCATGGTCGCCCAGTGGCAAGAAATACCACATCATTGACCGGGCCATGTTTGAGAGCAATACTTGGTTCCGTTCCGAATATCCCAAGCACGACAGCGGCTATCATGCTATCATGCTGGACATGGGGCTGAATGAACAGAACCTTCGTACCTACTCGGTATTGTCTGGCAGTAATGGCATCAACGATAATCCTACGAGCAACGTCATGACGGTTTCGGCACGGTGCGCATTGCGCGGCCTGTCCCTTAACATTTATGATGACGCGGCATGGGAGGACAAGGAGGTTCGTATCTACCCCGGATGTCTTCCCGCATTGAAGGCGATGATGCTGGCCGTGGTCTATAACGAGCAGGGCAATACCCAAATGGGGACGGACAGCTACGGCCTTGCCGTCAAATACCTGAATGACCACCTGCGCAAATATCGTCAGGGCACGTATCAGGCTCCGAACATTATTCAGAACGGCGGCATCATGCAGTGCCCCGGACTTAACCTCATGTAATTATGGCAACCAAACGTACAGACATATCGAGCGAGACGAAAGCGAGCGGGGGCAGCCCCGCCGCCAAGTCCATTAAGCAGAAGACGATGGACGAGGTGCTTCCGAAGACGAACCCCGACATCCCTCTCCGTCCAATGAATAACAACGACCCGAACAAACCCGTCGACGCGAAGGAGATGAACACCATCGCCGCGGCCAATAGTAACCACGGCATCAAGAATCCCCCGGCATCCGCGGCTCCCGCGGCGGCCCAGTCTCCTAGTCCCTATGGACGGGGGATTACTGAACCAGCAGTGCCGGGAGCGGTCGACCCTAACAGCGCGGCCTACGCCGCCCAGCAACGGGCGACCTATGCGGCGGGCATGCAACAAGCCGCGGCGGGGAAACTCTCTGCGGAGGACAGGCTCATGCTTCGTGGTGTGGACCAGAACATAAGCCGTGGGCAGATGCCCGTCATATCTCCGGCTATGCCAACACAAACGGCTACCCCCCGGCAAGCGACGGCTACCGCTCCAACCGCTGGCCCCGACACCTCCACGGCTGGGTTCTATGCGCATGCGGAGAAGATGCTTGGCCCGGATAAGTTCAAGACATTTATGTCCATGCCGGAAGCGCAGAGGAACGCGATATATAGCAAGTTTGTAGAGAGCCAGACCAAGAACGCGCCCGCCGCGGGAGCTACCGCGGGAACCACTGCCGCCCCCTCTGGCTCTAGGTTCCCCGCCTCTGCTCTCCCCTCCGGCAATGCTCCCGTACCCACGAGCGTCCCGACGACTGCGGGTACTGGAACTGCCGAGAGTATGCTACGAACCTTGAGGGATGATACGGCCAGCCCCGAAGCAAGAGCACAGGCGCAAACATACCTCCGCGTCCGAACCATGTATGCCCAGCCGGAAAAGTATGGCAAGGAGATTAAGACCCTCGAAAAATTGGAACGCGCCAAAATAAAGGAACTTAGCAACATGTTCAGGAATAGATTGAATATCCGGGACCCCCGCTTCGCTCGGCATTACGCGCAGTATCAGGCACTGCGGAAGAAAGACCCGCAAGCGAAGCTCACCCTCTACACTGAACTGATGAAGGGACCGGAGTTCACTCACTTGGACTTCCGAAAATAAATTTGACATAATACATATTTCACTTGACCCTCGCCCCACTCATGATAGGATGTTGAAGACCCACATGAGTGGGGCAAACTTATTAGACTAATACTCAACAAACATGGCTATTGACTTTAGTACCGCCAATATGTCCGACTTCACTCCGACGTCGGGAAGTAGTATTGCACGTGAACAGCGAGCCGCAGAAAGGCACGCCGCGTGGCAAGAGACGCAAGCGCAGAAACAGCAGGACCGAGAACAGAAAGCACTGGACCGCGAGCAAAGGCTAGCGGAAAAGAAACAGACCCGTGCCGAGAAGGGAGCGACGGCGACCGCAGACTATGACACCTTCCTCTTTAAGTCTGTTGATGACTTTGCGGAGAAACAGAAAAAGGATGCGGAACACGCGAAGAATGTAGAATGGCAAGATAAATCCCGCGCCCATACAGAACAAGAATGGAAAACCGCCGAGGAAAATAAAGCCCTCGACATCTTGAACAAAGGAAACCGTGGGTACAGCTTTGAGGGAATCGACTACATGAAAGACTATGTAGAGCGCGGAGAGGATGCACTGGTTGATTTGACGGCCGCTTCCCGCGGTGATAGCGAGGCCATTAAGAAGCTTGCCAACAATACGGGACTTACCGTTGTGTCTTCTTCCGAGCTTACGCCTACGCACTCCGCCTTCTTATCCCGCTCTGGCTTCGGAAGTGGAGAGGACGGGAACCCCGTCGTAACGGAAAAGTTCCTCGCCATTGCCGCGGATAGAAACCGTAACGCAAAGGCGGTGGCCAAAGGCATTGCCAACACAATGGAGAAGGCCCGGAAGGATTACCTCAACTCGAATCTAGATGTTGGAACAGGTAAACCTACGGCACAAGCCATCGAGACCGCACCTATTGCTTACACCGCAGAAGAAATAGAAAGCGTCATCAATACGATTAGGCGCGAAGACATTGGCAACTATCGTGCCGCTAAGGCTCTTTACGACAAACACCGCTCTTCTTCGACAGAGGGCGTGCAGAAGAAAACCCCCAGCCAAACGAGCGTGGGGGAGCTTGGCGTTGGCGAATTCTCTGATTCAGCACCTTCATTTACTGGGAATGTTTTTGCTGAACTCGCCAACCTTTCCAAGTCTCCCAGCAAAATGTTCCAACTTGTCCGCGACTACGGGGATTACCTTTCCCGGAGTACGGAAGATATTGAATCCCCGGAAGCCAAGGAATCCAAGGAATCCGATTCCCTTTCTCCCGCCGCGAAGCGTGCCGGGGAAATAGCAGTAGCGCGGATTAAAGCCGTGGACAACATTGTCTCGCGGATAGATGAGAGCTACACCGGATTGGATGTCATGGGATTAAGGGATGCTCTCCTTAACCCCGAAGCAGTTGCTTTTGCGGCATTGACCCTTGCCCCCGGCGTGGACATGGATGTAGTGCGCAACCGAGCACAAACCCTAGCTAACGAGCGTCGTGCCTTGGTAGAATCCGACTACCAGCATGCAGTGGCCGATGCCATGATGGAAGAACTGGCCACAAGGTTTCCGGGGGTTCCGAAGAATATATTACTACAGGCCGGGACGACGAAACTGATTCAGGACTATACCTCCAAAGCCACGCCGAGAGGCACTCTCATGGATGCAGTCAAAGGTGCACTGGCTGACTACCGAAGCACGGCGGGACAAGTTGCGGACGTACTTACCTTCCAACCGGGGAATAGTGTGGGCAAGACCTCTGACCCAATGAGTACGATGGAATGGAGGAAGGGAACGAGGCGTGGCTCATGGGAGTATGGCGTAGTGGGCGGCCCTACCTTTGAAGTAGGCCCCGAACAGTTGAAGGAATACATGGCCCAGTACCATATTGAAAGTACTCGCGATGCCCTTAACTCCCTCTCCCATGCCGCACGCATGGGTGACTTGGGCGTGGGCCGTGGCAGTCTCTTTGCGTACAACCCGCACACCAAGGAAGTTGATACGAACGCCACGCTCGAACTGAACCCCAATGCTCTCTACAATGATAAGCTGATGGACCAGAGCATTGAGGCTCTCCGTGCTAGTGGCGCGGACGAAGGTCTCATCAATCGCACCATTGAGAAGTTCCAGAACCTCCGCAAGAAATCCGCACAGGAACTTGTGAAGGACAACCTTGCATTGGACGAGACGCTGGGAACGCTTCGCGATACATGGCTTGGCTCCGGCTTGCAGTTCAACCCTATCTTGACTGAATCCATGAAGCATCTGGACAAGCACCTTTCCTTCAAGAATTTTTACAACGAACAGAAGGAAGCGGGCAAGAGCGACGAGGACATCCTCTCCGCGTGGCAGGAGAAAGGGCAAGACACCATCAACTCTGTTCTCCGCGGGTTACAGATAGGTACACACAAGGCAATCGACCTTGGGACGGGTGCCGCCTATGGTGCTCTTCTCTTTGCACAGAATGCAGTTGGCAGTCGTGCGGCGATGGAACATACCCGCACCCTCTGGGACCAGCTGAACAAAAAACAGGAAGCGGAAGCTGAACTTGTTCGAGGCAATATCCTTGCGGACTATACTGCGGAAATCGCTAACCTCGGCTACCAAATGGTAGCAACCGCGGGGGCTGGTAAAGTTGGCGGCCTCGCTGGCCGTGCACTGGAACGTACCGCGCTATCGCGGTTCGCGAAGGCAACGGCTAACGTCGTAGCGAAACGGGCAGAAGCTCTTGTCCCTGCCGCCCGTCCGGGATTGGCGGGACGTTTGAGTGGAACTATTCAGCGCAACCTTGACAACCTTGCGGCGTTGAACCTCGAACGGGCAGGAGCCGGGGCCGGGGTAAACCTTAGCATCATCTCGCAGGTTGCACCGAATGCTTACTCCGACATCTTCTATACCATTTATGATAGGGAGATGGAAGGGAAGGAACCGACTGCCGAGAACACGAACAGGGCACAGAGCGTTGCCAACATGCGTGCCCTCTTTGGTGCGGCTCTCGTATCTACTGGTAGTACTCTCATCAACAACCGCGCAGGTATGGATTCCTTCATGCGTAAGATTGTTGGGGCTAAAAACCTTCGCGGTCAATCTCCATTCCAAACCCTTGAACGGAAGATGGCCGGATGGAGAAGCAAGCCATTTAAGGAGATGAACACGAAGGAAAAGACGTTTGCCGTTGCTTCCTATCTGTACAGCACGAGCAAGGCCGTAGTGGAAGGAGCCACCGAAGAACTGACAGACGAATTCCAAGAATGGGCATTTACCGAACTGGTGAAGAACGGAGAAATCTCCGAATCCTCTATTGCCACTACTGACCAAGTGATTAGCGGTGCCATAAAGATTGCTTTCCTTGGGGGTATCGGCGGCTACGTTGGTAGCCACTTAGCTGGTGAAGGGAACATACGTTTCCAAACCGAAGCCGCTCCCACTCTCGATGTAAAGGATGCTACTTCCATGCTACCGGATATTACGAAAGATGCGAGCAACATCATCGAGGAAACGGGCAAAGCCATTACCAAAAACAATGTGCCGGAAAGCTTGGTAGAAACCGGAAAGAAGGTTATCGAGATTGCCGGGGAGAAGGGGGATGCCGCGGAAGTTGCCCGCGAATGGGTGGACAAATCCATTGCCCATGAAAGTCTGGCAGTCTCCGATGAAACCCGCAAGGCATGGGTGGATGGCGCAGTCCGTATGGGTATCAGCAACTTCACCCAGTTCCGCAACCTAGTTGAACGGGCCTCCGAAATACATACCTATGAGGGCAGTGCCGCGGCAAGCTCCTTCATGGCAGAAGCCATTAACGACTTGCCCAATACCCTGTCATTCCCAAATAAGGAAAACCTCGACACCATGCGAACCATGTTGTCCGAAGCCCTTGATGCTATGGGAGACCGGGTTCAGGTTATCGAAGTAGACGACGACCTGTCCATCCTTACTACAGGAGATGAAGACCTCGACGCCGCTCTTCACGTCATCAACGGATTGACGGAACCCACG
>ULPX01008918.1_pt1 | contig 16096 bp, 23 predicted proteins | sample 1953911 | NCBI WGS metagenome assembly ULPX01 (sample SAMEA4835640, study PRJEB28245) | human gut metagenome | biome: gut microbiome; material: fecal sample | place: Denmark | collected 2008 | reverse complement strand
TGGGAGTGGACAAAAATGGCGATAGTTGGAGAAAATACGCTATAAACAACACTGCCAAAAGATTATTACTTTCAGGGGAGTTACACAAAATATCGCCTAAGTGTTGTAAGATTTTAAAGAAGGATGTTTTTAAACAGTATGAAAAAATAACTGGTAAAAAAGCAATATTAGGTGTAAGGGCTTCTGAGGGTGAATTGAGGCGAACAAAATATAATAAGTGTCTTTCTAAAGATGGCACTTTTCATCCATTATATGACCTTACTGATGACTTATTACATGAAATAGAAGAAAGATATTCAATAGAAGTTCCTGAAATATATAAATACGTAAAAAGAACTGGCTGTATGGGTTGCCCTTATGGTAGTTATTTGGGGGACACTATCAATGAGTTGAAACTAGTTACAAAAGAGCAGAGAAAATTTTTGTCTGAATATTTTAGAGAATCATATAATGTTTTGGGTATAGATATTGAATTGATTCAAGCTTTTTGTGGTGATATAGAGGTAAAGAAAGGGGGTGAATAATATGAAGTTTGATGTAAGTTCCACAATGTATCAGGAAGCTATCCTTGATGTTACCTTGTTTATTGAAACACATTTAAGCTCAGAAAGCTGGGCAATGGTTCATCATGTGAAAGAGAGAAAGACGGGTGAAGACCTTTCATATTTTGAACTATATGACCGTTATTATAACGTTATAGGTAAGTTGTCAACTTACTGGGATAGCGATGGCGATATGGTGTTATTCGGTAGTTATAAAGGTTCTAATGTTTATGCTTATTATAGTGATTGTATGCCTGTTGCGGATAAAATAGTGTGGCCAACGTTTGGTTTCACTTATGTCCGTAATTTTACAGGCAAGGACGCTATAACAAAGCGCTTTGAAACTCATGAATGGAGGTAGTTATGAAAACAATGGTAGATAAAAGGGCGCGTGAGGTTGGTATTTCAACACTTTATTCAATTTATGCTGTAATGTTGAAACAGGAAGGAAACAGGCGCTTATATTGGTATCAGGTGTGCAAACAACAGGCACGTGTAAGGCGAAAAATGCGCGTCATAACCTTGTACGATTATTTGAAATACAGGTTTATTTGTTGGCATGATTACATGGAGGTGTTTTGATGAAAAAACTTGTTTCTGTGCGTGGGTTGCGTCCTTCAACTTCTCTGTCTGATTCTTTAAAGATAAAAGAGTTGTTGAACCTTATCTATATCCAAGAAATGCAACATATTTTGATAGATAAAGGTGAATGGTTTGGTGTTAAACATAATGTGTTTGCTGTATATAGTAAAAACGACCATTTGAAAGCTTTTGAATTTAGACGTGTTGGAAGTAAAAGCGTTGTAGCAAAAATTGATTTAATGGTGGGCGCTTTGTTGTATTACAATAGAAGAAAGTTAATACATATAGACAAAAGTGAAACTTTACTGTTTAGAGAATTACAGCGGGTTTGTTATGGATAGTTTTATTGTTGTTTGTTTGATAATATGTATTATATGTCTATGGGAGGAAAGAAAGAAATGAATTTTGTTATACCTATTGTTATTGGTTGTCTTTGTGTTTGGGCTGGGCATTATATCAGAAAGACAGTGAATGATAACGATATATCTTTTACTTGTGGTTTCTTGGTTGGGGTTGGTGTTGTTTGTTGTATGGTTGTTTTAGTCAGTGAATTATGGAGGGTTTAAAATGGAAAAAATAAGTGTTAAATGTTCATTAAACGGTGTAAAATGTGGGTTAGCTGATGTTTTAGGTTTACTAATTGTAACAAATTCAGAAAGTTTTGATAAATATATGGGCGAACTTTTTGCTTCATTGGTTAATCTTGAACATGAAGAAGTTTGTTCAAGTCGTTTTGTTATAAACGCAGGGAAGAAACACGAACTTAGCGGGGTGATTGATATTGAGCGTGGGTAATAGGGCTGATTATGCCATAAAGCTACTTGAACTTTACGGGCGTACTATTATAGCCGATGATGGAAACGCTGAAGCCGTAATTGAAGAAATACGTAAGAAAGTAAACATTTCTGTTTCTTACAACGCTGATGACTTAGGCAAATTTCCGTTTGTTGGGGTGTCGCATAAAATATATAAACACTATATTTTAACAAGGTTATAACATATTTTTCACATATTTATGTTATAATATATAAGCACAAAGGAGGTGGAAAGCATGAACAAAACTATCACGAGAACTGTTGACGTTACAGAAGTAAGTTTTATCACCATGAAAAATGAAGAAATGGTTGAACTTACTGAAACTATCTACGGAGCTAAGCTTGACGCGGGAAAAGCTGAAAAAGCTTTAAAGAAAATGGGTTATGACCGTGTAATGGTTAAAAACTGCACTTCAAAAAGCGTAAAAGCTGAAGTAAAACTAGAGGACTTCATGAATCTTGCCACGATTACAGAATGAAAGTACTAGATATGATTAACCTAATTAAAAAAGTACCAACAGAATGGGAAGTTAAGGTTGATGGAAAACGTGCAAGGTTTGGAATGATTGACTTGAAAAAGAAAGAAGTTTGTATTTTAACAATGGAGGAAAATGAAAATGAACGAAATGCAAAGCGTGCAGGCTGTGAGTGATACAGCGCTTATTAAAAATGAAAATGATGTAACAGGTAAGGATTATGCTGGCATGTGGTCAGGCTCTGCCCCTATGGTGTTAGGTAAGGACTTTACAACATTTGAAACTGAAGACTTTGATGAAATGTTGCAGGGCATTACTTCACCTGATATTATTAAGCTGTCTGACGCCCTGAATCTGACACTTGAAATTAACAACGTATATATGGAAAATGTGCAGATTGTTTCAGACGAAACTGGCGAACAGGTTATCTTACCACGTATTTTGTTGTTCACGGTTGACGGTAACGTGTATTCATGCGTATCTGTTACAGCGTTCAACGCTTTAACAAAAATCTTTAACTACAAAGGCTTCCCATCGAAACAGCACACATTGAAACTTATCCCAAAACAGCGCTCACAGGGTAAGAAAAAGTTTTACAATTTCGTGATTCCTAAAGAATAGGGGGCGGGTGTATGCGTTGGACTAAAACGCAGGACTTAAAACTAAAACAGGCGGTAAATACTTTCAACAGGAAAAGAGGCGCTCAAAAACGCCTCAATCCTTTGGCGGAAGAATATTTACCGCCAAAACTTGTATATTCAGAACTAAAAGAAAAATTTAAGCAGTCTAGCAGTAGAGAATGGCGTGATTTTTTAGCTTCTATGAATAGGGCAAAGAAAAAAGACGCTTTCAAGCTTGCTAATGCTCAGGCTTTTGTAACAAGGTATGAATTAAAAGAGGTAAAACTGAAAGAAAAGCGTGACTATAACCGTATGGTAGCACTGGAAAAGCGAATGCGTAAAGACGCTAGGAAGAAGCGCGGAAAAAAGCGTGAAATAGCTGAGTTAAAGGCTGAAACAATAAAGAAAGCGCGGGTAAAAACAAGGGTTAATGTTGCGGAACTTAGTAACGCTGATTTTGAAGAGTATAAAAACACTTTGGGGCTGATTAATCAAGAAGCTAATATAAGTAGTATGTTTACACGTGACAAAAGTGCTTACCTTAAAGCGTTAAAAAATGGTATGGGGCTGGAAGAAGATGACGAACTGTATAAAATGGTTGAGGCTCTACCTGACGAAATGGTAAGTATGGCTGATACATATGACGAATATTTAAACGTTACAGTGCCATATTCTGAGGACGAAAAGGAAGAGTTGCGTGAGTCCCTGATAGCTAGATGGGGGCGTTATATAGAAGCATACAGAAATTATGAAAAGTAAAGCTTTTGTGTGTGATACGGAAACAACGATTGAAGAAGTACCCCGCGTTTGGGCGTGGGAGGCTTTGGAAGTTGGTGACGTAGACAACCCCACCCGTGGGATTGATATTGATTCACTTGTTAATTGGCTACTTAGTGATAACCGTGAAGTTTATTTTCATAATCTGAAATTTGACGTTAGTTACATTATGTCATGGCTTTTCACACATGGCTTTGAACACACTGAAGAAAGAAACCCTAACGATGGGCAGTTTACTTCATTAATTAGTGACGCTGGTGTGTATTATGTCGTTACAATAAAAAATAACGGGCATACGTGTAGGCTTTTAGATTCTTATAAGTTAATTAGTATGAAAGCTGAAGACATAGCAAAAGCATATAAATTAGATTTTAGAAAGCTGACAATAAACTATGATGATTATAGACCAGTTGGTTATGAGCCAACACACCATGAATGGGATTATGTTCATGCTGACGTAGCAATTATTTCACAGGCGTTGGCGATATTGTTTGATACAGGAATGACAAAAATTACACAGTCTTCTAACGCTTTAGCAGACTATATAACTTTGACTACTGAAAAGATTTACAATAGACGTTTTCCCGAGCTGGACAATGAAGTTGATAAATTTTGTAGACTTGCTTATTATGGAGGTAGTACACAGGTTAATGACATATACAAAGGCAAACTGTTAGGACATGGTAGGGTGTATGATGTAAATAGTATGTACCCGTGGGCAATGCGTACACAATATTTACCATATGGCGAACCTATAAAGTTTTCAGGAAAACCTGACTTTGATGACGGTTTTTTACATATTACAAAGTTTTCATGCTGGTTTAAGCTGAAACCTGACCACATACCGTGTATAATGGGACGGCATATTTCGCGGTTTAAGTATGAAAAATTTTTATATGATTCCGCAGGGGAAATTGTTGAATTGACTTTAACTGATATTGATATAAAGTTGATGTTTGAACAGTATGATATTAAATTTTTAACGTGGCACGGTGGCTATAAATTTAAGAAATCAAAAAGCCTTTTCAAAGACTATATTGACAAGTGGTACAAGGTGAAAGAAGAAGCAACCGTTTCAGGAAACGCTCCCATGCGGGCGATTGCCAAAGATATGATGAATAAACTTAGCGGAAAATTTGGTGTGCGTCCTATTTTGTTACGAAAAATACCATATTATGATGGCAGAATAAAACATCGCTTGAGCGAAAAAGAAGAATCACCAGCACGTAAGGGTTATGTTCCTGTTATAGCCTATACAACAGCCTATGGGCGCGACAAAATCATAAGAGGCGCACAGATGAACTATGAACGTTTTGTGTATATGGATACGGACAGTTTGCATATTTTAGGCGATGACCCGCCCGTTGGGGTTGAAATTGACCATACAAAACTCGGGGCTTTTGACCATGAGGGAAGTTTTTTACATATAAAAGCGCTTCACGCAAAATGTTACACTGAGCAGATGATTGTTTCACGTGAAACAATGGAAAGTCTAATATTAAAGGAGGTAAAAAAACCTGAAGATTTTACACCTTACGGGGATATGTTTACATATCAAAAAGTAACGGTTGCTGGCTTACCTTCAAATTGTCATAAACAGGTGACATTTGATAATTTTGAAGCTGGCTGTGTTTATACTGGTAAATTAGCGCCAAAAATGAAATCAACTGGTATTTTATTAACGGAAACGACCTTTACAATTAAAGGATAGCGTGTTATAATATGCTTGCCAAGGCGGAAACGCCAAAGCCAAACGGGACAAGCAACGTTAAGCATGAGCATGGGCGGTTAGGATGTCAAAGGTTAAGTCCTTCCTGATTGTCCGTAGGGGTGACACTCTATGTGACTGTGTTGTTTGTCCCCTTTGTTTTAGGAGGTGCAAAATGTTTAGTGAGATAGATAAGAGTCTATATATAAATTATCGTGAAATTGATGGTTATAATTGCCCATATAATATCATATCAACAACGCGCGGGTATGGTAAAAGCTACGGGGTTAAAAAGAAAGTTGTTAAAACTTTTGACCGTGATGGAAAACGATTTGCTTATTTCTTTAGGCGTCAGGCTTCAATAGATAAGGTATTGAAGAATGGCGGTAATATTTTTACAGACTATAATGAAGATTTCAAACGTGAGATATACTTTAATTCACGAGGGTTTTATGAGGATAAAAAAATAAATCAAGATATAATAACCAACAGACTGGGTTATAATTTCATAGTAAATGACGCTCAGGCTTATAAAAATGCTTCTTTTCGCGATGTTGGGAATATATGGTATGATGAGTGTGTAATTGAAAAAAATTCTGATGAACGATATATCAAAGACGAACCGACAAAAGTTCAAAATATATGTGATACCATTATACGAAATTCAAACAATGTTAAAGTTTATTTGACTTGTAACGCGCTTGAAAGCTACAACCCTTTCGCAATCAAGTGGCATTTACAAATGCCTGAAGATGGTAAATATATATGGGTATCGCCTAACCGTCAATATCTTGTATATGTCAGAGTTCCTGAAGAATTTATTGAAGCCCGTAAAAATACGCTTTTTGGAAGGGCTGTGTCTGAACTTGATTATAGTAAATTTTCATTTGGCAATCAGTTTATAACAGACAATAATTCTTTTATTATGACAAGACCGCGCGGGTGTCGTTATCTTTTCACGATAAACACAGAGGCGCGTAATGTGGGCATATGGACAAATGGCAGATATTGTTATGCGTCAAAAGACTATGAAAGAACCTTTCCAATTGTGTTAAGCGCTTCAATTGAAAATCAAGGTGTTGGGTCTGTATTAATAGGACGCGGAAACAAGTTATTTTCCCATCTGATTATGTACTTACGTCATGGGTTGTTGTTTTTTGACAGTAGGGAAACGAAAGATATTTTAATTACAGTCATTGAAAAGTACATGTGATTATGATATTATATAGGCAGGAGGTGATAAGATGGAAACAGTGGAGGTTGTCATGAATCTTTTTCAAAATTTGGGTGTACCTGTTGCATGTTTGATTTTCTGTGGTTGGTTTATTGTAAGGCAGGAGGATAAACATAATACAGAAGTTGACACGCTGTCAAAAGCGCTTAACTCTAATACGCAGGCAATGACTGAAATGAAAAGTATGCTACAGACATTCATGGATTATGTCGCTAAAATGAGTACAGGAGGTAGTGAATAATGAAAAAAATGTACGTTGATATTTCAGAACACAACACCGTTTCAAGTTTGAAAAATGTGGATGGTGTAATGATTCGCGCTGGTTGGGGATATGGCAAACCTGACGCAAAAGTTGACAAACATGTTAAACTGGCGGAACAGGCAGGTGTTCCTTATGGTTTTTACTGGTACGGATACGCGCAGACGGAAGCAAAAGCAAAAGAAGAAGCAAAATACTGTCTGAATGTAATCAAAAAGTACAAATCTACTTTACCAATTGCATACGACTTGGAAGACGGTGACGGATGGAAGGCAAGTCATGGTGGTGTGCCTTCAAAGAAGGTTAATACAGCAATCGTAAAAGCTTTTTGTGAAGCTTTAGAGGAAGCTGGCTACTATGCGATGTATTACGTCAATTATGATTGGTGGGCTAACAAGGTATATCACACACAGCTTGAACAATACGCTTTATGGTTGGCTTGGTGGGACAGAACAGACAAGCCAAACATTGCACCGAATGAATACATGCACCAGTACACTTCTAAGGGTAAGGTGTCAGGAATTTCAGGTAACGTTGATAAGAACTACTGCTATGTGGACTTTGTGAGCGCTATTAAAGAAAATGGACTAAACGGCTACAAAGCGGAAACAGCTAAAATTAAAGTGGGCGATGAAGTAAAGGTTACTAATCCCATTAACTACGACAACGAAAAAAAATTCAAACTGTATTATAAAACATATGATGTCATTCAGGTAGACGGAAACCGCGTTGTTATTGGTATTGGTGACACTGTAACGTCAGCGATTGACATTAAATATTTGGTGAAAGTGTAATGTATAATCCTAAAGCTTTACCGCATGGATATACAAAACGCGACGCCTTATGTTTTTTCGCTAAAGAAAAACAGATTGTTATTTCAGAACTTAAACTGGATAAAGAAAATAGTTTTCTTAAAAATTGTCTTGCTGTGATTGAAGAAAATATTGCATTGATTGAATCTTATTCAGATGACTGGAGATTCATAATAAATTATGAAAGCGGGACAAACTCTTGTAGCTGAAGACGGACATGAAGTTCTGCTTTTCCCGCTTTCTTCTCTTTATATCACACAAACAAGTTCACCTTCCAGTTTTTCCCATTGTTGCGGGCATCCATTTGACTGCGTGGGGACGGTTTTGAAACAATCATACTATGCTCCGTGTACTTGTAAGTTGTATTATGCAAATGACGCAAGCGTTGGCAATTCAAGGTCATGGGTTAGTGTTGATGAAGTTTGGACACCATACGGTTTAGGGTTCGTGTCTTTCCAATTTACCCACGACAACAACCCGCCATATTCAAATATTGGGACTGTTGTTAAACAGGGTCAATTAATTGGTCATACAGGAACAGCAGGGTTTGTTACTGGTGACCATGTGCATATAGACCAAGCGGTTGGAAAAGATGTACCTATGATAAATAGTGGTGTCACGTGTCAGGGTGGAAACCTTTGTTATATGCTTGACGGCTCAATTGACCCTACCAAAATATGGTATATGAATGGAACTGATATACGCTACACTGACGGGTTGACGTTTGAAGAATATAAGGGCGGTCACCCAGTCATTAAAAATGACAAAATGAAAATAATGTTTTACTTAAAAAGGAGATAAAAATGAGAGATTTAGAAGCTTATAACGGTGCACTTGAACAGCTAATTTCAAACGTGGCTGAAGAAAACCGTGAAGCCGTTGCAGGAATCGTTGATGGCTTACGTAATGACTATTCTGAAGCTATAGGTGAACTATCACACTATGGCGATATTACAGACGGCAAATACATGCCTTCACGTAATGAAGAAGCTGAAAAATGGAAAGCAAAGTATAATGAAGAGGTTGAACGATATAAAAAACGCTGGTCAACAGGTGCAGAGCCTGATGGCGGTAATGACCCCGATGACCCCGAACCTGTAACAATTGCCGACATTTTAAAGGAGGTTGATTAATATGGCAAAAATACCGAAGAATTATAACATCACAGATACAAGCACAGCAACGTTAATGAACGCTATCAGAAATTCAGCAAGTCCGACTTATCAAAGCCTTGTACCTGAAGTTACGCTTGAACGTTCGTCATGGCAGAAAGTTGGGTCAATGATTATTGACAACCCACTTTTAGAAAACGAATTTTACCACAATTTAGCGAATCAGATTGCGTTTGTTTATGGGTCATCCAAGGCTTTCCGCTCTCGTTACAGAAGATTCCAAAAAGGAATTATTGAGCTGGGCGAGCTGGTAGAAGAGTTTTTTGTGGAAGTAGCTAAGCCGAACCGTTATAACCCTGATATTGCTGAAAGTGAAGTGTTTAAACGTGTTATCTCAGATGTGCACACAGCAATTTATGAAATAAACGTTAAAACTTTCTATAAGTCAACAATCAGCCGTGAACAAATAGCTGGCGCTTTCACTACTTCACAAGGTGTCTATGACTTGGTTGGCGATATTTTCCAGTCTATGGTCAATGGTAAAGAAGTTGATGACATGAACCTAATTAAATATTTGTTAGGGCGCTTATGTCTTGATGGTAATATAAAAATCGTTACCGTTCCTGAAACTTCAGACAGTGACCAGTCAAAAAGTTACACAGTGGCAAAAATCATGAAAGAACATTTCAACAACATGACTTTCCCACGAGCTGACTATAACAGGGCAGGTGTATTGAACTGGTCAACAAAAGACAGAATGACTTTTATGCTAACAACTGCATTTGATGCAACTTACAGCATTGATGTGTTAAGTGCTTCCTTTCAGCTTACTTACACGGACTTTATGGGGCAGGTTGAACAGATTGACAGCTTTTCAAATGTTGACTTCAAGCGTTTAAATCAAATGCTGGTGGAAGCTGGGGCAGCTGAAGTACCTGAATATACTTCAGAGGAAAAACAGGCGCTTGATAAAATTGTGGCTTTAACATTTGATGATGGATTGATTCAGGTTTTCGCGCGTCTTTTCCGCTGGGAGGACATCAGAAACCCGCAGGGACTGTATTGGAACAACTATTTGCACTACTGGGCTTTGTATGCTTCTTCACCTTTTGCACCTGCTGTTGCTTATGCTACTGAAGGTGGTAGTGTAACAGGGGTGACTGTAAGCCCAACAGCTGTGACACTTCCTGTCGGTGCTTCTATTTATTTAGAGCCTGAAGTTGAAGGAACTGGCTTCTTCTCAAAAGAGGTTATGTATATGTCTGACAGTCCTGAAGAAGTAACGGTTGACAAAAACGGACGCGTAACTAATATTTCTAAGACATCAGGTACAGCAAATATTAACATCGCTTCAAAACAAGACTCAAGCAAGACGGCAAAATGTGTTGTAACGGGCGCTAATGTTACCGCGTGATAACGCCTGCTGAAGTCAGTACAATAAGACCTAACACAAGCATTTATCTGCTAAAGGGTGTTCAATGCGAAATGGCAGAGGATACCCTTTATTTTTCTAGTAAAACAGCCCAGTATAACTATTTTTATAGTAAGCGTGATAAGTCATTGAGTTGGGAGCAAAACACGCCCGTATCAATCCAACTTGGCGAATTGCTTGTAAAGGCTAATGCTGACAAAGTAATTGAATGTAACTATCTAATGATTAGAAATAGCAACTTTTCAACGCGTTGGTGGTATTGCATTATCACAAAAGTAACATGGTTAAGCCCTAACAGTTCAAAAGTTGAGTTTATCGTTGACGCTGTGCAAACTTACTTTTTTGACTATAAGGTGGATACAGCTTTCATTATTCGTGAACATGTTTCAGATGATACCATAGGTGCTCACACAATTCCTGAAGGTCTTGAGCTTGGTGAATACGTACTGGACAAAATCGCTGATATTGGCGGTGAATGGCTGAACAGCTATTATATCGCTGTTTATTCAACTTACAGCAGTACAACACAGCCTGTCAGAGGTCAAATTGATGACGGTATGTATACAGGCGTTGCCCCACAACTTTTCACAGGCGATACGGACGGAGCAAATAAAGCAAGTGATTTTCTTGAGAGCTTAACGGAAGACAACAAGGCAGACAGTGTTGTGTGTATATTATGGATACCGAAAATTTTTAATACAGGCGGGGACATTGAAACGACCGTTTCACGCCCTACGCGTCTTGATGGATATTTGCCTAAAAATAACAAACTTCTTACTTATCCATATGTGGGGGCTGTACTTTCAAACAATCAAGGTGTAAACGCGCCTATGCGCTTTGAATATTCTTCAAATGCCCCGAACTTAAAATTTCACACCGAGGCAAAAATGAGCGGAAACCCTTCGGTAATCACAATTCCTATGAATTATAGGGGTGAAGCCTTTGACTTATCTTCAAAAGTTATACTTTCAAATTTTCCTATGTGCGCTTATGGGATTGATAGCTATAAGGCATGGCAGGCTATGAATGGCGGAGCAATACCAGCAAGCTTGTCACTTGGTGCTGGCGTTTTAGGCGGTACTGTGTCAGGCGCTACAACTGGCGCGTCTATTGGTGGGGCAATAGGAAGCGCTGTTCCTGTTGCTGGAACAGCTTTGGGGGCAACGGCTGGCGCTGTAATTGGTGGAATAGGCGGTGCGCTGTCATCATTGGGAAAAGTAGAAGCCACAACAAACATGCCTATACAAGCATACGGAACAGGTGGCGGGAATATCCTTTTTCAGCTTTCAAATGACGATGAACTCAAAAAGCTTGGGAGTATGTGTGTTTATGTGAATACAATCCGCAAAGAGTACGCAAAGGCTATTGATGACTTCTTTACTATGTACGGCTATAAGGTAAACCGTATAGGTGTACCATCACGTAATAATCGCGAAAACTTCACTTATTGTCAATGCGCTGAAGTCAAGTTATCGGGAAATGTTCCACAAGTTTATCAAGAGCAAATTATTTCACGGTATAAAAACGGCATAAGGTTTTGGAACAACACAGCCACTTATAAAAATATTCATGTTTCTAATTTAACGAAAGAGGGCGAATAAATGAGCACGTCAAAGCGAAACTACAAACAACAAAAACGTTTAAACAACATATCATATTTGATTTGGTTTGAACGTTTAGCTTCTATTGCTATGTGTAGATATAAATGGAAGGGGCTTCCCGACACATGCGATGAAGAAATGATTGAATGGGCTAATTTTTACCGCGGAAAAGTAAGTTTTTTCCGTGATGAAGCCCTCAATGATATTGTAAGCTTACCATTTATTCCTGCACAAACATATAATATTTATGGTTACCCTGTGGAAATACAACCTTTTTCACGATGGGGTAATATAAATTATGACGTGATAAAAGCAGGAAACTTTGTTATATGTTTTGACACCGTAGGACGTTGGAACACATTCATGTTAGTTGACTATTACGCTATGAGGCTTTCAGACCTACAAAGAGCAATAGACACAAACTTGTCACAGCAGAAAACAATCGGGGGCGCTATCGTAGGAAGTGAAGCACAGAAAAACAGTGTTATAACCGCCATGCAACAAACAGGCGAAAATGTGCCGTTTGTTATTCTTGATAAAGATATGTGGGAACGTGGGTCACGTATTGGTGATAAACCTATAACATTAGAAGCTATAAAGTTTGACGTTCCTTACATTGCTGACAAATTGCAGATTCAGAAAAACATGTTGTTAAATGAATTTTTAACAGCAATAGGAATTGAGAATACAAACGCAGACAAACGTGAAAGACTGGTTGCAGACGAAACCAACGCCAACATAGGGGCTATTGAAAGCGCCCGTCTTATTGGCTTAACCCCACGACAACGCGCATGCGATAAACTAAAAAAGACATTTGGGATAAATGTTAGCGTTGAAGTAAATTCAAACATTAAAACATTAATCAATGACGCCTTTAATATTTGGGACTTAAACGGAACGGGAGAAGGTGAAAACAATGATTGACCACGACTTACCACAATACACCATAACAATAGATTACGTTTTGCGCGGTTTATTGAAAACTGACTTTGAACACACGTTGACCATGGAAGAAATACAAAAAGCCCGCCCTTTGCTATTCGATTTTGATTATGGAATAAGCGATGAACAACGCATATTTTTTGAAACATCGTTTCTATTACACTTCATGTATCGTGAAATTGCTGTTACACCGCTTCAGCGTTGGAAACAGTATTTAATGGAATACTGCTATACAAATTACGCATATATTGAAAGCGTAATGGAAACAGCTAAGGAGAAAGTAAACTATCTTAAACCGTTTAACTACGATGAAAATTCAACTTCCGACAGAACTATTAAAGATACGCAAGAAAACACGGGAAACGGTGTAATGAAAGTAAACGGAAAAACAGTTAGCACAGACAATGAAACACAGATAACAAGCGCATTTCCACAAGCAACACTTAATGATATGGATTACGCCAGCGGTTCAAGCGAGTCAGAAACAAGCGGTACTGTAAACACCGACAACGCAACAGAAAGCAATTCAACCCAATTAAACAAACGCGATGGTTCAGACGTGAACGTTTTGACGATTCACAAAGAAGGTAACACGTCAAAAAGTTACGGTGAAATTATGAAAGAATTTTATCTATACAACACGACCATCACGGGAAAAATTTGGTCTAGTATGGCTTATTTGTTTTTCTCGGTATATTAGGAGGTACAAAATGGAAAAAATAAACCTTAATGGAAGCACCACAAATTTCATAAAAAACAAATATACAACACCACTGCCATTTACCATTAACCCACTAAACAAACTAACCTTTGAGGACGCCCCCACAGATTATATCTTACTTTGTAAAGTAGCGGAAAAAAATAATGACGTCATAGACGTAACAAATGCGCTTCAGGAAGCAATGGAATCTTTCTTTAACTGGGTTGCTGAAAACTTATACAACTGGGCACAAGAAACGCTAACAGGTTGGCTTGAACAGGGTATCATAAAGGTAGACTTAAAGTATACAGCAGAAACAGAAGCGCTTGAATTGGTATTCACTAAGGAGGTATGACAATGGCTGATTTTGTAACTTTGAATGGGTATAACGTAAAAGACCCAATTGCGCGGGAGCAAATAATATCATTAGAAAATGAATTGAACGGAAAACTTTACGGTGAAATGGTAAGTTCTCTATTTGCCCGTAGTTATGCAAATTATATTCCTAATGTTACAGCTGATGACATATCAAATTTGCCATTGGGATATATGCAAGGCTTTTGTTCAACTGATTCAACCATTATATATGCGATAAAAGGGGCTGACCCATTTGCTAACAATGACAATATTGTTTTGTGTGAAATACAAAAAGGAACATCTAACGTCACAAGGAAAGTTAATTTGCAAGGTTTTCACGCTAACGCATTGGCATATAACAAAAGCAAAAATGAAGTTTATATAGCTTGCAATAGCACCGTATCAGGAAGCGGGACAATCCCCAACAACAACATTTTAATATTAGATTACACGACTTTTTCAATTAAAGAGGTAAAAACACCGCCGGCAGAAATTACACAATCTAACCGTGTACGCTCTGTTTCGTACGACAACACTTCAAACACGTTAATGTTGGGCGATGAATATACAGTGTTTTTCATGAGCGATTGGGACACCGTTGAAAGAAAAGTAACGCTTAACATGGCTGATACGCTTGAAAGACCAGCTACGACAAATATTCAAACATTGAAACATTGCGGAAAATACATTATACAATCACGCATGTCACCAAACGGTTTATGTATCTATGACCATGAAGGTAATTTAATAAAAAATTATTACAACCTTAGAATATGTGACCTTATAGCAACTGGTGAGCTGGAAGACGCAGAAATTTTTGATGACGGTACAGTAATATTCAGCACTTGTCAAACAATAAGATACAATACAGCTATATGGACATATGACTACACTTTCTTTAAGTCAAACATATTTAAAGGAGGTTTCCAGCGTCAGCCTTATCAAACGCAAAAAGGAAATTATTTACAGGCATATTGTGATTGTAATTCAACCGCTTTACAGTTAGGAACTGATTCACAACCATTTGGTACACCTAATCAGGCTTTATTGATGGCAAATTCAATGCCAATTTCATGTGGAATACGCGTGAATATAAAATCAACAGGCGATTATGGATGGTTTGGCGGTATATTTGGCAATCAGCCAATATATTTAGATGGCAACAATTATGCAACACTTCATGCTATCGTTGTGCTAGGGTCACACGCGATAATTGACGCTTGTACTATAGAAGCTACACCATACGTCAATGTGAATACGTCAGACAACCCCGCAAATATATACATTGCCCAATCTGCACAAGTAGAGATAAGGAACTGTAAGTTAAATTCAGGTGATACACAGCAGGATAACGCCATGTTAGTGGCAAATTCAAAAGTATATATCAACGGAACATCATTTACAAACTATCTTAATGGCGTACGTCTTCAGACAAACGCTGATGTTATGTTGTATAATATAACATGGAGCAAAGGCAAATATAAATATAAGTGTAACGTGCCTGAAGTTAAACTATATGACGGTACAAGCACAATTTACAATAACTGCAATCCTGATGGATACATTCCCGACAATACCACAGGAAATTGGCAAGCTGTAGAGTTCACACAAAGTGGTGACACAATCACAGCAACTAATCCGCGCGCGGTAGTAGGTAAAATGAGAATGTTCACATTCTCGTTTCAGTATCAGCAAACAACTGTCCATTATACAACGTTCTTGTCTGCTGGTTACGTAAACCACATTGCAGGCTTCGGCTCTGAAGGTTATGAAACGGTATTTAATATATCTGTGACAGACCATGATGATGGAACGTTCACTGTTAATTGGTCACTAAAACAGCAATCTGTTGATGGTGGAGCATGGAATGATATGAGTTCTGGAACAACCGTCAAATGTACGTCAATAAGGGCACTATAAAGAAATAAGCCATCACATGATGGCTTATTTTACTATTTTAAAAATTCCAACTATTATGGTTTTCCATTTCAACGTTGTTTTTATATAACTTTCTAATCAAGATAAAGCCTTGAACATTAAAATCACCAGTTAAATAATACTTATCAACTACAGCACCGTCATTTATTTTAATATAGACAGTGAAAGGCAAAGAACCACCATAGTTGT
>ULPX01092602.1_pt1 | contig 16278 bp, 3 predicted proteins | sample 1953911 | NCBI WGS metagenome assembly ULPX01 (sample SAMEA4835640, study PRJEB28245) | human gut metagenome | biome: gut microbiome; material: fecal sample | place: Denmark | collected 2008 | reverse complement strand
GGCATTCATGCTTATGCTTACCGGATGCGGGATGGGAGAAGAAGGCATTGTGCAGATACTGGAGGACAAACAACCCCTGCAAAGTGCTGCGCAGCCCGAGGAACAGCTTATCGAGCGCCGCATAGAGATGACCGGAGATATTTCGCAGCCGGGCACCATGGCCATAATGTGCAGCGAAGGATACTGGCGCACATGGCGCGTGGAAACGGCCGACCAAAACGGCGAAGTGAAAGAATACCGATACGAAATCGAAAGCATGCTTCCGCAGGATGCGGAGCCATCCGCCGTGCCGGTAACGATAACGTTCAACGGCAATATGCTTAAGGTGGAGAGCGAGGCGATAGCAATGGAGTCGCCCATGCAGCTTATGCTTAACATTGATGACGGCAAGGAACTGACGTTCAGTGTGGTGCATGGCAGTGAAGAGGAGAACTTCACCGTGCGTCCGACTGACGAAAAAAAGTAGATCAACGTTGAGGTATACGTTTTTATCACAATAACAGGAGGAGAAAATGAAACGCACAAGAACTAATGCAAAGCTGTTGGCGCTTATATTGGCGCTGGTGTTTGCGTTTGAGCTGCTGCCCGCGCATATGGCGAGCGCGGCGGAAAACATCAGCAAATGGCCCGCGCTTACGAACGAAAGCGGCTGGATGACGACGAGCAGCTATATTCAAACCAGTTCAATAACCAGCGATGAATATCCCGGCGTCGGCAACATGATGCTGAAAAGCGCCGGTGATGACAACAACAGCCTTATAAAAAAGGTGCAGATACCAGGGCTTGACCCAAGCGCACCGATAGAAAAATATAATCTTACGCTTAGCGTGACGCATCTTGCTGCTGATCGCAAAGAGGCAGGCGCGGCGGAGGGCGTGTATGAAACGATAAAACTGCCGCGCGCGAATTATTATTACCCGCAGCGCGTGATGCTGCGTGCGCAAAACGGCAGGGAATGCCCCGTATACATAGTCGCAATTCCCGAACAGCACAGCTATAAGGATGAAAAGTTCGATTACTCCGAAGTAATAGACCTTATGCTTGAGCTGGACGTGCGCACACAGGCCCTCCTGAGCGAGCTGAAGAGCACCAATACGGCGGAAGCAGGCGGCTACTATCCTGATATGCAGGAAGCCATCTATAAAATGAATAACGATATAGCCACTTCCGGCCTGTATATGTACTGGCGGCATACCGGGATTGACTTCAAAACAAAAATGGAAGAGATGTTTGAAGCCAAGAACAGGCATACCGATCTTAGCCCCGAGCAGTGCAAATACGTACTTACCACCATGGCCCAAGAATGGCTGGACTATTGCAGTGAACGTATTAAGCAGCCCGAAATAGCATCGCTGCGCGTGCTTGGCGCGGAAGCCGTAAAGACCGGCACTAACGAATTTACGCTGAGCTTGCCCGCAGGGACGGACTTTAACAGCGCAGAAAGCACGCTGGAAATAGAGTTCATAGGCAGAGCGAAAGCAATAGTGGATGGCAAATGGGCCAACGGCCAAACGCTGTTCATTGAATGCACTGCGTGGGATCAGGCCACGGGCGTTGAATTCGGCAGCATAAAGAATATGTACCGCCTGAAGCTGACCACGGGCGAACCCACGATAAGCGTCAGGTACTTTGCCGTAAACGACAGGGTCGCCACGATAGACGAAGCGGCAGGCTCTATATCGCTCAACCTTGATACAGCATGGGATTGGGAACAGACTCCCGTTGTGGAATGCTCCGGCAGCGGATATGAATTCCTTGATGAAAACGGTGCAGTAGTGGCGGCGGATGCGGAAGGCAAAACAGACCTTAGCGCGGTAAAGACGCTGCGCATCGTGCTTAACATAGCCGGCGGCGAATACACGAAGGATTATGCGCTTAACATAACCCGCGGCAATTCCGCAGAATGCGAGCTTAAAGCCTATTCCGTAGGCATAGAAAACGAAAAGGTTGAAATAAGCGGCACAAATGTGACCGTAACAATACCGTTTGACACGGATTGGAGCACGTTGAAGGCCGAATATACCATATCCTACGACGCCACCATAAAGGCGACCGCAGAGGAAGATTTTGAAAAATCCGAAGCGAAGCCCATAGTTTACCGCGTAACGGCGCAGGACGGCAAAACATATAAAGATTACAGCGTTGTGGTCAAAAAGGAGAAGGCTTCCGGCGAATGCAAGCTGATATCCTTTAAGTATGGCGCGGTTGCCGGCAGGATAGATCACGACAAAGGCACCGTAACTATGACCCTGCCCGCGGGCTCGAACACAACGTTCGCCCCGAGCATTACAATATCCGAATTTGCGACCATAACGCCCGAAATTGGCGCGGCGCAGGATTTCTCCCGCCCCGTTACATACACCGTAAAGGCGCAGGACGGTACGGAAAAGAAATACAGCGTTACCGTTACCGTTTCCGCCCCGCAGGATAATCCGGACAGGGAAAAGCTCCAGAACCTGCTCAACGGCATAATATCCTCCTATAAATCCAAGGCGAGCCTTGGCAGTTGGGAGCAGATGGACCTTGGCATTTATGCCAACCCTGCCCAGGGCAGTACCACGCAGTATATAGACCTTGCGGAATGGGCGAAGAACTGGAAAGTGACCGCTTCCACCATGGATACGGTAGTCGAGCGCAACATAATTGCCCTGACTGCGAACGGCTACGATTGTTCCAATCTGGCTAAGTACAATAACGGCGAACCGTTTGTGAACAGTAGCGGCGAACAGATAGACAACCTGTTTGACGACCTTGAACGCGTGCAGACATACGGCATGATGGGCGATGCGTTTGCGCTTATAGCGCTGGACATGGGCAATTACACCGTGCCTGAAGGTTCAAGGTATTCAAGGAACAGTATACTCAGCAGGATAACAGGCAGCGGCAAGCTTATAACCGGTACAGAGGTGGACATGGGCGCAATGAACACGTATGCCATAGCGCCTTATGTTGACGACCCCGTGTATGGCGATAAGGTAAAGAGCCTTATACAGGAAGGCATAGAGAGCATTGCCAAGGCCATGAATCCAGACTTTACTTTCACATACAGCGGCTTTGCCAACAGCGAATCCACGTCCCAGGTAATATGCGCGCTGTGCGCATGCGGCGTTGACCCGTATACCGACCCGCGCTTTGGCGACGGAAAGACCAACATAGTTACCCAGTGGGTGGATAAGTTCGCCTGGGCCGGCGGCTTCAAACACGTTGTATCCGAAACGCAGCCCAACAGTATGGCTACCGAACAGGGTTGCTACGCGCTCGAATGGTATCTCGGGTTCCTTGAACGCGGCGGCGCGGGCAAGGCATACCATATGTATTACAACCGTTATAACTTCGCAAAGACCCTTTCTGCCGAGGCAAACATCCTCTCCTTTGCAATAGATGGGCAGAATGGCGAAATAACTGAAGGTGAGCGCAGCACGATCGCCGTTACCGTGCCGGATGGCATGCCGCTTGACAGCATCACGCCCGAAATGGTTTTGTCCGCGGGTGCAAAGCTCATCGTTCCCGAACTGCCGGTAAAGCTGGTGGCGGGTACCGAGCAGCCGTTTGTGGTGCAAGCTTCCGACGGAAAGACCACCAAGACATATTATGTCACCGTTACCTACGGCAACGTGGACGCAACGGGCGCGGATATACCTGCGGACGGCATAACGCTTGAGGACGCGAACAGGCGCGCGCTCAATATTGTTGAACGAAAGGTAACGAACACCGCGGACGGCACGGATATAGTGCTGATAATAAACAACACGGTGGATCTGACCAAGCTGCGCATAAAGGGCGAAGCGTCCTACGGCGCGGAGGTAACGCCGGCGCTGGACGGCAAAAAGACGATGGACCTTTCCGACTTTACGGAGTTCACCGTTGTATCTGGCGACAAAAAGACCACCAATAAGGTGCGCATAAAGGTAATGATAGCCGCGCAGGCGGAAATGCTTACGTTCCGCGTACAGGCGGACGGAACATGGTACAGCGGCGTTATAGATAACGACAACAACACCATAACAGTTTCTGGCGTGGACGACAGCGCGCTCACTACCACCCTGCTTACTGCGGAAGCCACGTTCACGGCGGGCAGCAAATGCTCCCCCTCGTCCGGCGCGGCGGTGGACTTCTCCAACGTTGTTGAATATACCCTCACCGGTACGGACGCGCTTGCAGGCCGCACATATAAGGTGAAGGTGCTCAATAAAAACGGCAGCCTGATAACCGCCGGCGGCAGCACGCCCGTAAGTTCGGATGCCATGATAACCGGCTTCAACGTGCTGAGCGCGGAAGGCGTTATAAACCACGGCGCGGGCACAATCGTCATAACCCTGCCTTACGGCACAAACGTTACGGCAGTCGCGCCTATAGTCACCGTCAGCGCTGGGGCGAGCGTAACGCCCGGCTCTTACCAGATGGTGAACCTGTCCGTTCCAGTTGTATACACGGTGGTGAACGGTAAAACGACCAAGCAATACACGGTAAGCGTTGTATATCAGCGCAGCGTTGCGGATCAGCTTTGGGACAAGATGGCTGAAGAAGGCAACAACTCCGTTAAGGATCACCAGGTGAGCCACGACCCGCACGGCCTGCCGGGCGGATACGGTTCATATTGGGATTCCTCTAAGGGATATAACCAGCGGGGCGGCAGTTCCGGTTGGGGCAATCTTGGCACGGGCTGGGGCAGCACCGGCACGGGCTGGGGCAGCACCGGCACAGGCTGGAACAACTCCGGCACGGGCAGGGCATGGAACAGCTCCCGCGCCGAATGGACCGATGTACTTGATTGATAATGTATTCAATGCGGAAGAGTTGAAATACACGGAGGAAAACATATGAAAGCTAAAAAACTGTTGTCCCTTCTGCTGGCGCTTATAATGTGCGCGGGCCTTGTGCCTGCGCAGGTGCTGGCGGCGGGAAACAAGACCATCGTAATAAATACCGATGGCGTGGAAAACGGCACCGTGGAGATAGTATCCATACCGGACGACGCCACGCAGGACGGCAATAAGATTACCGGCCTTACGGCGAAAACGGGGTTCGTAACGGTTAAGGCCACGCCCAAGGAAGGCTACGAGTTCATTAACTGGACAGCCAGGTTTACTATGAACAATGGCAGTACATGGGTGCCTAAAACCACACCTAATGTACATTACGTTCTTAAAAGCGGAAACACGTTTGGTTCCAATCCGATGGAGATCGCACCGGGCTCAATTGGTAGCGCTAAGGCCTATCTTGAGTTAACACCTAACTTTGGCATACCGCTCAAGCTGGCCGTTGAATCGAGCGACCCTGAAATGGGAGAGGTTGTGCTGGGCCCGAACACGGGCAAGCAGCTCACCGAAAAAACCGAAAAGGGCTACGTTGGCAGCTATACCGCGGGCAACGTGGAAATAGGCTACCGGCTGAAGGACAGCGAAAAGTACCAGTTCGTGGGTTGGACAATACGCTATACCAACGGCGAAAGCGGCATAGTTGACGATCTTGACGTATACCATTATCATGACCTTGGCATGTCTAAAACCACGACATGGCCATATGACAAGGAGCCTTGGAGCACTGACGAGACCGTTGTCGGAAACACCGTACGCGACCTTATTGATTACAATAGGAAGGGCATAAAGCACGACGCTACAATAACCGCCGTGTTTAACGACAAAACTTCGCCAAACTATGCGTTGCAGGATAGTTACTGGAATATTAGAATGCATGTAATATTCCAGACTCAGACTATCTATTACCCCACTATAACCGGATGGGACAACACCACAAACGAAGTGGTTGTGGAGTTTAATGATATTCCGGCGGCTGATGTACTTAAAAGCGCCAATGAATGTTCTATATTCATGCCTATAGGCAAAAGCGGTAACACTGGCAAAACTGCGCCCGGGCTGGTAATAAGCTTTACGGACGACGCACCGAAGTATACCTATAAGGACGAGAATAAGCTGGAATATGGGTTCGGCCAATATACGATTGATGATTTTGCCGATGCATATGAAATACATTTCAACGTGCTTGATAACAACGGCAATACCAAGCCCGGCGTTATAAGGCTGAACTTTAAAAACAGGGGCAAGCTCACTGCCGAACACGGCGCTGTGCAGTACCTTGGCAAGCAGTATGAAAACGGCAGCGTAATAGACTTCGTTCCCGATGGCGACGGCGATGCCACCATGACCGCCGTGCCGGAAGAAGGCTACAAGCTGCTCAAATGGATAATAAACGGCACCGAATATCCCGCCAACGGCAACGACATAACTTTTGCCGTGCCGGAAAGCACGTTTGATATTCAGGCCGTGTTTGCCGCGCCCGAATTTGTGGTCGCTGGCAAAACTCCCCGCTTTGACATAAGAGATAACCTGCTTGAGCTCACCCCGTTTGTCACGCTGGCGACGGAAGGCACCGTGACCGGCTGGTCTAACGATACGGACGAGCAGGTGGTCGTAACGTTCAATAACGTAGGCACGCTGCCCCTGTACGTTGCCGCGTATTATAGGCTGAACAAAGATTCCTATGCGCCTGACGGAACATCGCTTTCCTTCGACGGCAGGGAGACCGGAGAGAAAGGCTCATGGCTCGGCTGGAGCAGGTATTACTATACCCAGCTTAATGCGGACGATTATGAAATACCCTTTACCATTACCGATAAGAACGGCTTTGTAAAGCGCGGCGTGATACGCTTCGAGCGCGACGGCAAGGCCGGCATAGAAGCCGAACACGGCAGCGTTATATATAACGATACCGAATATACCAACGGCCAAACCATAGACGTTGCCGCGGGCGAAATAACCCTTCAGGCCAAGGCGGACGAAGGCTATGCTTTTGCGGGCTGGGAAATAGCCGGCAAGGAATATTCCGATAATCCGCTGACCATTGAAGCGGACGGCAAGTTCTTCATTATCAAGGCCAAGTTCGCCAAGCTTGTTACCGTAAGCACGGGCGAAGGCATAGTTTCCGAAGGTGCGGCCAGGTTTGCGGACGACGAAACGGCTGAAAGCAAAACCGTTGCCGCTGGCGAAAGCGTAAGCATAACCAACGTGCCCGGCGAAAAGAGCAAGTTCGCCAGGTGGCATGTTGATTACGAAAAGGCGGAAGGCAAGTTCATGCCCGCCGAAGAAGGCCGCCATTATACCCTTGGCAATGATACAAGCCTCAGCGATGACACCATCACCATTGTTGCCAAGGAATATAACCTTAGGGTATATCCTGAATTTGAACCGACTTACAGCATAACCTTACAGCAGGCGGAAGGCGGTAAGGCGAGCTTCGCCTGGCCCGTAAGCGCCATAGGCAAGGATGCCGTATCCGGTCTTACCAAGGACTCCAACGCTGTAACGTGGGAGCTTGAAAGCACCGAAACCGGCTACAGGTTCACTAAATGGGGCATAGAATACTTTGACACGGCCAAAAACGAATGGGTAGCCGACCCGACATTGGCCGGCTCGTTCGTGACATACCGTTTCTGGACTCCCGTAAACGGCGACGGGCGCACGCAGCGCTCGATGTCCGCAAAGGTAACGGAATATGACCTGCGCATAACTCCGCAGTTCTCCAAGGGACTCACCGTTGAAGCTGTAGCAGACCCTGCCGCGGGCGGCAAGGTGGAAGCGAGCGGCGACACTGACGGTTACTTCTATACGAACGACATGGCCTTTGTGACCGCGACCGCAAATGACGGATACGAGTTCAACGGCTGGACTGTGGAATACAAGCAGGAGGACGGCACCTACGCGCCTGCCGAATTAGCTAAGCATTACAGCCCCTTTGGCAGCCTTGACGATGCGGATTTGGGCGTGAGGATGAAAGATTACAGTCTCCGCTTCACGGCCAAGTTTACCAAGCAGCTCTACGTGGAGCTTGCTCAGGGCGAGCACGGTACGGCGGAGTTCGTGGGCGTAACGCCGGACGCGGACAACCGCGTGTATGGGCCGGACGACAGCACCGGCAACATAGTTGCAACCGTTAAGGCCACGCCGGAAGAGGGGTATGCCTTTGGTGGATGGACTATATTGAATGCAGACACCGGTAAGAAAGCTGTCGGTCTGATGGGTGGTCAGTATGGGAACTACTTCCTTGAAGATGGCGAAAGCGAGGCAAGCAACCCGCTGCGCATAGGTTTCTCGAAGCACAGCAGTGCAAACTTCCACGTTAATCTGAAGTTAGTGCCGGTATTCGGCAAAGAGATGAAGGTCACCGTAGCAAGCGACAACAGCGAATATGGTACCGTAACGCCCGAAGGCGAGAATATTGTTTCGAGCGTCGGCGGGAAACTTGATTTCGGCGCGAAGCCCGCTGAGGACTGCCTGTTCATGGGTTGGGAAATAACCTATGCCGACGGTACCGAGATACCTGAAAAAGAAAAGGACAACCTGTTCAGCTTTAATACGAACAGCACCGATAATGACGCTACTGGCGACAATAATCAGCTCACCATATTCTCCTGCGAGAAGGATCTGAAGCTGACGGCGCACTTTGTTAAGAAGGGCGAGCCTAACTTTGTAAGGTACAATAGTCATAAATCCGATAGGGGCTCAATGCAGGCTCCCAGAGTTACGGTGTTTGCCCCCAACATGACCCTGCCCTCAAGCTACACCGGCTGGTCAAACGATGTATCCGAACCTATAGTGATAATATTTGATGCTCCCGCAATGCAAAGCAAAAGCGGTTTGAGATTGTTCTATCGGTATAAGTCTACCGACCTTACCGCTGCGGGCGTAACGTTTAATTTGGGTGAAGGCACTGAACACGATGCTTCAAGAGATACCACAAAATACTACGTTTATAATATCACTGCAGAAGAAGCCGCTACTCTGTACGAACTGCCGTTTACCGCGACCGATGCCAACGGCAACGTGAAGAAGGGCGTTATACGCTTCGCCCCCGCACGCCGTGCACTGATAGAGGCCGAAAACGGCGCCGTGTCCTATAACGATGCGACCTACGCCGCGGGCAGCATAATAGACTTCCCTGCGGGCGAAGCCACCATCACCGCCGCCGCCAACGAAGGCTATGCCTTCGCAGGTTGGGAGATAGAAGGTGTTGAGTTGAGCGAAGAACAGGCCAAGAGCGAGACCATCACCTTCAACGTGCCGGAGAAGTTCTTCACCATAAAGGCGAAGTTTGAGGTTGCCGCCAAGCAGCTCTACGTGGAGCTTGCGCAGGGCGAGCACGGCACGGCGGAGTTCGTGGGCGTAACGCCGGACGCAAACAACCGCGTGTATGGGCCGGACGACAGCACCGGCAACATAGTTGCAACCGTTAAGGCCACGCCGGAAGAAGGGTACGTGTTCGGCGGCTGGGACGTTGTGGACGCTGAAACCGGCGATATGATGTTCCCCTCCGAACCGGACTATAATTTCCATTACGAGATAGCCGACGGCGGCACCGTGGGCAGCAACCCCATGGGCATAGGCTTCTCGAAGAGCAGCTTTGACGGCTTCCATCACAGCCTGAAAATAACGCCGACTTTCGGCAAGGGAATAAAGGTTACAGTTGACAGCGACAACAGCGCATACGGCACCGTAACTCCCGAAGGCGATAATACTGTTTCGGGCACCAACGGTGTACTTGACATCAGCGCAAAGCCCGCCGATGGCTGCCTGTTCATGGGCTGGGAACTGACCTATGCCGACGGTACCGCGATACCCGACGCAGAAAAGGTACTCATGTTCATGTTTACCAGGGATACCGCTGACAACGACGAGGTAGGCGGCAACAAGCAACTGACCGTAATCAACTGCGAGAAGGATCTGAAGCTGACGGCGCACTTCGTTAAGAAGGGTGAGCCTAACTTCGTAAGGTATAACACTGACGAGTACAATGACATGGGCTCGATGGTAGTGCCCGAGTTTGCCCATAATACCGCAAGGAGCACCAAGGCAGACATTACCGGATGGTCTAACGACTTGTCCGAAACGATAGTGGTAACGCTTAACACTATTCCTGCGGACACTGAAGCCGGTGTGAGGGTATTCTATCGGCTTGTATATGAGGATCTCACCGCAGCTGGCGTAACGTTTGACTTTGGCGAAGGCACTGAGAACGATGGCTCGAGCGCTTCCTCAAGGGTTTTCGTTTATTACCCCTCTGAGGAACAGCTCGTTGGACTGTACGAACTGCCGTTCACCGCGACCGATGCCAACGGCAACGTAAAGAAGGGCGTTATACGCTTCACCCCCGCGCGCCGCGCGCTGATAGAGGCTGAAAACGGCGCAGTGTCCTATAACGACGCGACCTACGCCGCGGGCAGCGTAATAGACTTCCCCGCGGGCGAAGCCACCATTACCGCCGCCGCCAACGAAGGCTATGCTTTCGCGGGTTGGGAGATAGAAGGCGTTGAACTGAGTGAAGAGCAGGCCAAGAGCGAGACTCTCACCTTCACCGTGCCGGAGAAGTTCTTCACCATAAAGGCGAAGTTTGAGGTGGATACCACCCCCGGCATAAAGGTGACCGTGAAGAGCGAGAACACCGCCAAGGGTTCCGCCGCCGCAACGACCGACGGGCTGGATAACTTTAAGCCCAACGGCACAAGCATAATAGAGCTGAGCGCCACCCCCGCCGCCAACTGCACGCTGGTCGGCTGGACAGTGACGGATACCGCAAGCGGTGAATACCTTGACAAGAGCCTTTATACCCTGTATGAAGAAGGCGAAAACAAGCTGCTGCTGGCAAAGGGCGTTGATAAGGACGTTACCGTTACCGCATACTTTGCCAACTCCACCGAAGGCGTGTTCGTGATGCCCGGCGAGCGCCTGCCCGCGTTTACCATAACCGGCAAGGACGGCACGGTGTACACCGGCGCGATAGAAAACTGGGACAATAATACATATAACGAGATAGTCGTAACGTTCTCCGGCTTCGGCACCAGCGACATACTTGGCCAAGATATGCTGATAACCCTCAGCAACGGCAGCAGCGATGTGCTTGCCCCGACGGACCTTGTTATGAAGCGTACCGATGCTGGCGACGGCAAGGAAGAGGTCGTTCGCCATGAGGACGGCGGCAAGGTGTATTACAGCCTTAGCGATTATCAGCGCGAATCAAGAATCCCCTTCACCTTTACCGACAGGAACGGCAACGTGAAGAAGGGTACAATAAAGCTGAACCTTGATTACCGCGCGGAAGTGTATATCAATGGCTTCTGCCAGCCGGCAGGCGACAGACTCGGCGGATATGTGCTCTATAACGGCAACAAGTATTACAGCGGCGACGTTATCCCCTTCGAACCCGATGCGGAAGGCTACGTTACCATAACCGCCGTGCCGGAAGAGAAATTCGCCAATATAGAATACGTGTTCAAAAATTGGAAGATGGACACGGTGGAGCTGACTGCGGACGAGGTTTATGCCAACCCGCTCAAGTTCAAGCCTTCCAGGGAATACTGCGTGATACAGCCGCAGTTTGCGGGCGACGGCCGCCTTGTGGTGGTGACCGATGCCGAAAACGGCCGCGCCGAATTTAAGAAGAACGGCGAATTGGTAGAAGGCGGCGAAGCCGACGGCATTGCTTACGGCACGGATAAGCTGAGCGTGGAAGCTATACCCGACGACGGCTATGTGTTCGTAAGGTGGCAGGTGGAGATGAATAATTCCATCACCGATCCGGATCTATGGGTAGGCGAGAAGTTCACCGAAGATGAACAGGCAAGGCTCCTTGCGCGCAATACTTCCCTCAGCGAAAGCGATATAAGGGAGGCCAAGCTGGACTTCACGCTTGAAGGCGGCATATATGCGCTGCGCCTTACGCCGCTGTTCGGACTGGACGCCAAGGGCGCGACCATAACGCTGGATAACAGCGAAAGCGAGAAGGGTACCCTTTCCAGCGAGGACGACCTGACAGACGTGCGCTGGTACCTGCCCGCCGTTACCATAAAGGCCGAAAAGAAGGACGGTTACGAGTTCCAGGGCTGGACAGTCACGTCCACCGCAACGGGCAAGCGCCTGTATAACGGTAAGGATTACGAGATGGTTGAAGTGGACGAATATACAATGACCATCAGGCCGCTCAGGACCAGCACGCAGGACATGACCGTTAAGGGCATATTCCCTGAGTATCAGCCCGTGCACGGCACCGTTAAGGGCCATGGCTACGCCGTGGTTTACGAAGGCAAGGAATACCGCGAAGGCGACGTGATAACCTTCCCCAACGGCAAGGGCATAGCCACGCTTGAATGGAAGCCGGACAATGCGGACGCCCACTTTGTAAGCTGGTTCTTCAGTAATTATGTGATGAACAACGAATCGGAAGCCCGCAGACAGCCGAGGATAGACGTTCAGCTCCTTGAACGCGACTTCGAAATAAATGTTACTATGGGCTATCAGGTGAACTATCGCATAATGTGCGACGGCAAGGATATAACCCGCAGCGATGATTGGGCAAGTGCGGGCACAGCAAATATCTATGCGCTGCAGGGCATTTATGGTTACAACCGCAGCAAGTACCCGACCATAGATGACGCGATAGACAATTTCTCCGAAATTGCCAAAGCAGCCAGCCGCTCTTATGTTATTCCCGGGGACGGCGTGATATTCTGGTTAAATGAAAACTTCAGGCTTGGTGGAAATGTTGTTAACGGCAGAGTGAAGTATGTCTACGACAGCATTACCACTGAACCCGCCGCCGAAGAGATAGGCATCACTAAGCGGCTGATAGATAAGCAGTATGGCGCGTATGAAGACAAGAGCGATGAATACCGCGTGTGTGCGGCGTATGTAATGCCCGAAAGCGACATTACCATAGTTATAAACGTTCGCCGCATAGGCTACAGCCAGATCACCGCGCAGCCCAACAACACCGCCTACGGTTCCGTGACCATGTCTCCCGAATCCACCGGCGGGGACGGATATTACAGGGAAGGCATTTACCTGCGCATCAATGCCGCCGCAAAGAGCGGATACCGCTTCGTAAAGTGGGAAGAAGCGCAGGGCAGCAGCTATCTCAGCGAAGAACAGAAGCTGAGCAGCAGCCTTAATCTTAGGGTAGGCATCGATTCCGCCGCGCTCACCGCCGTGTTTGAAGAGGATACCAATCCCGTTGCGCAGGCGCTCAACCTGGTGGTTGACCCTGCGGGCAAGGCGAACGTGCTCGTGAACGGCGCAAAGGGAGTTACCGGCGCGTTTGAAGGTGAAAGCGTTACCGTGTCCCTTGGCGACTTGGATGATTATTATGCGTTTGACCATTGGGAAATAACCCGCGACAGCAGCGGCGAATCGCTTATAACCAGCGCGGCAAGCTACAACGAATCTGTCACGTTCGTTGTGCCGAACGGCTCGGTGAGCGTTAAGGCTGTGCTTAACCAGAGGGCGATTGAAGTAACCTGGATGTATTATGTAAAGAAAGGCGAAAACTCGTATGTATCAAGCAGCGTTACTACGCCCTACATGGCCGATATAAGCATATGGAAAAACGGTGTGCTTCAGGACCCGAACAGCAAGATAACCGTTGTTAAGGGGGATACCATAGGCTTTGAAGTTAAGCTTAAGGATGCGAACAAGTATATCCTTGAAAAGATATGGCTTGTTTCGTCCGGAACTATGGTGCAGAATTATGACGACTATAATGGAGAATACACCGTTACCAGTTGGAAGTACAAAGGGAAGAATATATATCAATTAACGATAAATGCCTACTTTGATACTAACAATGGCGACATACAGCGTTACAACCTGAACGTTGTGCAGCCCGCGTCCGGCGGCACGATAGAGTGCAGCAGCGTATATCCCCTTGCGGACAGCGTAGTAAAATTGACCGCCAAGCCGGAGGAGAATTACAGGCTGAAGCGCTGGATAGTGACGGACGAATACAACAATGCCGTGGATGTTACCGTGGACGACAGCGACGCCAACAGCGCCAAGTTCACCATGCCCGCTGCGGACGTTACCATAACGGCGGAGTTTGAACAGACCGATGTACGCGGCGCGGAGATACTGGCCGTGGACATCCTTTCCGGCAAGGGCGGCGCGGTGATAGCGTCCGGTGCGCTTGCGGGCGACGCATGGACAGTGGACCTGAGCGGCGTTATAGACAAGGCCACCGCGGACGGAATACCGCAGGGCACATCCGGACTGTATATGCGCATAACCGCAAACGAAGGCACGACCGTGGAGCAGGTCAATGCATTCACGGGCGACTGGTCGAAAGGCGACATTGCGTGCTACATGCCGCTGAACCAGGGCGTTATATTCATAGCGCATAACGGCGAGCAGAGCAGGAATTACACCATTACGCTTGCTTACAGCGAACCCGGCGCACCTGAGCTTTCAAACGGCTCTGCCGAGCGCATAAGCGACAAGGAAGCGAATATCAAGTTCACCGCAAGCGAAGGCGGAAGCTGCTACTATGTGGTGGTTGAGTCTGGCGCTGCCGAGCCCTCAATAGATACCGAAGGCAGGGGCATGAGCATATCCGCAGGTGAAAACACGCTGATGCTGACCAACCTTGCCAAGGGCGCGCGCGACATTTACATCGTTGTGAAGAACGCAAGCGGCGTAGCGAGCAAGCCCATGAAGATAGAGATCCCCGCGTTCAGCTCCGGCGAGGAAGAGGGTGAATACACCATAAGCGTGGCCGAACACGTCGGCGGCACGCTTACGCCCAGCAGGACAAGGGCAAACGAGGGCGACGAGGTGACCATAAGCATAAGCGCGGCGGACGGAATGCAGATGAAGGCCGGATCGCTGACCTATACCGAAGCTATTGAGAATGGCAAGACCGTTACCATAGAAAACGGCAAGTTCACCATGCCTGCCTGCGATGTAACGATATCCTGCCAGTGGGAGAGCACTGCGTCCCAGCCCACGGGCGGCGGCATAACCGGATTTGTTATAGACGGCATTCCAGGCACGATAGATGTCGGCGGAAACATTGTCGTTACCATGCCGTACAAGACCGACGTTACTGCGCTCAGGCCGGTGATAACGGGCGTGAACATAGCGGAGATGACCCCTGCCTCCGGCGAGGCTGTGGACTTCACCAAGCCTGTTATATACACCGTGACCCTCACCGACGGCACAGTGAAGCTGTATACCGTTACCGTGCAGCTACAGAATGCCGGCGCTGCCGATGAACTGTGGGATAAGCTTACCGATCCCAGCCAGACGCTGCCCTGGTGGAAGTACGCCGAGCAGCAGCGCAACAGCGGCTATTACCCCCGCTACTGGTAAGCCGAACAATCTAACCTAAGCTCCCGATAACACCCCCGCCCACCAAGGTTTTAACCCCGGTAAGCGGGGGTGAGTTTGTTAAAACACAATTGGCAAGCAATGCAAGTGTTTATACACTTGCGAAAAAGCCTGTCAGGGAGAACCCTGAGACCCCGAACGGTTTTTGCAAAACCGGCTGCGCTCCGACGGAGCTTTTTGTTGCTGTTTCAGCATTATTATGCAGTTATAGCATTGACATGTTATCAATATTGGATTATCCTATAAGAAGAGAAAAAGCGGAGGAATATAATATTGAGTCAGATTGCGGCACGCATCCGCACATTGCGGGAACAGGCTTTTTTTTCGCAGCAGCGGCTTTCAAAAGCATTGGGCATTGCCCAGTCCAGCCTTTGCCGCTACGAAACCGGCGAGACTGAACCTTCGGCTGCTGTTTTGCTGAAATACGCGGATTTCTTCGATGTCTCCATGGATTACATATTCGGCCGAACCGATGACCCGCACGGCGCTGCACCGGTTCGCAAAAGCGTGGACGAGCCGGAATTGGAACAGTTCATAGAGATGTGTTTCGACCCTAAGTCATCAGCAAACGCACGGCTGAAGGAAACGTTGAAGCAAATGATGAGGGAGGCTAAAGAGTGAGCAGGGAAGTAGCGCATAGTTTAGAACATTTTGACGAGGTCATCCATATCATCGATAATGCCCGCAGCCGCGCCATGAAAGCAGTCAATGCAGAGCTTATTCAGATGTACTGGGAAATCGGCTCTTATGTCAGCGGTAGAGTGAAGGATGGCGGCTGGGGAAAAAGCGTGGTTGCAGATTTTCCCGAATTTCTGCAAGCGCATTATCCGGGAACAAAGGGATTTTCTGCGCAGAACATCTGGCGTATGAAGCAGTTTTATGAGACTTATTGTGACAACGAAAAACTCTCACCACTGGTGAGAGAAATTCCATGGACAAGCAATCTGCTGATTATGACTGGCTGCAAGACCGACGAAGCGCGTGAGTTTTACCTGCGCCTGTGCATTGCAAATCGTTACACAAAACGCGAATTGGATCGTCAGATCGGCAGTATGCTGTATGAGCGGACGATGTGTCAAGAGTCACATAGTTTACAGATTGTGCAATCACA
>ULPX01013871.1_pt1 | contig 16468 bp, 14 predicted proteins | sample 1953911 | NCBI WGS metagenome assembly ULPX01 (sample SAMEA4835640, study PRJEB28245) | human gut metagenome | biome: gut microbiome; material: fecal sample | place: Denmark | collected 2008 | reverse complement strand
ATTGTTTGTCCTTGATGAGCCCGCCTATGCCCGATGTGAAATTGGGTCGCTCCTCCACGACAAGGATATGCACGGGAGCTTGTTTGGTGAAGTGGTTCATGCCCAATATGCGGCTGGCCACGGCATCGGCCACTTGGTTTCGCAACTCGGGTTCGTCCACTACGATGAAGTGCCACGGTTGCGCATTGCAGGCCGAGGGTGCTATACGGGCGGCTTCGAGAATACGCCGTATTTTTTCGGGTTCGACCGGACGTTCGGGATCGTACTGGCGGTCGCTTTGCCGGTGGTTGATAATTTCGTAGATATCCATTTTGTTCTAATCTTTTTCGAAGTGCATGATACGGCTGATGTATTTGCCGATAATGTCGAATTCGAGGTTCACTATACTGCCTTCCTCGATTTGGTGGAAATTGGTATGCTCGTAGGTGTAGGGAATGATCGCCACTTGGAAACTGTTGTCTTGCGAGTTGCATACGGTGAGGCTTACCCCGTTCACGGTAACCGATCCTTTCTCTACGGTCATATAGCCTTTGGCAGCCATTTCGGGATTGAGGTCGTAGGTGAAGGTATAGTATCGGCTTCCGTCGACAAGATCTATTTTTGTGCAGCGGGCTGTCTGGTCCACATGGCCTTGCACGATGTGTCCGTCGAGGCGGCCGTTCATGAGCATGCTACGTTCGAGATTCACTTTGTCTCCGACAGAGAGAGTCCCTAAGTTGCTGCGTTCGAGGGTTTCTTGTATGGCAGTGACCGTATAGTGATCTCCTTCGATGTTTACGACCGTGAGGCACACGCCATTGTGAGCGACGCTTTGGTCGATTTTCAATTCGTGAGCGAACGAACTTTTGAGCGTAAGGTGCAAATTCCCGTTATCCCGTTTCAAGGCAACGATGGGAGCGGCTTCTTCGACAATTCCTGAAAACATAATTTAATGAATTAGGGGTTATAAATAGACAAAGTCAAAAATACGAAGAATTCGTGAGATTTTGGCAGATTTTGGTGGAATAAAGTAAGTGATTGGAGGCTAAAGAAGTTGGGTGTTGAACGTCAGTGTTCTGCCCTTACTCGAAAAAGCAGGATATCGAGGGGTTACGAGGTAATTTTGCTACCTATCCGTTGCCTTTTTCAGTGCCGAAATCGCATCGAAAACAGGACGGAAATCCACCCGGAATTTGCTTCTGCCACATCAAAGAACCCTTGTTTGCGAGAACAAAGGTACGCATAATTTTCCGTATATCGGTCAAATATGCCTATTGTTCTCTGTTTCAGGGGTCTGTTTCTATGTTCTGCCGTATTTTTCATGCTGTCAAGTAACTCTATACCAGTTAATTTTGTAATTAAAAGTATAGAGCTATGGATCAAGAAGATGTAAGGGTTTCGTTCTACCTGAAAAAGAGCGAAGCAAACGAATCGGGAGAATGTCCGATTATGGGTCGGCTGAATGTCGGGAAGTATTCAGAGGCGGCCTTCAGTGTGAAAATGACGGCTCCGGAATCGGCATGGCTTTCCGGACGTGCTACCGGGAAGAGTGCAAGGTCACGGGAAATCAACCGGGAACTGGACGAGATACGCGCTTCGGCACTATCCATCTATCAGGGGCTGTTTGCCATCAAGGAGAAGGTATCGGCCGAAGAGGTGAAATGTATCCTTTTAGGCATGGCTTACGGACAGGAAACTTTGGTGGCTTTCTTCCTTAAATTCATCAAGAAGTTCGAGACAAAGGTCGGTGTAAACCGGGTGGAAGGCACGGCCACATCTTACAAGTACGCTTGCAGCCATCTGATACAGTTTCTCAACAAGGAATACAACCTGTCGGATATTCCGTTCACGGCATTGGACCGGTCTTTCATCGACAAGTACGACATGCATCTACGGACGGACTGCCATTTAGGGTTGGGAACCATCCTGCTGCTGACCACACGTCTTATGACAGTCATCCGCCGGGCAAAGTCCGCAGGGATCATTACCTGTAATCCATTTGCAGGCTACGAGGCGGAACGTCCGGCAAGGGAAATAAAGTATCTCACGGAACAGGAACTGGAGCGTGTCATGACTACGCCTCTCCATAACCGGAAACTTTACCATATTCGAGATCTGTTCCTTTTTTCCTGCTTTACCGGTATTCCTTATGGGGATATGTGCCGTCTCTCGTCCGAAGATCTGGTAGCTGCCGAGGACGGTACGCTGTGGATCAAGACCTCACGCAAGAAAACAAAGATCGACTACGAAGTCCCATTGCTGGATATTCCGCTTTATGTCCTCGAAAAGTATAGGGATATCGCACCCGAAGGGAAGTTATTGCCCATGTACAATAACAGGGACTTGAACGAGGCGTTGAAGGTAATCGCCGACAAATGCGGTATCGAGCAGCGGCTCGTATTCCATTCCGGACGACATACCGGGGCTACAACCGTACTGCTGTCGAACGGTGTCCCGCTTGAAACCGTGAGCAAGATACTGGGGCACGAACGGATAAGCACCACCTTGATTTATGCCCACGTGACTGATGACAAGGTAGAGAACGACACCCGAATGCTCGATGCCAAAATTGCCGAGCGTTTCTCGGTCGCCATTTAACCCATCCTATATGTCGAACAATAAAATTTTCAATCATGAACGTAAATAACAAGTCTAAAGAGCCAAAACACCGCAGCACGTTCGCCGTCCTGTTCTATATCAACCGAACCAAAGTACGCAAGGATGGAATGTGTCAGTTGCTGTGTAAAGTCAGTGTCAATGCCCAATGGGAGCAGATTGGCATCAAAGTGTCCGTCAATCCCGCCTTGTGGAATCCCGAAACGGGACATGCCGACGGCAGGAGCGAGAACGCCCTCACCGTGAACCGTGCCATAGATGACTTGACCAAACAAATACAAGGACATTATAAACGGATTAAATACAGTTTGGGATTTGTTACGGCTGAGCTGATCAAGAATGCCATGCTGGGCATCGGTGAAAAGAAATTGACCTTGCTGGCTCTCTTTAGAGAGCATAACGAAGATTTCAAGAAAAGGGTCGGAGTGGACCGTGAGCAAGGGAGTTATGATAGTTACACCCGTTCCTACAAGCACTTGCAGGGATTCATACAGACCAAAAAGAAAGCGGAGGATGTGACCTTGAAAAGCCTTGACCAGGACTTCTACGAAGATTTCGAGCTGTACCTGCGAAGCGACTGCGGTATGCAGCAGAAAACCGTGCATGAACACCTATACCGTCTGAAGAAGATGACCAAGCGTGCTTTAAGTCAGGGAACGTTACGACGTGATCCCTACGATGAACTGCACCCGGAACTGCCGAAGCGTAAAAGCCGCCATCTGAAACTCGAAGACCTGAATAAGCTGATGGCGACACAACTCGACAAGACTAACCTGCAACGTGTCCGCGACTGGTTTATCTTCTCCACGTTTACCGGTCTGGCCTATGCCGACTTGAAACGCCTGTCGGAAAAGGACATCATTCAGAAAGAAGACGGAAGCCAGTGGATTCGCATCAAGCGAAAAAAGACTGATATAACCTCGTATGTACGGTTGTTGGATATTCCCTTGAGGATTATAGAGAAATACAGACCGGAACGCAATAGCGACAAGATTTTCAACGTGTATTGTCGCAGTCATTTGATTAAACTTGCAAGAAAGGTTGGGGAACAATACGGCTTTTATATGACATTCCACAAGGCCAGGCATAATTTCGGAACCCATATTACGCTCTCGCTTGGTATTCCAATTGAGACCGTCAGCCGTATGATGGGCCACACCAGCACCACTACCACCCAAATTTATGCCGAGGTGGAAAGCCGGAAAGTGGATGAGGATACGAGGGTGTTGCGGGAAATGTCTGCAAAACGGCCGATGAACCTCTATGAGGAGGAGGTTATTGCTACACCCAAACGGAAAAAGAAACCGGCATGAAAACAGCTATACAGCAAATGAGAGGAACAATCCATATTGCAGGGTCGTTCCTCTCGTTCTTTCACACAGACAGGTTACTCAGTTCATAGCCATTTCTGCTGTTCGTCACGGCATTTCTTGTGTGCCTGTTCCAACAACTGCTGGATTTCTGATTCCTTGTACAGCACCTTACCTTGTATCAGGTAGTAAGGCAGGATACGCAGCGAGCGGTATTCTTGCAAGGTGCGTCTGCTGGTGCGAAGGAACTTGGAGAGTTCCATATCGCTCATGAAGCGTTCCCCGTTAAAGGTACGCTGGCAGTTCGGCTCCATCTTCTTCAGTACCTTGCCGGTGTTCTCCAGACGGCGGAGAAGGTCGGCAACACGCGGGTCTTGTTTGTCGATAAAATAGTGGCTCATAGTTTCGTTGAATTTACATGGTAATACGATTGCAATACTTTCTCCACCTCTTCCGGTTTGTAGTAGAGTTTGTTCTTGATCCTGCTGTAAGGCAGCAAGCCTTTTGCCCGGTACTCTTGCAGGGTACGTTTCGATATGCCGAGAATGTCGCATACCTCTTGGTTGTCCAGCCATTTTTTCAAACCGAGGTCTTCCTGTCGTTTGCAGAGCAGGTCGGCCTTTTCCTCGATGGCTTTCACCCGCGCCATCAGCGCGTCGAAAGTCCGGATGTCCATACTGATAATTTCCATCGCAATTCTTCTTTTTAATTAGTTAAACATTGATTTTATTTCGCTCCATCTCCGCGAGGGAGAGTCGGCCTTTCCGGTTCAGAAACTCCTTGACCTCGGATGACTTGTAATAGGTACGCCCATCTATCATATAATAGGTCACGAGTTTTTTCTGGCGATACCGTGCAAGGGTGCGCTTAGTGATGCCGAGCAACTCGCACATGTCCTGATTATCCAACAGCTTGTCGCCGTCGAGGGCGGAAGTCTGCCGGTTCATGCGGTTCAGTTTGTCTTCGATCTTATCGAACCGCTCCATAATCTGATGAATCATCATCTGGAAGGTCTCGCGGTCTATCTGTATCATACTATAATCTGCCTTTTGAGTGTAAATAATTGATTGATTACACCTTGTCGCGCAACAGGTTATATTATGATATAGGGCTAACGGCGTACCAATGACACCGATAGACACCAAGATGCACTGATACAACATTGTATATCAGTGAAATAAAAATTTTACGATGTAAAAAGGGGGCTTCGGGGAATCTTGCAAAATGCGAGATTTCCTTGCAGGATGCAATGGACTATCGCGAGGATTTACGGTAAACAAGGCGGCAGATGCCGTTGGAGAATGTGGTGGCCTTATGTAACTGCCATTGACAGGCGGGAAGAGTCCGCTGTATGGAAATGCCACCTCCGGAGGTAAGTGGAAGCAGGTAGATGACCAGTTCATCCACGAGGTTGTAGTGGAAAAGTCCCCGGAGCAGTTCCACCGATTCAGGGTCGGATATTTCAGCGAGGTAGGTAAAGGATTTGTCCTTGCTGTCTTTCCCGGCAAGCAGGTCCAGAATGGAATGGGGTAAAATCCTTGCATCGCAGCGTTCACGCCAACAGGCAAAACCTTTCCCATGGTTCATTACCCATTGCATCGACGCGTTATCCGGTTCCGGCAAGAAGCCGTCCAATGTCATTGCTGTTGTTGCTTGGATTCTTGGCATATATTTCCGGTCTTTGGTATTCAACCGGAAGCCGTCCTCAAAAAAAGAAGCGTGCAAACACACTACTTCTAATGGAGGCTCTGGAATGCCTTTAACAGGAATAGGTGAATGCACGCTATGCGATAAAGCATAGCATAAGCAATCACGCAATAGTTCCTGTTAATGTTAATTTTCCAGATTCCCATTAGAAACGCCTTGCGGTCTTATGTTATATAATCGGTAACTGCCTCACAGACAGCATACCGAATTTTTCTCTATTTAGTTGCAAATGTACACATATTCAGCGACATTTCCACTAATTGCGGTTATCTATTTTAAACTTTCAGTTTACAATCACTTCGCCTCAGGATAGTTCAAACAAGTTTGACTCTCCATTCGGCTTAATCGTTTATTTTATTTCAGCCCGTATTTCTTCAACTTCCGGTACAGTGTTGCCGGGTTGATATTCAGCATTGCGGCGGTCTGTTCACGGTGTCCGTTGCAGGCTTTAAGGGCATTGATGATGTTCTTCTTCTCCTGCGATTCATCCTTCAAGGGCAGGACTGCCGGTATGGATGCCGGTTCAATGCCGCACGGCATGATTCCGTTATCCAATCCTTCAACATCCAGTATCGGCACTTCGGAAACAAGTACGGAACGCTTGATCCTGTTTTGCAGTTCACGCACATTGCCCGGCCACGTGTAGGCAAGCATCCTGCGTTTGGCATCGTCCGTAAAGCCGCATGTCTCCCGTTTCAGCTCCTTCGAGTAACGTTCCCGGAAGAACTCGGCCAAAGGGATGATGTCTTCCGCACAATCAGCCAATGACGGCTGGCGTATCTCGAACTCGTTCAGACGGTGGTAAAGGTCTTCCCTGAACCGCCCGTCCCTGATAGCCTGTTGCAGATCCTCGTTCGTGGCGGCGATGATGCGCACATCCGCCACCCGTTCCTTGCCGCTGCCTATCGGGGTATAGATATTCTCCTGCAACACCCGCAGCAGCATGGACTGTATCTCGTAGGACATCGTTCCTATCTCATCCAAAAACAGCGTACCGCCTTTCGCCATGTCGAAGTAGCCGGTCTTGGCGGTATCGGCACCGGTAAACGCCCCTTTCTCGTGGCCGAAAAAGAGCGAAGCAGCCAGTTCGCGCGGCAATGCCCCGCAGTTCACCGCCACGAAAGGCATGTCCCGACGCTCGCTGTCCCGGTGGATGCTTTGCGCCACCGACTCCTTGCCCGTACCGTTGGCACCGAGCACCATGACGGACATTTCCGACGGGGCTACCAGCCTGGCGTATTTCTCCACTTGCAGGATTCCGGGGCTTGTCCGGTGGAAAAGTTTCTTTTCCTGTTTCCGTACAATAACCATCGGCCGGAACACATCCTCTGCAAGTTCCAGCAGGTGTTCCTTGCGTACCGGCTTGGGCAGGTAGTCTATCGCACCCATCTTGATGGTACGCACCACATCGGGAACGGAAACATATTCCGTGGTGATGATGAACGGGATATCCATCTTCTCCTTGCGCAACCATTCCAGCAGGGATATGCCGTCCCCTTCGGGCAGGCGCACGTCCGAGAGTATAAGGTCGAACCGCGTCTTGCGTATCAGCGAGCGGGCTATAGGCTCGTTCATGGCCGTCACCGCTTCATAACCTGCCTGTGCAAACCAGTCCTTCTGCATCTGCGACAAGCCTATATTGTCTTCAACTATCAGTATTTTCCGTTTCATCTTTCACTCTTTTTATTTCGTTCTCCGCTTCCGCCATGAGCATGGCGGTACATTCCATTATCTGCCGTGTCTGCTCCCGTACAACTTCGTCGCTTGCGGTGCCGTCTTTCAGCAGGGCGCGATAGGCGGACAGGGTATCTTCCATCTGCAACAGTTCCCACATCGGTTGCATTCTGTGGGCAATCTCACGCAACTTATGCCGGTCGCTGTCATTCATCCCCGATGATAATTCCTCCATGTCCTTTTCAAACTGGTCGATGAAGGAGCGTAACAGTTTTACCTTGTCACTGACTTCCGAGAGCGGCACACTGAAATCAATTACCCGGTTGTCATCCATCCGGCACCTCTTGACGGTGGAAATCAGGCTGAGCAGTTCCGATGAGGAGAACGGCTTGTAGATGCAGTCGGCAAAGCCGGCATCGAGAAAAGCCTCCTTGTCCCGGTCGCCGCGTGCCGTCATTGCCACGACGGGGATGGTGCGAGAGTTGCCTATATTGGAGTTGCGCAGCAGGATCAGCAGCTCGAAGCCGTTCGTGCCGGTCATCTGTATGTCGGAGAGCAGCAGGTCATAATCCTTGCCGCGCATGGCTTTCACTACCTCTTTGGCCGTGGCGCATGTCGTGCAGGCAACGCCGTTACGTTCCAGCATCTCCTTTACCACGTCCCGTAGCATCGAATCGTCATCAATCACCAATACATTCCCGGGGAAATTGCCGGGGTGCGGCAATATCCTGTTTTCGCTTTCTATCGGCTCGTCCGTAACCGGCATGGGCAATGCCACCCTGAACGTGCTGCCATTGCCGACACGGCTCGTCACCTCGATTGTTCCGCCAAGCAGGTTCACCAGTCCTTTCGTAATCGGCAGCCCAAGCCCGTAGCCGTTGGCATTGCCCTGTGAAGCCTGACGCTCGAACGGACGGAAGATGCGGGAGATTGTTTCTTCGCTCATGCCCATACCTGTGTCTTTTACCTCTATGAACAGCCGCCCGCCGTCATAACGTGCATTGAACGTGATTGTGCCCGCTTCCGTGAACTTGACGGCATTGGTCAGCAGGTTGTCTATAATCTGTTCGATACGGTCCGCGTCGCCATACAGTTTCACTTCGGTGTTTTCAAATGTATGCCTGAACAGGATGCCCTTGTTGTTGACCACATGGGAGAATCCCGAAGCGGTACGTTCCAGCAGCCCGTGCAGGCTGAACGGCACATCGTTGCGGAGCTCTTTCGCCTCGTTCAGGCGGTACACGTCCAGCAGGTTGTTGAGCAGGTGTACCACATGGCGGCATACGGTTCCGACATTATCCAGGTAAATGTTCCGCCGTTTCCTGTCCCGTGTGTCCATCGCCAGTTCGGCGTTGCCGCTGATGATGTTCAGAGGGGCGCGGATGTCGTGTGATATGGTAAGGATGATGTTCTTCCGCATTTCCAGCAAAGCGGTATTCTGTTCTATCGTCTCTTCCATCCGCTTCCGTGTCTTTGTCTTTTCGCGCAAGTCCCTCTGTATAATCAGGTAGGAGGCGGCAATCAGTATGATGGCGGAGATGACCAACCATGTGATGATGTGCATGGAACGGTCGTAGGACTCTTGGAGATGTCGGGACTTGGCTTCGAGGACTTGTTCCGTCTGCTCATTCATTGTGTTTATCAAGGTGCGCAGCTTGCGGTTGAGTTCCTTGTTATGGTTGCGCAGGCTGTCAGTGTAGGTATCAATGGCTTCCTGCCGCTCCTCCTGTATGGATAGCAGTTTCTCGCTCAGTGTGTTCAATCGGGTGGTATTGGGCGGCACTTGCACGGTCTCTTTCGCTCCGAACCATCCGGCAATGCCTTTCTTCTTGCGGGTGACGGTGCGGGGCTGTACTGCTTGTTGTGCTACAACGGGCAGGAGACTATCGGCTTCCTCTTGTTCATGAAAGAGTTGCATGATTTGATACAGGTACTCTTCCTTGTTTGCCAACAAATGGCGGAGCGTGTCTATCTGCGCCCGACTGACAAACTCCTCGTTCCCCTTGTGCATGATTTGCAGCATAGTATCGATCTGCAAGCGGAGCGAACGGTACTCCTCGAAGTTTGCCTCCTCCCAAGCAAGGGCGGTCTCGCCGCGCATGGCAAGGCGCGTGATATACCTGTGGGCGGTATTCACATCGCGTTGCACCAAATTGAGGCGTCTCATTTCAGTCTCAATCTCGAATACCCGGTTACGCTCATGTAATAAAGTGGCGGCCATGCTTCCTATGACCGCCACCAGTATCGCATATCCGGTAAGGATTTTATGTTGCAATGCTATTTTCTTTTCCATATACGCTATCTGTCAGACATTGTTTTCTTTAATCAGTTTTTGCAGACTGTCTATAAACATCATCGCATCCATAGGGGTGGAGTGCGACAGGTCGAACGCAAGAATCCGCTCACGCAAACCTGCCTCCTCATTCCGTGTCCCCGAACCTGCACTCTTGCGCTCTTTGGGCGGCTTCTGCTCCGAGACCAGCCCCTCGTCCTCGCTGCCGTCTATGCCGGAGAACACGAAACAGTCCTCTCCCTGCTCAACAACACTTCCGCCGCAGGCGGCTATCTGCTCCATCACCTTCTCCAACCGGCTTTCCGGAAACCCGGTCGTCAGCACGGACAAACCGCCCCTGCGGGGACGGCGCATGACACGGTAGCCGGTGGCACGGGCCAATGCGAACGCCCCGCAGCCGTAGGCGCAGAAGAACTTGCCGGAGCGTGTCACGACAAACTGCTCCGTTCCATGCTCCTGCTGTTTCCGTATCAGTTCCTGTTCGGTCATATCGCTTTTTTCAGTTCTTTAATCTCATCCGTTATCTCTCTCTTTTTCCGCTCCATCGGCTTGTACCGCTTCTTCAGGACGGCTTTCTCTATATGTCCCTCAAAATAGACGACCCGCCACCATTCCTTGCCCACGCGCTTCATCACCTTGCGCCGCAGGTTGTACGAGGCGAAGTGCCGCATCATCCCCAAGTAGGAATTGACCGTATTGACAAACTCCTCTCCGTGGGTCAGCACATAGTCGGGCGAACTTGCCGCCAGACGGTTCAGCCTGTCGATGGCATCGTAGCAGAATCCCACCGTGCGGTTGCTAAGGTATTTCCTGCCGGGCAGTATCATTCCGCCCACGAACAGCACGCCTTTCGTGTAATGCTGCAAATACACCTTGCGGGGGTGCAAGGTCAATCCGTGTGCAGCGAGCCACTCCGAAATCTTCGTCTTCACCACTATCAGATGCTCCTTTGACGGATGCACCAGCACCATGTCGTCCACATACCGTCCGTAATGCTCCACGCCCCACTCTCCGGTAATCAGGTGGTCCAGCCCGTCAAGGTAGTTCAGCGCAAGCAGCTGGCTTGTCAGATTCCCTATCGGCAGACCGCAGGAACCATCGGAGTGGAAAAGACTCTTGTCCCGTGGCAATCCCTTCCAGCTTTGCGGCGGTGTCCTGCGTATGCAGTTCTTCTCCGGGCGGTTGAATACCGTCTCACGAATCAGGTAGAGCAGCATCGGCAGGTCGTTTTCTGCATACCGTTCTCTAAGGAATTTCTCCGTCAGGTCATACAGCCGCTGTTTGGAAATCTTCATGAAGAACGAGCGGATGTCAATCTTCAGGATATAACAGTCCTTCGTGTGGTTCTCCGAACATTGCCGGATATGTTCCTCTACCTTCTCTATACCGTACAGCGTGCCTTTCCCCTTACGGGTGCTGTAACTGTCATCGATGAACTGCTCTTCCAGCAGCGGGACGATGCGCCGGGCTATCAGATGATGCACCACACGGTCGCGGAAATCCGCTGCGAAGACCTCCCGCTTCACGGGTTTGGTGACGATGAAAGCGATGGAACGCGAAGGGTGGTATGTGCCGGAGTTAATCTCACGCCACAGTTCCACACACTTGCGTTCGTAGTCGCTCTCGAAGGCAAGGGCATTGTAAGTGTTCCGCTTCTTCTTCCGGCACTCGAAGTATGCCTCGAAGACATCCTCCAGCGGAATGCCTCCGAGTTCCTCCTGCGAAAAAAGTGTTTCCATCTCTGTCATGCCCGATAATTGTTTTAACGGTTTCTAACGAAAGGCGAGCACAGGGCGTACCCTGTTTGTGTTGTTGTTCTTATTGCCGTTGTTGTTCGTGCTCCCGTTATTGAAGTTCACGTTCCACGCGTTGTTCGAATTGCTGCTATTCTCAGTACTTGACCAACGATTGGCATTAATTATATTACCCGTCGTGACATTACAAGATATTCGTGAGAATATCCTGTCGGTAATCCTTTTCATTAAAAAACCGGCTCTCTCCGGAAAGCCTTGACCGTCCGGATTCCCGCCAACAAATTACTCATTGCCTTTTATCTTCGTTCCTTTTTATTCCACGCTCGCTATACTGTTTCCAGCTTGTAGCCTGTTTGCCTATCTTCTCCAGCAGCAGCCCGAAAGAGGCGTACTTCCTTTCCGTAATGACCTTCTGCTCCACACATACCCTGAAAAGCATCTGCAACATCCGGTAGCGGTCGAGAAACTCGGTCAGCACACCCGTTTTCTCATAGCTGCTGTTCGCCTTGTAAATCAGAGAAAGCATATCCAAAGTCATATCTACCATACGGCTGCCCATGCTGTACCTGAAGAAGCGGGGAAACTCCTGCGTGAGCAACAGCAGGTTGTTCAGCAGCCGGTAAGTGTCACGGTATAAGGGCAATTCTTCGGATAAGGCCATTTCTCAAATTTTTCAAAAAAAATTCAACCCGCTACGCGGGTATCTGTCATTTAATAGATAAATAGACTAAATAGGTAAATAGGTCAGAAAGCGAGCACAGGGCGTACCCTGCCTGCGTCGTAGCCCTTACTGCCGCTGCTGCGCGTGCTCCCGTCATTGAAGTCCACGTCCCACGCGTTGTCCGAATTGCTGCTAACCTCAGTACTTGACCAACGATTGGCAGTACCTAACTTGATGGCATCTGCAAGTTCTCCGTTTTGGGTGTTATCAAGGACTTTACCGATTTGAGCATCAAGCAAATCACGACCTTTGGTGCCGCTGTCATACAATTCCCTGCGGCACATGGAGAGCAGTTCCTGACAAGAAGGCCAGTACCAACCGCTGGTATTGGAAGGAGATTTATACAGACTGTTTTCGCCATCAAACTTATCAAGGGCATAAATGGGCTTCACCCGTTTGTTGTCATCAGTTGGAAGAGACTTGTTATACGCACGGAGGGCGCAGGTATTCGCATAGCCGGAATAAGTACCAGAATCCCAAATGTTTTCCATAGTACCGTCAGCACCGAAATCAGTATTGTGCTCCTTAATCCAATTGCTGACATACCCAGAACCGCCACAAGTCCAAGTCATACCACCTTCGGACGGGACACCGTTCTCATCAATATCCCACAGAGACATGACAAGGCCGTGCATCCTGCCGTCATCAAACTTATCGGTTTTCAGAGTCCCGAAGTTGGCTTCCGTATTGTCATCCAAGTAATAGACAATGCCGAGACACAGGTGTTTCCCCAATTCGGAATGTGCCTCTTGTGGAAGGATATATCCAACACCATCCTCGTTACGGCAATAGAAGTCGTCCATCCTTGCCATATCTGCGGTGTATTCACCCATAGACAAGATTTCCACTTGCGAATAGCGGGTATTGGCATTTTTACCGGAAACGGCACGCTTGCCACCGAAAGTTTTACCCATATAGGAACAAAACCAACGCATATCTCCATCATAGTTGTCCGGAAGGATATAGCGGTAACTGCCGTCTTCTGCCTGATAGGCTGTGCCCGGCACATCGGATTCGGTGTATATGAGAACATCGTCAATGGATTGAATCGGATATGCCGTTTCAGTTTTGTTGCCAAGTTTCCATTTCGCTGTGGCTGCAAGCGAGAAAGAGGCACGGGCATGGCTCAATTCGGCCTTGATTTCCTTTGATGCCTGCCCCATGTAAATCATCAGGTCGGCATGGCGGTAGGCTTCTTCCATGCTCTGGTCGGCCTGAACCTTGAACACATCCAAGGCCTTCAAGCCGGCTGTTGTAGTCTGACCGGCAGCAGATTCATCGTATGGATAATAAACAATACAGGTATTCATATCTGGATGATAATAAGCGGGAGTATTGCTTTCGTTACCGCCATTGTCAAAGCTCCATTTTTTACTTGCACTGTCATATATAAAAGGAGCATTATCTACAAGGATATTGCCGGATTCATCTAAAATGATGACACCCACGCGGTCGCCGGATTCAAAGGAGGTCTCATTGCCCTTGTCGGCAGCACGGGTACATATGTCATCAGAAAGCATGAAGTCACATGCACTTACCGTAAGTTGCAGTCCGCTTTCATTGTCAGCAGTACCGGACGGTCCCCACTCATCAGTAGAACAGGCAGAGAGGAAACATACCCCCAATGCGGTATATAATAAAGTTCTTTTCATCATATCATTGTCATTTAGAAGGTCAATACAGGGCGGACTGTGAAACTTCCGTAAGAACTATAGTCTTTTGGCTCATTCTTGATGCGCCCGTCAGGCTCGATGCGGCAGGCATATGCATTGTATTCGTTGCCATTCCATTCCGTACTGGTGGCATAATTGCCGGAAGGTAACAGGTACTTGTGCTGATATTTGTCATATCCTGAAAGGGTTTTCAGACGATGACGGAGGAGTCCGGTGTTCTTTCTCCACAGATTGACCACATCAAGCATCTGTCCGCATGAGGGGAGATACCAGCCGCTGCTGCCATTTGGAGAAGTGACATCAAAATTTGAGGCAGCCTGACAGGCCGGATAATTACCCGCAGAATAGCCCTCCAACTGTTGTATGGTTTTGGTATTGACATATCCTGCATAATCGGTCCGGGAGAGGCTTGTTCCGCAATAGTTCAAAATACTTTTCTGTGCCCACATGAACTGATTATTGTCATCTGTATCTTCAGCATCATGCAGGGCAACGGCATAGCCGTGGATTTCAGAAAGTTTTCCGTCATACAGACTTGCATCATCGCCTTCTCCTGCGCCGTTTTTGAATACAATGCCGACACAGGTTTTGTTTTCGTCCAGATAAGGCAGCCATGTGTTGTCTTCATAATAGTAATCTCCGATTTCCGCATACGAACCATACTGTAGGTGGACATCCGAATGTAAAGTATAAGTAAATGTATAGGTCTTTTTATCATCACCCAGTGTACGCACGCTTTCTCCTTGTCCGTCTGCTATGGAAAAACCTTTCATCAAACCGCCATCGGGTATGCTGTAAGAAATGGTGAGCGGGTTACCTGTCACCTCATAATATCCGTCTGCCAGTTTTTGCGCATTATCGCTTAGTGTCAAAGAAAGAGACGGCTCTTCGGAAATGTGCACACGAAAGGTTGCATGGTCTGTTTCGCCTTGCTCTGGGGTGTCAGTCCACATACCGTTCTTTACGGCTATCACTTCTATTTCTTCCTTCTTGACGGTAATGTTGTAGGTATATACATTACCACCTGTGAGATTGGCTTCACCATCCTTTGGTGTGTAATAATAATGGTCATCACCGATGCTTACGCGGATGAACTGCTCACCATCCATCACCTGCGGCACGACCACGGTTTCGCCCGTCTTGTTCACAGGATCGTATGAAGGTTCTATCTCACCGTTCTTCTGGTCGGCCACTGCCAGCACTCCGTCTTTGAATGTAGTTACAGCATCGCCCAATATGGTAACGGTTGCCTTACTGAACTCATCTTCCGTAATGGAGGCATCCTTTTTCAGCGTGTATTTTACTTTAGCCATCTGATGATAGAACGCAAGCGAGACAGATCCGCTGTTGTATTCCACATCCTTTGTTTCCGCACGCAGAAAATCGAATTTCTCATAACCACCGGACTGGTCGGAGATATTGACATCCGTTTGTGGCTCGTATGGATACCATGCAGTTACAGTCGCAGAAGAGGTGTTCTGCCAATAGACAGTATTGTCAACATTGCCTTCCTTGACAGGCTGCATGGCACCGGTGCCCGGATTAGTAATCTCATATTTGCCGACCTTGCCGTCAGCACCTATACGCACACCGATTTCCTCGCTGCCTGTCCAACTGTCCTTTCCGCCTGCACGGGTAGGCACGGCATCCACCACGTATGCCGACACCTGCAAGGGGTATTCACCCTCGGGAAGCGGTGTGCCACTGCCTGAAAGCAGTTCATCCTGCGTACACGAGGCAAGCAGCCCTCCCGCCAGCAGCAGCGGCAGCAAGCCGCCGGAGAGCATACGCCGTAAATAATGTTCTCTTTTCATACTCTATAGTAATTTCAATTTATATATCCTGTCTTTCGGTTCGTGCCACCGGCGGCTGCGACACCGCCCGATGCACCATATTCATGGCTTATCTCCGTGCCTGACGCTGTCGCACGGGATGGCTGTCATGGTCAGTGGCTTACATTACGGCATCCACATTGTCACCGTCCGCACCGTTGCCATCGCCCCAAGACTGAATGGTAGCTTTGGATATGTCAAGGTTTGTCTTGTTCACAGTGATGTTGTAAATGTATTTCAGACCGACACCAAGAGTCAGGTCTTCTGCATCTTTCGTTTTGAGCTGTGCATTGAAAGTGTTTCCGTCAATCGTGATGGAGAACACTGCACCGTTCTTTACAGTCTGAGGGAAAAGGATAAGGGTATAGGTATGGGCATTACCCTCAGCGCCTGTCGTTTCACTGTAAGGCGCATTGTAGTCTGCATTTTCCGTATTGTTCGCAAATATCCAATTGGCTGCCTTCATACCGCTTTCTGTTGGCAGAGCGTTTGCTGTCCCTTTTGTGCGGTTGAATGTACCGTCATAGATATGGTTTGAGAGAGCACATTGGGCAGTCTTTATGTGATCAGAATTGACATCATTACCGGCCTTGACATTCAGGACAAGCTGCGACATCCTATGGCTGAACTGGAATTTGGCGGTAGGATCTTTTTTAGGCTCATTCACTGTATATTCGGCGTACAGGAAATCGAACTCCGACTGATTCGCCTGTTCACGGGTGTCGGCGGTAATTGCTTCTGTTCCTTCGCTGTAAGGGTAATAGGCGGTAAAGGTTGCCGCCTCATTGGATTGGAAATAGATGGGAGAGTTGCCCTCCTCTTCCACTATGGTAAAATTGCCGTCACCTTCCGTAGTGGAATAAAGCACATTGTCATAAGCGGTGGCTCCGGTCGTTCCGCTGATTCCGA
>ULPX01011826.1_pt1 | contig 16902 bp, 16 predicted proteins | sample 1953911 | NCBI WGS metagenome assembly ULPX01 (sample SAMEA4835640, study PRJEB28245) | human gut metagenome | biome: gut microbiome; material: fecal sample | place: Denmark | collected 2008 | reverse complement strand
TAGGTTTTAAAACAGGTATAAGTGAATTTTTCTTTTGTGTATAATCCTATTAAGTAAATGCATGAAGTTGCAGAATACTGCATAAGATACCAATTTTTTTTCTTGAATGAATCATAAATTGTTGAATACTAAAATAATATTAGAATGAAAAAAGTAATTTGCAGTCAGAAAGCTCCGGGAGCTATTGGTCCTTACAGCCAGGCTATCGAAGCAAATGGAATGATATTTGTATCTGGTCAATTACCTATTGATGCGACTACCGGACAGATGGCAGAAGGTGCTGAAGCACAGGCACGTCAGTCATTGGAGACCATCAAGTATATCCTTGGAGAAGCAGGTTTGACGATGGCAAATATCGTCAAGACTACTGTTTTCCTACAGGATATGTCATTGTTTGCAGATATGAATAAAGTATATGCTACCTATTTTGATGGTGATTTCCCTGCCCGTTCGGCTGTTGCAGTGAAAGCCCTGCCGAAAGATGCTTTAGTGGAGATTGAGTGCATCGCGGTTCGCTAACAAATCGGCAACAATAAAACTACTGCCTCCTACGAAGATAAAGTCTTCCGGGAGGCTTTTTTCTTGTGCAGCCCGCACGGCAGAGGGAACATCTGGATAGCAAATTCCTTGCAATCCGGCCTCAGAGGCAAGTTGGGCAAGTTCGCTTTCAGGTAATGCACGCCTTACGCTGGCTTTTGTGAAGTAATATTCGGCTTCTTGGGGTAATAATGCTAATACACCGTGTATGTCTTTGTCGTTTACCATACCTATAATCATATGTAGTTTCCGGTAAGATTGCTGTTTCAACTGCTCTGTGATATAGGTGATGCCACCTACATTGTGTCCGGTATCGCATATCAGGGTAGGGGCATCCTGCAATTTTTGCCAGCGTCCCATCAGGCCGGTCAGTTCACAGACATAGGCGAAGCCACTTCGAACAGCCTGCTCACTCAGATTGTATCCGGCTTTCCGTAGTTCTGGGATGGCTGTGAGTAACGTGCGGGTATTTTTAGTTTGATATAATCCTTTCAGCTCACATTCCAATCCGGGGTAATCATCCTTTTCATCTTCTTCTGCAAAGAGAATGGGAGCACCTACTTCGCGAGCCTTTTTTGCAAATACAGGTTTTGTTTCAGGAGTCGTTTCTCCGATTACGACAGGTATTCCACTTTTAATGATCCCGGCTTTTTCTCCCGCTATCTTTTCTAATGTATTACCCAGGAATTGGGTATGGTCAAAACTAATATTGGTGATGATACATAGATCCGGGTGTACGATATTGGTGCAATCCAGTCTTCCGCCAAGTCCTACTTCGATAACCGCTACATCTACATGTTCGTCAGCGAAATACCGGAATGCCATAGCGGTAGTCAATTCAAAGAAAGAAGGATGCAGAGGCTCAAAAAAATCACGTTCTTTTTCTACAAACCGGACTACATATTCTTCCGGGATAGGCTGTCCGTTTATTCGGATACGTTCGCGGAAATCTACGAGGTGCGGAGATGTGTAGAGGCCTACCCGGTACCCCGCTTCCTGCAAGATAGCAGCAAGAGTGTGCGAGCATGAACCTTTGCCATTCGTACCTCCTATATGGATACTGTGGAAGTTCCGGTGCGGGTGTCCGAAGTGTTCATCCAGTGCCAATGTATTCTCCAAACCTTCCTTGTATGCCGAACTTCCCACCTGTTGAAACATAGGGACACTGTTATATAAGTATAATAAAGTGTTCTGATAATCCATCTTTTAAAATATTTAACGAGAAAGCAAACTATTCTCTCTTTTTAATTCCTATCTTAGAAGCTGCAAAGATAATGCAAACTGAGAGCAGAATAAAATGAACTTGTTCATTTTTTATGCCGAAGTACAGCTAATCTTCGCTTTGGAGGCAATATCAACAATTTAAATCTAAAAGAGTATGGGAGCAAAGAAAAATTTTGTGATTGATACGAACGTAATCCTTCACGACTATAACTGTCTTAAGAATTTCCAAGAGAACGATATTTATCTTCCCATCGTAGTTCTTGAAGAATTGGACAAATTCAAGAAAGGGAATGAACAGATAAACTTCAATGCCCGTGAATTTCTCCGCGAGCTCGATTTAGTTACCGATGACAATCTTTTTAATAAGGGTGCTTCTCTGGGCGAAGGACTGGGAAGTTTGTTTGTAATTGCCGGTTCGGTGGATGCTCCGGATGTGTTCGATTCATTCCCCGAGCGTATTCCCGATCATAAGATTCTGGCTGTAGTGGACTGGTTGACGCGCCAAAAGAAGGATATGAAAACCATTCTGGTGACAAAAGACGTGAACCTCCGGATGAAAGCACGTTCCATAGGCTTACTTTGCGAAGATTATATCAACGACAAGGTGATAAATGTGGATATATTTGAAAAGTCAAATGAGGTGTTTGAGGGAATTGATCCTGCTTTGATAGACCGGATTTATTCTTCCAGAGAAGGACTGGATATTAGTGAGTTTGATTTCAAAGATATCATCCATCCGAATGAATGTTTTATCTTGAAAAGTGACAGGAATAGTGTACTTGCCCGTTACAATCCTTTTACACATTCCATTTGTCGGGTGAATAAAACAAAGAACTATGGTATTGAACCCCGGAATGCCGAACAAAGTTTTGCTTTTGAAGTGTTGACCGATCCAAACATCAAATTGGTTGCTTTGACAGGTAAAGCCGGTACAGGAAAAACATTGTTGGCTCTGGCAGCTGCCCTTAGTCAAATGAATGACTATAAACAGATTTTGCTGGCGCGTCCGATTGTTGCTTTATCCAATAAAGACATCGGTTTCCTGCCGGGTGATGCCAAAGAAAAGGTAGCTCCTTACATGCAACCCTTGTTTGATAATCTGAATGTGATCAAACGTCAGTTTGCTTCTAACTCAACAGAGGTAAAACGTTTGGAAGATATGCAGAAAAGTGAGCAACTGGTTATTGAAGCATTAGCTTTCATCCGTGGACGTAGTTTGAGTGAAACTTATTGCATTATTGATGAAGCACAAAACTTGACTCCGCATGAGATCAAAACCATCATAACCCGTGCGGGTGAGGGTACGAAAATGGTGTTTACCGGTGATATCCAACAGATAGACCAACCTTATCTCGACAGTCAGTCCAATGGCTTGGTTTACATGATTGATCGTATGAAAGATCAGAACCTTTTTGCTCACGTAAATTTGTTAAAAGGAGAACGTAGCCAATTAAGTGAATTAGCCAGTAATTTGATGTAACAGAGCTTTATAGGTCGTAAATATGGTGGCAAAGTTATACCTGTAACTTTGCCACCATTTAATTTTATCACACATTTTTATCTTTTTCTTGTCCTATTTGATAAAAAATAATGTATCTTTGCCTCGCCTAAAACAAAACTGTCAAACGAAATGAAACATAAAATTTTTCATCGGTACCTTTCAGCAAAGGTATTGCCGATTTGGACTATTCTGTTGATCGATGTATTGATAATCGTCGTATCCAGCTTATTGGCTTATGCGCTTCGATATGATTTCCGGAGTATTTTCCTGGAATCCTCTACCATTGACAAAACGATTGTATGGACGGTCATTGTCAACTTAGTCTTCTTTAGGGTGTTCCGCACCTATTCCAACGTATTGCGCTTTTCTTCGTTTATAGACATTATGCGCATTTTTGTTTCATTGACGGTGTCTTATGCACTGTTAATGATTTCGAGTGTGCTTTTGGCAAGTTATCTGGATATTCGTCTGGCACCTGTGAGTGTGCTGTTTATGGCGTATATCATTAGCTTTGCCATTATGTCTTGCTCACGTATAGTTGTGAAGATGTTTTATGAACTTCTGAATTTTGATGGAAGTCATAGTGCCAACGTCTTTATATATGGTGCTAAGGAAGCGGGAGTGAACATTGCGAAAGCGTTGCGCGTCAACCTGCGTAATCACTATCGTCTGCGTGGTTTCATAGCGGATGAGCCGGAACTGATTAATAAGGTGATGATGGGCGTAAAGGTATTCCCGAATGACGAGTCTCTGATTGATGTATTGAATGACCGCGATGTGCATACAATTATTATTTCGCCGGCTAAAATGGAAGAACTGAAGAAGTCTGATATGGCCGATCGTCTTCTGGCACACAACATCAAGCTTATGACTGCACCTCCTTTGAGCGAGTGGAGCGGACAGACTTTGAACCGTACTCAGTTGAAAGAAATTCAGATTGAAGATCTTCTGCAACGCGATCCTATTGAAATAGATATTCATAAGGTAGCTTCCCATCTCGAAGGAAAGCGCGTAATGATTACCGGTGCCGCTGGTTCTATCGGTAGCGAAATAATGCGTCAGGTAGCTTCCTTCAATCCTTATAAGCTGATTCTGGTAGATCAGGCGGAGACTCCGTTGCATGATATTCGTCTGGAATTGCAGGATCGTTGGCGTGACATTGATGCAGAGACTATTATTGCGGATATTTCCAATGCTACGCGTATGGAAGATATCTTCAAGGAATACCAACCGCAATACATTTTCCATGCAGCGGCTTATAAGCATGTGCCGATGATGGAAGATAATGTTTCCGAGTCCATTCAGATCAATGTGTTCGGTACGCGTACACTGGCTGATCTGGCTGTAAAATACGGTGCTGAGAAGTTTGTAATGATCTCTACGGATAAGGCTGTAAATCCGACCAATGTAATGGGATGCTCCAAGCGTATCTGTGAGATTTATGTGCAGTCTTTAGCTAAGAAACTTCAGGAGAAAGGCGGGCATGTGACGCAATTCATTACAACACGTTTCGGTAATGTGTTAGGTTCTAATGGCTCGGTAATTCCACGTTTTCGTGATCAGATTCAACGTGGTGGTCCTGTAACAGTGACACATCCTGAGATTATCCGTTATTTCATGACTATTCCCGAAGCTTGCCGTCTGGTACTTGAAGCCGGTAGCATGGGGAATGGGGGTGAGATTTATATCTTTGATATGGGTAAACCGGTGAAGATTGTGGATCTTGCCAAGCGTATGATCAGCCTTTCCGGACGTACGGATGTGAAGATTGAGTTCACTGGATTGCGTCATGGTGAAAAACTGTATGAAGAGTTGCTGAATGTGAAAGAACTGACAAAGCCGACTTATCATGAGAAGATTATGATTGCTACAGTTCGCGAATATGATTATGATGAGGTGAAGCAACGCATTCAGAAGTTGATAGAGGTTAGTTACACGTATGATCAGATGCAGATTGTAGCTGCTATGAAGGATATTGTTCCTGAGTTTATCAGCAAGAATTCATGCTTTGAAGCCTTGGATAAGAAACCCGAATAAAGAAAAAGTTCCTATGTAAAGGAAACGCCAATATATGTAATGCCCCGTAACAATATATGTTAGATATGCTAACAATATATGTTACGGGGCATTACTTATAATGATATGTTGTGCGGTTCCTGTTTATTTTTTACTGGAGAAATATTTCATGAACTGAGTACGTTCGAAGGTATTTACTCCATTCAAGTCGCTGACATTCAGCATTCCCTTGAATTGAGGGATGTTTTCCATGCCTTTGCGATCCATCCATAAGTTCAGGAAGTGGATATATTCTCCTACAAGGGCATAACTGTTCTGATAGAATGCGCTACAAATCTCTACAGCTGAAGCTCCTGCCAAAATTGCTTTTACAATGCCTTCGGGAGAGTGAATACCACCTGATGCTGCATAATCCAGCTTATTCACAGCTGCGGAAGCGATACCGATCCAGCGTAAGGCTTTAACCAGGTCAGCTCCTGTGCTGAATACATTTCCTGAGATTTGCTTCATCTTTTCGATATCAATATCCGGCTGATAGAAGCGGTTGAATAATACCACGGCAGCTGCTCCGTTGGCATATAGCTGATCTATCAGAGCTATCGGATTAGTCAGGTTATCACCCAGCTTCATGATGATCGGAATACGTACCGTCTTTTTGATGTGGCTGAGAATATCGATATGGCGTTGTTCGAATGAACCGTAATTGTATTGCATATCTGTTTGGAGAGCCAGGATATTGATTTCTATAGCATCAGCTCCTGCTGCTTCCATTTGTTGTGCAAATCCTACCCATTCAGCATCCTGATAGCAGTTTATGCTGGCAATAACAGGAATGGGACATACTTTTTTAGTATCCTTAATCAGTTCCAGATACTCTGACAGTTTATGTTGGCGGACGTATTCTACCAAGTAATCACTGCCTTCAGGATACATATTCGGATCTCCCAGCCAGTCAGCTTCCAACATGATCTGCTCTTCAAAAAGAGATTTCAGAACAATGGCACCGACACCGGCTTCATAGAATTTCTGATTTTTTTCAGCACTATCAGTTAAACCTGAGCTGCTGACGATAATCGGGTTTCTTAATTCTAACCCGGCAAAAGTAGTTTTTAATGTTGCCATGGTAATAATGTTTAATGAATAATGATTAATACGTTCTGTCTCCAAAGATTTTGCTTCCTACGCGTATCAGAGTACTTCCAGCAGCAATAGCTTGGTGATAATCGTGGGACATTCCCATGGACAACTCCCGAAAAGCCTCCGTGTCGGCAAACCATGAGTCTTTCACTTCTTTGAAGAAGCTACTTAATGAACAAAATTCCTTCTCTATTTGTTCATTGTCGTCTGTATTTGTTGCCATACCCATCAGACCGCATAATTGTATGTTACTGAGAGTTTTCCATTCACCGGCTGCTAACATTTCCCGACATTCGCCAAAACTAAAACCAAATTTGGTTTCTTCTTCTGCAATGTGCAGTTGCAACAGGCAGTTGACTACTTTTCCGGCTTTTGCAGCTTGCTTATTGACTTCTACAAGGAGTTTGTATGAGTCAATTCCGTGGATCAGAGCCACGTAGGGCACGATAAACTTGATTTTATTGGTTTGCAGATGCCCGATAAAGTGCCATTCAATGTCTTTGGGAAGACTTTCGTACTTGGCAGTCATTTCCTGTACTTTGCTTTCTCCGAATATTCGTTGTCCGGTGCGATAGGCTTCTTCTATCGCTTCATTGGGGTGAAATTTGGAGACAGCTACCAGTCGCACCCCATCAGGCAGTTCGCTTAGCACTTGTTGAAGATTCTCTGCAATATTCATGATTAGAAAATTGAAATATGAAATTCAAAAGTTGAAGATCAAAGCATTCTGTGTTTACGCTAATCACTTCAACTTTCAATTCTCAAAAGATTAAACTTCCGGTTTGTCATTGGATTCCGCGCTATACGGATATACATCCATAAGGGGTGTTTCGGATACTAAAGCGATCTGGTAATCCGCCATCGTACCCTTCATACCTTCATCCAGTTTCTTAACAGCATCGCGCAGGTCGGCAGCTTGTACCAATACCTGAGTGGATGTTTTCTTTTCAGCTCCACTCTTTTCGTCCAGAGTAATAAAGATCAGTTTACACTTGAACCAACGGTCGGCAGCCTCTTCTTCGCTGGGGAATAATTCACTATAGTTGGCACGTTTGATGTCTGATACTGTAAATTCGCCTGAAATAAACGGCGTCATTTCTTCAATGATGCGTGCTTCCGCTTCCGTAAAGCTGAGTGCGTCCACCAAATAAGGTTCTGTAACTTTCTTGTTCATACCGTTTTCCATCACTTTTTCGTAACGGATCTTGCACTCAAACCATGTATGCATTGCCATAATTCCTTTGTTTTTTAATTATGAATTTATATTCTTGTTATAAAACTGACTACAAAGATAATGCAATTTGAGTGCATAACTTTCATGCTCGCATGAAAAAGTTATGCTGAGATTTTTTATTGTTTCTTTTTATGACTGGTGCTTCATCCTTGAAAATGTACTTCTACATAATTTGTCTCATAGTATCAGAAATATCTGTTGTCAAATAAAAGAGCCTAAATAGAGGCAATCGCCTGTATATCATTGATTGGAGGGAGTGTGATTTCTCGCTGTTATTGCTGTTCTTTGGCGCGTTAAACCTATAAAAACAACAAAATTATGGTAGTAGCTTATTTAAGAGTAAGTACAGAAAAACAATTTCTGGCTAATCAACGTGAAGAACTTCTGCGTTTTGCAGAGAAGAATGGATTGCAGATTGACAAGTGGTACACCGAAACGGTGAGTGGTAGTGTGAGAAGCAAAGACCGGAAGCTATCGGGGGTGTTGAACCGAATGCAAAGAGGTGATTCGCTGATTGTGACGGAAATTTCAAGATTAAGTCGTACAATGTTGGAAATCATGACGATTCTTAATTCTTGTATCAAGAAAGAAATTGTTCTGTACAGCACAAAAGAGGGGTATGTATTTCAAAATGACATGAACAGCAAGGTATTGGGGTTCGCATTCGGATTAATGGCAGAGATAGAACGTAATCTGATTTCCATGCGAACAAAAGAAGCATTGGCGAGGCGCAGGCAAGAGGGGGTAAAATTGGGACGAAAGAAAGGAACCTGTCCTGCTATGAGGGTACTTCGTGAGAACAAAAGACGTTTGATAAAAGATGCTCAACGAGGTGTTTCCTGTTCGGAGCTGGCTCGCCAGATGGGAGTATCCCGAACTACTATGCATCGTTTCCTGAAGTGTAACTAATGAGAAAACGAGTTGACAAGTTCCTGTTTCCAGGCACTTTAGTCAACTCGTTTCTCCGGGCAGTGGAATTCTTAACTATCCTACGGGAATTTCTTTATCTTCGTTTTCCTCTTTCATGCTTTTTCCACGTTTATGCAAACTTTTCAGTTCAAATGACAACATGATGCGGAAGAATCCGATAATCAGGAATGCGAATGAAATCATGTAAACTGCATAGAGAGCGCCTATTGCCGGTTGCCATAAGATGATGAGCGAACAAATTACGGCTAATATGCCGAAAGCAATATACCAGCCCCAGTCTCTTGTACCATATCTTTTCAGATCCATGGCATAGCCGACAGATGAGAAGCCCCGGAACATCAGCCAGAATGCAATAATGAAAGGAATAACTTCCATACTCAGTAATGGATAAGCTATCAGGTAGAAACCGAATATCATGTCGATGATACCTCCGGCCAGATACCAGCCCCAACTGGATACATTTTTCCGGTTGCTTACAGCAAAAGAAATCTCCAGCAAACCGCTGAATAACATGGATATGCTGAACAGGATACTCAAAACTGCGTAGCCGCTCAACGGTGCGAACATCAGGCTGACGGCAACTACTACGTAGAGTATGCCAAGCAAGAGAGAGAGCCACCAGTTTTTTACTTCGCATTGAAGTTCGTCAAATAAAGTTTTCATGCAAATTGAATTTTAAATGGTTATTGTAATCATGTTTGTGAGAGTAACAATTTACAGTTGGAAAAGTTTTGAGCGAACTTTTCTAACAGTTCGTTTGTTATATAAACATATAAAAAAAGAAAACTATGGCTACAACAAAATTCAAGGGACAACCGGTTAAGATTATCGGTGAGTTTATAAAAACAGGAACAGTTGCTCCTGATTTCGAGTTAGTAAAGACTGACCTTTCTTCTTTTTCTTTGAAAGATATGAAAGGAAAGAATGTGATATTGAATATCTTCCCGAGTTTGGACACTAGTGTTTGTGCAACGTCTGTGCGCAAGTTCAATAAGTTGGCAGCAAGTCTGCCTGATACCGTGGTACTGGCGATTTCCAAAGACTTGCCTTTTGCTCACGCTCGTTTCTGTACGACGGAAGGTATTGAAAATGTAATTCCTTTGTCTGATTTCCGTTTTTCGGATTTCGATGAAAGCTATGGCGTACGTATGGCAGATGGACCATTGGGCGGTTTGCTGGCACGTGCAGTAGTTATCATTGGTAAAGATGGAAAAGTGATGTATACTGAACTGGTACCCGAAATCACTCAGGAGCCGGATTATGACAAAGCAATAGAGGCTGTGAAGAAATAGTAAATTCAGATTTTTAAATAGCAATAAAAAAGATAAGGTGCACAAGGGTCGTGAGGCTATTGTGCACTATTTGTTTTTTATATAGTGAGTTGGCGTGTGAATTGATTGTGGATTATCTTTTGTGTATTTTATTTGCTTTATGGTGAGTAACTGACTTTTTTTGTTTTACTTTGTACCATGAAATCAAGTATTAATAGATAACAAAGAAAAATGGAACGAGGTTTAAAAGACTACGCCTTACTCATGCTGAAAGGTGTGGGAATGGGAGCAGCCGATGTGGTTCCCGGAGTATCGGGAGGAACAATTGCTTTTATTGTGGGAATTTATGATGAACTGATAGATTCGATAAAAAGCATCAACGGAAAAAGTTTAAAGTTGTTTTTTACAGGAAAATGGGGAGCGTTCTGGAAAGCTATTAATGGTAATTTTTTAATTTCCATTGTAGCTGGAATCGCTGTCAGTGTATTTTCGTTGGCTAAGGTTATTACATGGTTGCTTACGGATCATCCGGTAATGGTTTGGGCTTTCTTTTTCGGACTGGTGCTGGCTTCCACCTGGTTTGTGGGGAAAGATATAAAAGAGTGGAATAAGAAAACAATTTCGGCTTTTATCATAGGAGTGGCAGTTGCTTATTACATTACGGTGGCAACTCCTGCTGAAACGCCATCCAATCTGTTTTTCATTTTCCTTTGCGGTGCGATTGCTATTTGCGCAATGATCTTGCCGGGCATATCGGGTAGTTTTATTTTGGTACTGTTAGGCAAATACTTCTATATAATGGAAGCGGTCAAGACATTTGATATAGTGACTTTATTAGTATTCTTGGCAGGCGCCTGTATAGGTATAACTACTTTTTCACGAGTTCTTTCATATGCACTAAAGAACTTTCGTAATATTACGTTGGCGGTATTGACCGGCTTTATGCTGGGGTCTCTTAATAAGGTATGGCCATGGAAAGAAACGCTTGAAACGTTCACAGACAGTCATGGAGTAGTGAAGCCACTGGTTGAAGCGAATATCCTTCCTAATCAATATATTGTTGAAGCTGTAGTATTGATGATTGTTGGTTTTTTCCTGGTATATTTTTTGGAGAAGCTTTCTACACGTAGCGCTAAATAAGGATACCCTCTACAATATAAAAAAACAGAGAGTAAAGCGATCAGCTTTACTCTCTGTTTTTTTTATTGCAATGCTTTTATGATATTTTGCATATAAACAGCCAGATCTTCCCGGTCTTCATTTTTCATCATAGCCTGCATTTTCTCCAGTTCTTTCAGATCAAAGGGGCGGGTACACTTCTGATTGTACTTTATGAAGTTTTCCTTATCATGCAGTGTCATGTAGAGAACGGTCAACTTTTCATTGATACCTTCAAATTCCGGTTCTAACTCACAAACACGTTCAAAAGCTATTTTCGCATAATCCAGATACCCGATTTCCATGCTGTGCATACCTATTTCATTCCAGGTATCAGCGCTAGGAGCACAATTCAAGGCCTTTGCCCATTGCTTTATTCCCTTTTCGTAGTCACCTTCTTCGACGTACATACGGCCTTCAATCAGGTAGGCTTCAGGATCTTTTGGTTCCAGCTTTTGGGCTTTCTTACAATACTGGTGCGCTTTGCGCTTCTTTTTCATTTTGGAAAGGCAAAGCCCTGCATTGGCATATAGGCTGGGTAGAGTAGGTGCGGGAGTTTCTTCCGCTTCGTTAGCCTGGATTGCTTTTTCCAGATTTTCGTATCCTTCTTCCCATTCGCCTTTGGATACCTTGCATAAACCGATATAGGTATAGACAAACTCAGGAGCTAGCCCATGCATCTGCTCAGCTTTCTGATAACATTCCAGAGCTGCATCCTCATTACCCAACTGGTAAAAACAATGCCCTTTCATTACATAGGCGTCTGCAAATTCGTCATCACCTATCAATGCATAGTCGCAGGCATCAATTGCCTGGTCGAAGTTCAGATCTTCAAAATGGCATCTTGCCAATCCGAACCAGTAGGGAGCCGAATATGGATTCTGATCTATCAGTTGGTTATATAGAGGAATTGCTTCTTCTATCATGCCTTTCCCATAATAACAGTCTGCAACTACGGCAATGTAAGCTTCTTCATCGGCATATTCTTCCTTTACCGGGTTGAGCCATGCCAGAGCCTTGTCCGGATAGCCCATATCGAGGTACATATAAGATACATCGACTACATTTGCCAGATCCTCTTTATCTTCAATCGTATCGAGTAACTGTTCGGCATCATCCAGCTTACCTTCACTCAGCAGCAAGTGAGCACGTACCACCTTGGCTTCCGGCGAATAGGTATCGGGAAGGTTTTCGATGATTTCACGTGCCTTTGCTCTTTTTCCGCTATCCAGATGCAGGTAAGCATACTCTATCATTAATGCCGTACTGTCGGGGTGTAGCTTTAGGCCATATTCTGCAATTTCTAAAGCCTTATCATAATTCTTTTTGGTGCCATACCAGTCGGCAAGGTCAGCCAAATCGTCTGCGTCCAGATAAAATGGTTGTTTCGCGGACATTGCCAATTCATATTGTTCGGCAAGTTCCTGAAGTTCTTTATCTCTGCCGGACAGCAGGTTTTTATTGCTCATTAATAGTTTACTCCTATAATCCTTACTTTATTTGTTAATCTTGCCCCAGGTATCTTTCAACCCTACAGTACGGTTGAATACCATCTTTTCCGGTGTGGAGTCCGGATCTACATTGAAGTAACCGATGCGTTGGAACTGCAAGTAAGTAAGCGGTTTCATGCCTGCGGCATATTTCTCAATGTAGCAACGGGGCAGTATATGCAATGAATCCGGGTTGATGATTTCTTTCATCGCTTCCAGAGCATCGCAGTTTTTAGCTTCGCGAATAGCGGCAAGCTCGTCGCGTGGGTTCTCCACTTTCCACAGACGGTCGTAGAGGCGTACTTCGGCTTCGAGACAATGGTCGCAGCTGACCCAATGCAAGGTACCTTTCACCTTACGGTTTGCTTCGGGCATACCGCTCTTGGTGTTCGGGTCGTATTCGCAATATACTTCGACTATTTCTCCGGCTTCATTTTTCTTGCAACCGGTGCATTTTACGATATAAGCATTCTTCAGGCGCACTTCCTGTCCCGGAGTCATACGGAAATATTTTTTGGGAGCATCCTCCATGAAGTCTTCACGTTCCATCCACAGCTCACGGCTGAATTCGATGAAGTGACTGCCTTCTTCCGGTTTTTCCGGATTATTGATAGCTTCCAGTTCTTCCACTTGTCCTTCGGGGTAGTTGGTAATAACCAGCTTCACCGGATTCACAACGGCAGATACACGAATTGCGCGGGAATTAAGGTCTTCGCGCAGGGCGCTTTCCAGCAAAGCAAATTCATTGAGCGCATCATAAGTGGTATATCCGATTTTATCGATAAACTTGTGGATAGACTCAGGAGAATATCCGCGACGGCGGAAACCACAGATGGTCGGCATACGGGGATCATCCCATCCGTTCACCAGTTTCTCTTTTACCAGAGTCAACAGATTACGTTTGCTCATCAGTGTATAGCTGAGGTTCAGTTTATTGAACTCATACTGGTGAGGGCGGTTATCATTCAAATCCTGTCCTTCTTTCACCCAGTCTACAAAAAGATCGTAGAGCGGACGGTGAGGAACGAATTCCAACGTACAGAGAGAATGGGTTACGCCTTCGAAGTAGTCGCTTTGTCCATGTGCGAAGTCATACATCGGATAAGCTTTCCAAGTGGTGCCCGTGCGATGGTGGGGATGGTTCACTACACGATAAATGATAGGATCGCGGAAGTGCATGTTCGGATTCGCCATGTCAATTTTGGCACGGAGCACCATAGCACCTTCTGCTATTTCACCTGTATTCATCTTCTTGAACAAGGAGAGACTTTCTTCTATCGGGCGGTTGCGGTAGGGACTTTCCACACCCGGTTGGGTAGGAGTACCTTTCTGCTGTGCGATTTGCTCGGAAGTCTGCTCGTCAATATATGCTTTACCTTCTTCAATGAGGCGGATGGCAAAGTCCCACAATTGCTGGAAGTAATCGGACGCATAGTATTCATTACCCCATTGGTAACCCAGCCATTGAATATCTTCTTTGATGGCTTCTACATATTCCACATCTTCCTTGGTAGGATTGGTATCATCGAAACGCAGATTGCAGATGCCATTGTGGTCGGCTGCAATACCAAAATCAAGGCAAATAGCCTTGGCGTGACCGATGTGGAGGTATCCGTTGGGTTCGGGCGGGAAACGCGTTTGCACCTTACCACCGTTTTTACCCTCTTTTAAATCTTTCTCAACAATTTGTTCAATGAAGTTGAGGCTCTTTTTTTCGCCTACTTCTTCGCTCTTAATATCTGCCATAATGGTATGTATATATTCTAAAAATCAAGCTACAAAAGTAAGACATTTTTTTCGTTTATCCTTATTTCACGGGAATATATCCATTCTTTTTAATGATTTCCTGACCGGCAGGTGACAGGATGAAACTGATGAGTGGGTTTACTTGTCCGGCGTTTTCCGTATTATAGTAATAATACAGAGGTCGTACGATGGGGTAACTCTTGTCTGTGGCACTTTCCATTGTGGGCGGCGCAAAGTGTTTGCCGTCATAAGATACGGAAAGTGACTTGACGCGAGGGGAGAGATAAGCCAGCCCTACGTACCCTATTGCTCCCTTCGTCTGACTGACGGATTGGATAATGGCTCCGGTGGCGGGCATGGAAAGGCTACTGCTCATATAATTTTTATTTTTGAGAACGCTTTCTTTGAAAAACTCATAGGTGCCCGAAGATGTTTCACGGGAATATACTACGATTTTACGATCATCTCCACCCACTTGCTTCCAGTTTGTTATTTTTCCCCGGAAGATATCTTCCAGTTGTTGGCGTGTCAGTTGTTTCACGGGGTTGGAAGGGTGTACCACGACGGCGAGGGCATCGTAGGCGACGATTACTTCTTCTACTTCCTTGCCTGCGGACTTTACTTTCATTTTCTCACTGAACTTGATGGGGCGGGATGCCATGGCGATATCCGTTGTTCCGTCCAATAAAGCGGAAATACCCACGCCGGTACCGCCACCCGTGACGGTAATCCGGGCATCGGGATTGAGCGCCATAAACCTTTCAGCGGTCTGTTGTGCTACGGGGAGTACGGTGTCGCTGCCTTTAATACGCTGTGCTTGCATGCTACTTGCAGCTAATGTCAGGAGTAGGATAATACTTATTCTTTTCATAATAGGTATTGTTTATAATTACTTTATGTAGTAAACTAATGATAGTATAACAACCTTCATACTACTCTTTTTGTTTATTCTCTGCAAATAAAGCAATCGTGTATTACGATGCTATTACAAAGCTTGTGTTTTTGCGGATTGTAACGCTTTTGTAATATGTTTGAAACATTTCTTTCAAATGTTAGTCACACTCTCTTAACATCGGCCCCGTTTCTTTGCATGCAGAATATCAACAGGTATTTATGAAGAAACTTTTTGAAAAAATAGTAGAAGGTATATTGGCTTGCAGTGGTTTCGTAACAAGCATTACCATTGTGCTTATCATCCTGTTTCTCTTTTCCGAGGCGTTGGGATTGTTCAACAGCCGGGTGATTGAAGAGGGATATGTATTGGCATTGAATAAAGATAATAAGGTTACTGAGCTGACACCGGCTCAGATAAAAGATGTTTTCGACGAGGAAATAACAAACTGGAATGAGGTCGGAGGGCAGGATATGCCTATCCGGCTTTTCCGTTTGGAGGATATCACCCAGTATTATACCGAAGAAGAACTGGGCCCTTCTTATGAACACGCCGGAGCAAGAATTACCGAGTTGGTGGAGCGTACACCGGGCATCATTGCTTTTGTGCCGCAACAGTTTATTGTCCGGCAAGACTCCGTACACTTGTTGCGCGATAATACGATTTCAGTGAAAGACGTCTTTGCCGGTGCCGAATGGTTTCCTACGGCTACACCTGCCGCGCAATTTGGCTTTTTGCCACTGATAACGGGTACATTATGGGTGAGTCTTTTTGCCATTCTAATAGCTCTTCCGTTCGGTCTTTCGGTAGCTATCTATATGTCCGAAGTGGCGAATCCTAAGGTACGCAATTTGTTGAAGCCGATAATTGAGTTGCTGAGTGGTATTCCGTCAGTGGTATATGGCTTCTTCGGATTGATAGTCATTGTGCCGCTCATACAGAAAGTGTTCGACTTGCCGGTTGGCGAAAGCGGTCTGGGGGGAAGCATCGTATTGGCAATAATGGCATTGCCCACGATTATTACTGTGACAGAAGATGCCATGCGCAACTGTCCCCGTGCCATGCGTGAAGCCAGTCTGGCATTGGGAGCTTCGCAATGGCAAACTATATATAAGGTGGTGATACCCTATTCTGTATCGGGCATCACTTCCGGAGTAGTGCTGGGTATCGGACGCGCCATCGGAGAAACGATGGCGGTATTGATGGTGACAGGCAATGCGGCTGTTATACCGCATACCATTCTGGAGCCGTTGCGCACCATTCCCGCTACGATTGCAGCGGAACTGGGAGAGGCACCTGCCGGAGGAGCTCATTATGAAGCTTTATTCCTTCTGGGAGTAGTATTGTTCTTTATCAGTTTGCTGATCAACTTCACGGTGGAAGCTGTATCGGCCCGGAAAAGATAGTGTTTTACAGAGAAAAGTAAAATGAGTATGATAGATAGGAAACATCTTTCGCAACGCATTGCATTCGGTACATTCCGTTTGCTGAGCCTGACGGTGGTAGGGATACTCTTTGCCATTCTCGGCTTTATTATATATAAAGGTATAGGAGTTATCAGTTGGGAGTTTCTGACTACCGCGCCGAAGGACGGCATGACGGCAGGTGGTATTTGGCCTGCCATCGTCGGCACATTCTATCTGATGATAGGCAGTGCCCTGTTTGCCTTTCCGGTGGGAGTAATGAGTGGTATCTATATGAATGAATACGCTCCGAAGGGCTGGATCGTCCGTTTTATCCGCATGATGACGAATAATCTGAGTGGG
>ULPX01044921.1_pt1 | contig 17291 bp, 11 predicted proteins | sample 1953911 | NCBI WGS metagenome assembly ULPX01 (sample SAMEA4835640, study PRJEB28245) | human gut metagenome | biome: gut microbiome; material: fecal sample | place: Denmark | collected 2008 | reverse complement strand
TAGCGGTGTGATCCTGTCCAATTCGCCCACACAGCATGTTGCCGGCGAAACGCTTGAAACATTGACAGAGGTTCGGCACACGAAGCCTATGCTCTCTGCTGCAAAGACAAAATCTGTAGAGGATCTGATCCGGTTCGCATCTGGCCGGGATGTGCTGCTTTCATGGAAGATGGATGGGCTTACGCTTGTCCTCCGATATGAAAACGGACATCTCAAGCAGGCCATTACACGCGGCCGCGACGGGATCATCGGAGAAGACGTGACCCACACGGTAAAGACCTTTCTCAATGTGCCGCTGACCATTCCCATTTCAGAGGCATTTGAGGTTCGCGGCGAGGGCGTGATTTCATGGAAGAACTTTGACGCCATCAACGCGGAACTGGACGACGCCTACAGCCATCCGCGAAATCTGGCAGCCGGGAGCGTGCGTAAGCTGGACGCTTCTGAAGCACAGAAAAGGATGCTGGAATTTTGGGCATTCGATCTGGTCAGCGACAGCTTGGAGTCCGGCAGCAAGCACGCGCAGCAGCAGCTTTTGGCGAGCTGCGGCTTCAGCGTGGTTCCATATTTGTATCTGCCTTTTTCATGCAGCGCCCGTGATATTGAACGTGCGATTTTCAGCATGCAGCCGACCAGGTTTGCCTATCCCGTTGACGGCCTTATCATGGAATATGACGACCTTGCGTATGGCAGGAGCCTTGGCGCTACCGGGCACCATGAAAATCGCCTGATCGCGCTCAAATGGGCGGATGAACTATATGAAACCACATTCCGCAGCATGGAACTTGCAACGACGCGCACCGGAATGGTCAGCCTGACTGCACGGTTCGATCCTGTCAATATGGACGGCGCGACAGTTAGCCGCGCCTACCTGCACAATCTGGACAATTTCCGCTCCCTTCAGTTGGGTTCCGGTGATACGATCCGGGTATATCGTGCCAACATGATCATTCCGCAGATTGCGTGCAATTTGACAAAGAGCGGTACATACCGGCTTCCCATGTCCTGCCCCTGCTGCGGCGCAGCGCTGGAGGTTGGGGAAACGACCGGCGGAACACATCAGCTTTTTTGCAGAAATCGAAGCTGCACCGCAAGGCTGGTACAGAAGTTTGTTCATTTCTGCGATAAAAGCCGGATGAACATTGAGGGCCTGTCAGAGACGACGCTGGAAAAGCTGATTGGACATGGCTGGATTCATACATTTGCGGATTTGTACGATCTGGAGCAGCACCGTGACGCAATCATTCAAACCGACGGCTTCGGTGAAAAGTCCTTTGCGCGGCTGCAGGCGGCCATTGAGAAAAGCCGCAGCTGCACACTGGCAAAATTCATCGCCGGGCTTGGCATTCCGACGGTTGGCCGTCATGCCGGGCGTGAACTTGAGCGCTGCTTCGCCGGTTCATGGGAGGCGTTTGAAGCTGCGATTCAGAAAGGGTTCGACTTCACGCAGCTGCCGGACTTCGGCGCTGTGATGCAGGAGAACCTTTACACATGGTACGCGGACGCAGAAGAAGCAAAGCTCTGGCGTCCGCTGTTGGAAAAAATTCATTTTATAAAGGAGACGACACCTATGAGTATTACGAAAGAATCCCCGTTATATGGCAAGATCGTTGTGGCGACCGGAAAGCTGGAGCATTATACGCGCGACGGCATCCAGAACAAGCTCTTGCAGATTGGCGCAATTCCGGCGTCCTCTGTAACGAAAAAGACGAACTATCTGATCGTTGGCGAAAAGGCCGGGAGCAAGCTGACAAAAGCGCAGCAGCTCGGCGTTCCGACACTGACGGAGGAAGAATTTGAAGCACTGCTCGCAGGCTGAGCACACATAAACCGGGCGGCACAGAACGATTCTGTGCCGCCCACAATTATAAAAGGAAAAGAGGTTTTTACGAATATGAGCAGTGAAATTTATTACGACAAGGCATTTGTTTCCGTTGGCGATCTGTTTGTTCCGCTTGTCTGCCGCGGATCGACCAACACCTATGAATTTAACGCACATGGGCGCGAGATCGCGGAGTGGTACTGGTCTGTTCTGAATCTCCCATATCGGGGCAGGCTGTTGTTTACAAGTGAGGAGATCCAGATGATTGCGGAAACCTATGAAGGCTTCAGCAATGGCAACCGCGGCGGAATGCGTAAGAGCCGAAATATCGCTTTTGAAGCTGGTGAGTTTCAGCACTGGTTCCTCGCGGGCCTGAACAACGCGCACACGATTGAGGAATACCGTCAATACGGAAATTCCATCATCCTCACAGATCGGCACGCGCAGAAAACGACGTATGCCTCCACGACAGAAGCATTTCTGACTGTGCTTTCCCGCATCGGTGAGCAGAACGCTGCCATCCGTTTTGATTCCTGCCGCAGCTTCTACCATCCGCCGCGCGTCAGCAAGCCATCAAAATTTGATAAGCTGAAGCAGTTTTATGTTCTGAAAGCATGGAGCGGATACTTTGTAAAGCGGACGCGGCACGGCGTCATGACCATCCGCACCGCCGATCCAACGGTTGCAACTGTGCGGAAATTCAGAACGGGAAGGGCCGCGCAGAAGTATATGGAGGAAAATGCGCCGTTCTTTTTCCGTGTTCCTTTTTTTGTTGAGTGTGTCCGACCGAAGCAAGCGCAAAAGGCAGCATGATGTGCCTGGCGCACTATTCAAGAGAAAGGTGATATAACATGAGCGACCATACTAAAGCACTACGTTACAAGCGACCGGCGCTGGCTTCGATGGGGGCACAAGAAATTATGTTGGAACTTGAATCCGTCGTTGAGGCTTGTGATAACGTTCGGTATTACATCGAACAAGCCGATAGCGACGAAACATTGCTGAATGCGCTGGACGGCGATGAGGATGCGGAATGGGAATTTCGTATGGCGTTTGCAGATTTATCAGCAAGAGCGGAGCAACTGCAAGCCTTGCTTTATGATCAGAATTTCGAGGACTTCTACCGAGATTTTGATGATGCGACCGTTGCACTGGTTGGAAACCGATACAATCTGGTCGGCTATGACGGCGATGAGGAAGATTATTTTTCGCTCACAAGCTATGAAGAAAATCTTGCGCATACAGAAGCAGGAAAACGTCTTTGTCGGCTGACGAAAGCAGAGATGATCTCCCGTATCGGATGGGCGTTCGGCATTATGTTGGCATTCTTTGATTTAAGGCAGCAATATGATTACCTCAGAGCTACGTTCGACATTCTACGCGACGAAAACACATCGCTGCTGGGTATCATCAAAGACATTGAAAAAGCCTACGATGAAATGGAAGCTGACAACTTCCGCGAATGGGCGGACAGCACGCGGCATTTTGATCAGATGCTCGCTGCGCTTCCAGATCGCGCATGGCTGGAGTAAGCATATGCGTCGTATTTAGTCGTTTGCAGGATGGGCGTCGAATGGACTGTATCTCGTTCTCGGTCTTACAGCGCCTTGACGGAAGTATATAATTCGTCTATAATAAAGGCAGAATAAGTCCTTGGAGGGATGCTATATGATGATTCGTTCTGCGACCGCCCTTCGGAATGACTACGACGGCATGGTGAAGCTCTCGACCGAAAAGCAGGAGCCGATCTATCTGACACGCAACGGCGACGGCGAAATGGTGTTCCTGCCGATCGAGCTTTGGGAAAAGCGTCAGGCAGAGCTGGAGCTTTTCGCGGAAATGCTGCGCAGGGAGCAAAATAAACTCGCCGGCGCAAGAACATATTCCGCAAGCGAGCTGCGTGCCGACGTGGAGGAAGTTCTTCGTGAGAGTTGAGTGGCTAAACGAAGCACGCAATGAGTTTCTGGCCTTTTTGAAATACTGCAAAACCGAAGTCGGTGCGCCTTACGCGAAAAAGTTTGCGGATAAAGTCCTTCATGCTACGCAGCAGCTTGCAGATTTTCCGGAGCTTGGCGTATTGAAATATGATACGCTGATGGGCAAACACGATTTCCGCGCTCTGTTCATCGACCAGTACGTCTGCATCTACAAAGTTGAGTTTGACGCGGTCTATATCTACCATTTTGCAGATGCCCGAAAGAATTATATGTACCATATCTTTGGCATGGAATAACAGTAAGCCGTGCGGTTTCAATCAAACCGCACGGCCTTTTTATGCCTCCGCAGATGTCAAGTCTGAATTGCACCAAATTTTCATCGTATATTTCGTCACTTCGCGCATAGTCAGCCACAGCATCTTGTGGTATCATACTCCCGTTTGTTTGACGCCAACGTTCAAAGGAGGAGTATCATGCAATACACTGATAGCGAAGCCGCTTTGATCGGCGGCCTGATTTCCAACTACTTTCTTCGTCCGGCAGTATCCGCCGCGCTGAAGGATTCCTATATTCATGTGCTGGAGCATCTGCATACAGGCCGGGTTTCCGCTGCCGATCTCAAACAGATTCAAAAGGCGCTGACGTTCCTGACGCCGACCTGTCAGATGTCCAGAGAGGCCCAGCGTGACCTGATGGGCGCCAGCCTGAAAACCACGGCGCTGCTGAGTTCCTGCCGCTGACCAGATCTGTGTTCCATACTGCCGCCGGAAGATTTCTTCCGGCGTTTTTATATGCAAAACGAATGGGGGAGTTCTCATTTGAGAACCACCCCATTCTTTGCTGTGCTGCTATAACCAAATGCGCTCAAGCAATCTGCTGTTTACCCCAGCGAATCCGCATCCGGCCGTCCGCATCTGCTTCGCGGCTGAGAAGCTGCGCCTGCAAATTGTAATCAACTCCAAATTTTTTGTAAACTTCGTCCAGATCTGTGTCTGCACCTTTCATGAACAGGTTGATCCGCTCTTTTGCCAACACCATCTGCAGCAGGTTGGCCTCGATACTGTCCTCATAGGTCAGAAAGTAGATGTCCTTCCATTCGGTTGAGGTATATCGAACGAATCGCATATAAAACTGGCTCATCTGCGCATTGTTATAATGCAGCTCCGGAATGATGATCTTATTCACAAACTCGAAGTTGACAGAGCTTGGAAGGCTCTGCTGTGTGCAAAGCAGAATCCCGTTTTTGCTCTCCCGGAGCGTTTTTCGCAGCGCACGCCGTTTGGCAAAGCTTGTCGTCGCGCCTGTTACCAGAAACAAGGGGCGGTCCGGCATGGCTTTTCGGATCGCGTCCGCATAAGCGTTCAGAATTACCGCGTGGCGCACACCGACCGCGACGATCTCCTGATCCCATCGTGCAATCATTTCGGTGGTTTTTCTCAGCTTTCCGGGCAGATCGCCCGTGTACTCCATCAGCGTATTGGGCGCGGCACTGATCCGAAGCAGGAGCGTAATTTGCTGAATCAGCCGCATCATCGCGTCTTTTCTGGAATTTCCCGTCGTCGCAAAATAGTTTGCTCGCAACTGATTGAATTCTTCGATTGCCTTTTTGCACACATCTCGTTCCGCCCCGGTAAACGGAATTGGAACCTGATAAAGCCGCCGGATCTCCCGCCCAACGATTTCCTTGAAGGAACGGGTAATAACCGTCTTGTCCAGAATATCGCGCAGCACCTCCGCATTGTAAATATCCTGCGTCCACTGTCCGATGCCAAACACCGTGATTTTTTCTGGCAGGTGAGCCGCGGAGAACAGTGCATATCCCTTTCGGTACGCCGGAATTGGTGCGCCATAATACGGATTGCTCTTTGTCGTCATATCGCCGTCTCGTTCGGTGCTGTATATGTACGGAGCCCATGAAATCATATTGAACGAGTTGTTGTAAAGCAGCTCCAGTTGCGGTGCAAATTCAACAATATTGTTTCGTGTACTCGTCCCCGTCGTAAGCAGCTTTGCCCGGCATCGGCGGAAACAGGACAGCACCGCTTTTGTACGGGCGCTTGACGGGTTTGTGATCTCATCGCTTTCATCCAGCACAAGATTTACTTTATACCCGTGTATCCGCATCCAGTACTTGATCTGCCGTCTATACTTCACGATTACATTTGTTGTGATTAAGACAAAATCGCCCTGACGAATCCGCTCCAAATCACGCAGCCGCTCTACAAATACGTATGGCAAATCATAGTTGGCCAGTACACCGTCCCAGTTGTTGCGAATCGAAATAGCCGAGGATACAACCCAGGTACAATACATATGCTGCCGCTGCATGCGGTATAGTCCTACTGCAATCCCAGCAAGCGTTTTCCCGCTGCCCTGCTCCCACTGTAACAGGGCATACCGTTTCTGCAATACCAAATTCAAATCCCTGCGCTGATTCTCGTTCAAGCAGATCAGCTCACAATTCTCCTGATCCCAAAGCTGAAAATCCTCCAGCCATTCTGCAATGTCCGTATCCTGCTGCATCTCTGAAAACTTCTGGCTCTGATTCAAATATGCTCTATGCTTTCTTCGAATCAGGCGCGCATACTCTGGTGCCTGATTTGTGCTGCCGGATATTACCGCCCGATAGATTGGCATTGCCTCTCGCTGGTCCTCACGCATACGATGACGCGCGGCTGCACTGTAAGCCTTATACGTAAAGCAACCGTCACGCTTTACCAATCGGATCACATCTTCACCTGGCCGCGCATTCTGTTTTTTCAGCACTCTGCGCAGATACGCCAGTACCTTGGCTTCGGTCAATCGCTTCTGATACCATTCCTTATAGTCCATATTATCCGGCTGCGTTTCCGTATAAAAGCGGCGTACATATTCCATGCAGCTTGCGTAAGAATCCCGTATCCGCGGATGCGCCTTGATCTGATAGAGCATTTTCTGAACCTGATACAAGAATTGCTCAGACGTATTTCGGCACTGTGCAAGCTCTCGCAGGATCTTTGCATGATTCTCTTTCAGAAGCTCCTGCGCCGGTTGGATCATTTCGCTGTAGATTTGCAACGCCTGTTCCGTAGAAAATCCATCAGATAGGTCCAGACTTTCCATTTGATAACGGTGTACCTCCAGAATGGTCTGACTGCGTTTCTGCCAGAATTGCAGCTTGACCGGAAATTGTGCGACACCCATATCTCGGAATGTGTTCTCTGGCAGGACGGCTTGCCCCAGAAAATTGAACGCATTCTCCATCCTTGTGATCATTGCGCCATCAGAAAACGTATCGTCTAAAAATGACGCTGGTACAATGATTGCAAGAATACCAAGCGGCTTGAGAAGTTCTGCAGCCTTGATACAGTAGTAAAATTGTGAAATGTAGTTTTCTCCTTCTTTTACCCACCAGCGCAGATTATATGGTGGATTACCAAGAATATAATCAAACTGCACCCCCGGCGCATAGCGGCGAATATCCTTATTTTCCAGATGTGCCTGTGGGTACAGGAACGCTGCTACCTTATAGGCATCTATATCCAGTTCACACCCATAAGCATTGCGTTCATTCGGAAGAAAGTTAAAAAATGTCCCCATCCCACAGGTCAGATCCGCGACCAGATCGTCCTGCTCGATGTGCAGACAACCCACAACAAATTGGCAGAGACGCGCAGGCGTAAACACCTGCCCATTTTCTGCTTCTTTTTTTGCTTCGCTGTATGCCGCATAGCTGCTATAATCGCTGCGCCGCAGTCCATGCAAGCCGCCTCGTCCGGTATATGCCTGAAACACGTCGGCTTTGGATACGTCATATGTCGCGCAGGCATCATTATCGATCAGATATAGCAGCTTTTCATTGATCTGCTTGCGCGCGGACTGTGGAATCGGTTCTGTTGGTAAAGGATATTTCATACTCCGCACCTCACGAATATGCAGCGCTCAAGTAAATGTCAATAAACTGTTCTGCCAATTCGCTGCTCGCGAACCGGATATCCATTCTTCCGTTTTTGAACAGACGAATCTGCCGAAGTTTACTGTATCCGTGAAAGTCTGTACAGGCTTGCCTTACATCTCGATAAGAGAAAAAATCGGAAAGTCCAGCAGGCAGCACTGTATAGCTTCCGGTCTCAAAATGAATCACCCCCCTTAAAACGTTCTTCGCTGATCCGGATATCTCCCAGCGCGGTGGTGTCCAATATGTATCGCAACTGCAGAAGTATCCATAAAAATGGATCGTATCCTTTTGCTGAACATACTGCGGTTCGGGTTTACAGCCGTTCCATACCGCATCGCGGCAACGTCCCCGCAGCTCCAGAAACGCCTTTTCCTGAAAGCTTCGGCCGTCAAGCTGAATGATAATTCTATCCAGCACATCCGTGTATTGCAGCGCCAGCTCACACATGGCTTTATGGTATACTTCTGCCGCGTTCATTTTCTTTCGCGGTTCTTCGTCCTTTTGAACTGGCAGCAGCTGCTCTATTATCTTTTCCGCAGAAAGCTCCACACTGTATGTATTTGCATAATATGAGGTAATTTTGTTGATAAATTGTCTATGCAGGCATTCCAGCTCGTCTCTGAAGCAGAACGCATCTAACTTCTTCCCGTTTCCAAGATAATACGCATATCTATCCGACTCCCCATACTTATCCTCAAAGATTGCCTTCTGCCGTGCGATACTGTCCGTCCATATAAAGGCCATTTCCTTTAACGTTTCTCGTGCTGCATCATAGGCGCGCTGCTGGCGCTCACAAAAGTCCCTGTCGTCTTCCGAAATGCGTGTATCCACCTTGATTTCAACCTGTTTTATTTTTTCTACTAAATTCATATTTGCACCTCTTTCTGAAATAAAAAAGACCGACAGAGCGTTCCGTTACGCACTGTCAGTCTACTCACATGATATCCGCTTTTACTGTCGCAGTTTCTCCCCGTACTGGAAAGCAAACTGCTTGTCCCAAATTGGGGACTGTGTTCCGTCTTTGCTTCACCCTTTCTGCCATTGGCTATATTATCTATATAAAAATGCCAGCAATACCTTCGCCCGGATAAGGGCGAAGCAAATTGCTGGCATAGCATACAAACCTGATTCTCGTGCGCAATGCGAAAAATCGCGTTGTCATTCAGACGTGCGCAAAACTCAACTATATCTGTATGGTAGCATGATATCCGGTGGCTGTCAATATTCATCCTGCATAGATATGGAGCATGAATTAGATCAGCAGAAAGTCTGATTATGCTGCTCTTGCAGCGCAGTTACGCGCTGGAGCTGCATCTATAGGCAGTAATTGCCCCCGCCGGCAGCTATTGCCGGCAGGGCAATTTTTATGATTTACTTTCTGTTGCGATAGAGGAACGTCACGATCTGCGCGCGGGTGCAGGCTGCATCCGGGCTGAAGACACCGAAGCCGGTGCCGGTCGTGATGCCATTCTGCACGGCCCATGCGACTGCCTTTGCGTAGTACGCATCAGCGCTCACATCCGTGAAGCCGCTGTTCCATGCGGCGGGCTGGCCGTTCGCTCTCCAGAGGAACGTCACGACCTGCGCGCGGGTCACAGTCGCGTCCGGGCTGAACGTCGTTGCGCTCGTACCCATCGTGATGCCATTCTCCACGGCCCACAGGACTGCCTGATAGAAGTAATCTCCATAGTGGACATCGGTGAAGGGGTTCACCGCGCTCACCGGACGCGGGCTGCCAGCGGCTCTCCAGAGGAAGGTCACGGTCTGCGCGCGGGTGCAAGCTGCGTTCGGGCTGAACGTGAAGCGGCCTGTGCCGGAGGTGATGTCGTGATCGACGGCCCACTTGACTGCGTCATAGAAGTAATCAAACCGGGTGACGTCATGGAAATTGAACTTCGAGCTATCTCCGATGATGGCGGGGAAATACGGCGTATTCACAAAGCTATAGACCACGATCTCGCCGGAGATTGATTCATAGTTCGTCGTATCGTCCGGGGTGAATATCCAGGTGTAGGCTCTGTTGGCAACCACCGTTGTCGTGTCCGGGAGTTCCCATGCCACGCTGCCGGGGACGGAGAACGTGCCGCCGACCGTCGTCAGGTGCGCGTCAGCCAGCGTTTTGCCAGCGCTCGTGATCTTCGTGTATGCCGGCATGCCGGTCGGAACTGCCTTGCGGATGGTGATCGCGACCTCGCTGGAGGATGCTTCCGTGTAGTCCGCGTCGGCGGCCTTGTGGACCATCACATAGACCGCGCCGGCCTGCGTTGCCTTCAACTGATCACCGGTGATCTCTGCCTTGCCGGTATCCTCGCGCACGGTGTAGCTGACTGCGCCGGAGCCGGAGCCACCCGCACTGCGGAGCGTCAGCGTCTCGCCGTAGGTCATGACCGTTGCGCCGGTGTAGGTCAGCTCTGCCTGCGGCTGACGGTCTGTAATGCTGATTGTCAGCTGATAGGAGACGGTATTATAGTTGCCGCCGAAGCCCAGCGTGACCGTGACGGTCTGCGTTTCGCTGACGTGTACGGCGTCAAGGCCGTCGGCCAGCTGATAGGTAATTACACCTGCTTCATACGTCGGAGCGACTGCGAAGCACACCGCGCTGTTTTCGCTGACAGTGACGGTCGCCGGCGTCAGCGTGCCGTCGGCTTCCACGCCGCTCACGGCGGGCAGCGAAACGGTCTGCTTTGTTGTGACGTTGTTGCGGATCATGACCGTCTGGTTGCCGGGCGCGGTCAGCGTCGCCGGGGTGATGTCAGCGGTCAGGCCGGAAACTGTGGGCTGCGTCAGCGTGTAGTTTCCAGCGTCTGCGCCGGAAATGGTGAAGCTGCCGCCTGCGGCAATCGTAACAGCCTTGCCCGTACCGGCATCCTTCGTATCGAAGCCCGCCGCCGGGGCCGTGAGCTGGACGGAGTCGCCATCTGCCACACCTTGAAGCGAAGCGGTGATGGTCGCCGTCGTTGTGCCGTCATAGACCTTGTTGCTGGCAGCCACGCCGGAGACGGTCAGCGCCTTGGGTGTGATCTGGAAGGGCTTAGAAGCGGTGCCGGTATAATTGCCCTTGAAGCGTACCGTTGCCGTCGCTGTGCCGACACGGATGTTGTTTTCATAGGTCACATCGTAATCTGCGGTCGAATAGCCGTTTACGGTAACTTCCGGCTGGATTTTCTGCCCGGTGTAGGTCTGGTCAGGAATTGTGTTGATCGTAACGTCGCTGCCGGACAGCGTTTTCTGCGTGACCGTCAGCGTGCCGTCCTGCGTTGTGACGGTGTAGTTGGGGTTCGCATTTTCTACTTCGGTCAGCGTGATCGGGTAGCTGCCGGGTGTGCTCGCCGCGTCAGCAGTCGTGCTGACGGTCAGCTGTAGAGTATCCTGACCGACCAGCGAGAAGCCATCCTGTACACGCCATGTGAGTTCCGGATTTGCTTCACCGAACGCTCTGCTCTTGTCGTCAGCCTTGACTGTGACAGCCTTGGGCTGAACCGTGATCGTGAAGGTCTGCTCCGCGTGGTATTCCGGGGAATCATAGGTAACAGTAAACGTGGCTGTGCCGACACCTGTCGCCTTCAGCACATGCTTTTCGTTCTCAATGATGTTTTCTACAATTCCGGTCGGAGCTGCCGCGCAGGAGATCGTGCCGTCCTCGGCGCCATGCTCGACGCTATAGCGCCATTCCGTCTCCTCGCCGTAGGTCATGGTCTCGGAAATGCCAGTCACGTGCAGCCCGGCGTCCTGCTTGTTTACGATCGTAACATAGATCGTCCGGTCGTCTGCCGCGGTATACTCAGGCGTACCGTCGTTATTGACATCGACGGTACCAGCGCTGACTGTGATCGTAAGGGTCACGTCGTAGGTCGCGCCGGATTTCAGTGTGCTGTCGCTCAGTTCGCAGTCGTACAGATTCGTGCACGTGAACGTCAGTTCGCTCTTCTCGCCCGCGTTCGTAGTAACAAGGTTTGCAAGATCCAGCGTGCGGCCATCCTTTGTCAGCGTCGCGGGAGCTGTCTCAGTAGCCGTGGAGGTCAGCTCACGCTTCGCGGGGGAAATGGTCAGTGTCGCCGTTCCCGGCTTTGTAGCTGCATCGATCTCATAGTTGGCTGCATCCTTGAGCGTAAAGTCAGCCGCAGCGGTGTAGGTTCCGACATAGGTTGCTTTGTTGTCGGTGTAGGAAATGCTCGCGACCTGTTCATTGCTGCCGGTCAGCTCAATGCTGTGCTCATTGTCGTCGTAGATGAAGGTGGTTACCGCCGGCCACTGGTAGCCAGACAGATCGACCTTGCCCTTGGCAACGGTGATTGCAATGTCAAACGACTTTGTCACACCATCGACCGTGTAGCTGAATGTGACCTTATCCGTGCCATACGGGATCGGGCCGGTCACGCTGCACGTCAGGTCAGCCACATTGACCGCAGCCGAATTACCGCTTTCGTACCTCGCGGTAACGATCAGACCGGTCGTATTGAATGCCTGCGGGTAAGTGTACTCTTTTGTTACGTTCGTCGAATCAACAATAAGCTCTTTCAGCGTATCTTTCAGAACCGTAATCGAAATCTTGCCATGAACGGCGTTATAGTTGACTTCGTCGGTTGGCGTGAAAGTATAGGCATACTCCGCTGTGCCGACCGTATTGAACGCACCGGTATCGTCAAGCTTTAAGGAACCGTCAACGGTTGCTTCGCTGGTCAGCTTAACAGTCTCTTTCAGCGTCGTCGGATAGATGCTGCCGGTATAGGATACCGTGCCAAGCACCGGCGTGGCCTTGGAGATGGTGACGGTGACGGCCGGCTGGGTCAGCGTGTAGTTTCCAGCGTCAGTGCCGGTGAGCGTGATCGTGCCATAATTGACGGGCTTTGCCGCTGCGGATGCATCCGCGCTTTCGACCGTGCCGCTCGTCGGCATTACCGCAGAAACGTCATCGCCGGAGGTCACGCCGGTCAGCTCGCCGCCGGTCAGTGTGACATTTGCTGTGCCGTCATACACACGGTCTGTGGCTGTCAGGCCGGTGACCGTCAGGGCCTTTGCGGTGATATCTGCCGTGAAGGTCTTCGTGAGACCTGCTGCAAATTCATAATTGGTGCTGTTCAGCGCATTCGGCGTGAAGGTCACCAGTTTGCCGATTCCGACATTCTTATCCGCGAACACGGCGGTGCCGTCTACGGTGTAAGCATTTCCGTTGATCGTCACCTGATAGGTCACGCCGGCCAGTTCGGTGGTGCCGTCGTATTCCTTTTTCGTCGGATTGTTCGTTGCCGGAGTCAGATCAGCTGCTTTAAGCTGCTTCTTGGCAACTGTCAGCGTGCCGGAGCTGCAGGTGATCTCGTAGTTTGCGGCATCTGCCGTGACTGTGATCGTGTAGGTTCCGGCGTCGCTGCCCTGCTCATAACCGCAGGTAAGCTTAGCGTTTACGACGCTGTCGTTGTCATCACCAACATAGCCCGCGGCAGTGAACGTGTAGTCCGGAGCTGCATCACCGAACGTGATGTTCTTATCCTTTGCTGTGATGGTCAGTGCCTTTTTGGTGATCGTGAAAGGTACAGCATCGCTCGTGGCAGAGCCATAGTTTTCGCTGGCCGCCATCGACGCTTTCACATAGTACGTACCAGCATTCTTCGGCGCTGCGCCGTCGTAGGCCGCGCCGCTGTTGTCGGGCGTGGTCAGTTCGTTTGTATCGGTGTAATAAGTAAAGGTCACGTCGCCCGTGCCGGTCTTTGTGACTTTGATATTGCTTTCCGCATAGGCTCTGCCGGTGTACTCTGCGCCATTGGCAGTAATGGAAATGCTGCCCGCCTGCGCGACGATATTGAAGTATGCCGTCTTGTCCGAGAATTTGTAGTTGCCATTCTCGGCGGCTTTGATCGTAACGGAACCGTTGTTCTCGCCAACGTCGATGTTGTCACCGTAGGAAACGGTGTAGTCGTCCACTGTCAGCGGTGTCTCTCCATCTTTAACGGTGATTTCCGGCTTGATCTGTTTGCCGGTGTACTGCTGATCAGAAATATCGGCAATGGCGGGGGTAATTGCTTTCGGGGCGATTGTCCAGTTCAGGGTAACGTCGCCCGTGCTGCCGTCTGTCCAAGAGGTTTCGGTTTTGTCGTTCAGAGAAGCAGTTGCTTCATAGCTACCAGCGTTGGTTCCGGAGGTCTGACCCTCAACCGTGTAGTAATCGCAGTCGCCGCCAGTAATGGTAAACGTCTGCTCAGTTCCATCATAAATATAGGTACCGGTCGCTTCGGGCTTCTCGACGATCTTTGCAGAAACCGTAAGATTCTCGGTATTGGCGGTCATTCCGCCATAGGAAACCTCGACCGGCTTCTCGTTGTTCGCAGCGATGGTAAGCTTATCGCCTGCTTCCGGCTCAGTTGTGTATCCAGTCAACTCTTTTGTCTCGTTGCTGGCATAGGTGGCCGTGACGATCATGCCGGACAGATCCAGCTCTTCACCGCTGAAATACTTCAGCTTCGGCTGCGCCGTAACTTCGATTTTCGTCAGCGCATCTGCCGTAACATTGATCGTAACATCACAGGTGTACGTGACACCTTTATACTGGTAAGAAGCAGTTACAGTATTCTCACCGCTTTGCAGTCCACCTTCAGGAAGGGTAATCGAAATATCATCTGTAATCGTACTGCGTTCATAATTCTCGTTGATGAACGTTGCAGTGATATTCCTTGCAATTTCATCTACCGAGGAAGAGGTATAAATTTTCCCTGTACCCGTTAACTCCGCATAGAAATCCGGAAGGCTGACAATTGTAAACCACGCACCAGTGCTGTCAACAATATTCGGATTATCACTCTTGTTCAATGTAAAAATAGTTTGCAGTTCTTCATAAGAGAAATTTTTTTGAACTGTAAACTTTGCTTCAAGCAGTGCACCATTTTCGCGAATCTGCGTATTTCCCTCGTCATCCGTGTAAGAAATACCACTTGGGCTTGCCCAAGTCATCTTGATGGTATTGCCGCTTATATTCTTGGCAGATAGCGCAACATCTTTATCATAAAGCGTCGTTACACTGATTGCACTGCCATCAAAATCATAATATAAGCCGAACGCGCCAATAGAATCCTTCAATTCTGTGGGATTGTTATAGAAAGAAAGCTTCGCATAGTATGTGCTTCCTTCCTCCAGTGTCTCTACAGGCACTGTCATTGCATAATTACTATAGAATGACCAGTTCAGATAAACGTTTTTCCCATTTGTACCGGAAATAAGTTCTGCTGCAAATATGTTCACACAGCATGCGCTAACCAGCATTGCAATCGAAAGCAGCAGCGCACATAAACGTCTCAGCTTCATTTTCAGCCCTCCATTAACCTAAGCTCGGAATAATATCTACAAGATACTGTAGAATTTTCAGCGCGTCCACTGGCTCAATCTTTCCGTTCTTGTCAATATCCGCAGCAAGGATTTGAGAATCATCAAGCGTTTTTGCATCAACCAGACTTTGCAGAATCCACAGTGCATCAGCCGGCTCGATTTTCCCGTTTCCATCTACATCCCCCAGCGTATACGCCGGTTTCTCGCCATACTGGAATGATGCGACCTTTGTGACGGCCTTGCTCGTCGTGCTGAGGTAGACGCTGTAGCCCGTGCCGGCGGTCAGCTCTTTGGGCTTCAGCGTGAAGCTGATGCTGCCGTCGCTGGCCTGCTGGTCGATGTATTGTAGATTCTCCGCCGTCGGCACGCGGCTATCGCCCACAAGGAGCAGCACCAGCGTCTGCTCACCGCTCGTGCCTGCCGGGCAGCTCAGTGTGAAAGCGCTTGCATTCGCGTAGAAGCCGCCGTCCGCGGTGCCGTCTGGCGTCAGCGTGTAGCCGCTTTCGGCCTTGACGTTATACGCGCCATAGGTCGGTGTGTCTGCCGCCAGCGCCGTCATGCTGAGTGAAACCAGCAGAAGCGCCACAAGCAGGAGCGCGGGAAGTTTTCGTTTCATGCTGCCGCCTCCGTTTCTGTCATAAACTGATCCATATACCGGAGCAAAATCGCCGCGATCTGTGCACGGGAAGCATTGGCTTCCGGTGCGATCTGGTTGTTTCCTGTGCCGGATACCAGCCCGTGATACACGGCCCACCAGACGGCGTCCGTTGCCCACGCAGCGATCTTGCCGCTGTCGGTGAAACTCTGCGCATAAACCCCGGTCAGCATTGCTTCCGCGCCAACCTGTCCGCCGGAATAGCGGAAGAGGATCGCCGTGGCCTGCTGGCGGGTGATCGGGGCATCCGGGCCAAACTGTGTGGCCGAAATGCCGTTGACGCAGCCGGTCTCAACCGCCCAGTCGAGCGCCTGCAGATACCAACTACCGTTCGCCGTGTCCGTGAACTCGGCTTTCTGCGCGGCTGCCGGTTTCCCGGCCATCCGCCAGAGCATCAGCACGAACTGCGCCCGCGTGACCGGCGCGTCCGGGTGGAAGCTCCCGTCCGAGAAGCCCGTTACAAGCCTGAGCTTCGCGGCGCGCTCCACCGACGCAAACGCCCAATGGCCGGAGGGAACATCGCGGAACGTTCCTGCCGTCTGCTGCGGTTCGTCCTCCGTGGGCTTCTGTTCCGGCGCGCTAGATCCGGGTGCGGACGACTCCGTTTTATTCTCTGTTACAAGCGCAGGCAGCGCGTATGTAAATGGGATATCGGTTCCATTGCCGTCTGCAATCGTTGTCTGCGAGATCGACAGCTTCGCGTCGCCGCTGGCCTTGACCTTGAACGTGAACACGGCGAGTGTGCCGTCTTTGGTCACAGTCGTGGTGCTCGCTGCTGCGAGAAGTGCGGCACTGCCGTCGCGGGTGCCATGCGGATTGCTCACAGTCATCATGCCCTCGACCAGCACTCCATTTTTGACCTCGGTGCATTCGAGTACCGTGTCATCGTAGTTTAGCCGCACCTGCGTCGCTCCAATACCGGGGTTTCCGTTCAGCGACACGGTGACCATGAAGCTTTCTCCGACATCCGGCAGCTTGTCCGGCGCCTGCACGACAATGCTTGCCCCTGCCGCCGATACCAATGGTATCATTGCCAGCAGCAGGCAGAGCGTGACGCATAGGGCTCCGATTCTCCTGACTCTCATGACTTCCTCCCATCTGTCCGCAGGCATGCTGCTCTGCGGTTCAGCCCATATAGGACGTAATTACTTTTCCGATTTCCTCTAACATCTTACGATTGCAGAGACGTTCCCGGTCCTTTGGCGAACACTGCACTTCACACGCGCCCTCCAGCAAAAACTCAAGGGACACATGAAAGAAGTTGGCAAGACGCAGACATATTGCGAGGTTCGGTTTTGCCTGTCCGTTTTCGATCCGGGAAACATATTTCTGATCGCACTCCAAGGCCGCCGCAAGCTCTTCCTGTGTCTTATTCTGTGCCTTCCGGTATGCCTTGACGTTATTACCAAATATCTGGTAAATCTGTTTGGAAGATATAATCTGCTCAGAATATTCCATCGTCATTTTAATGTATTTCCTTCAAAAACTTAATTCCCGCGTTGGGATAATTATGGCCTTTCTGTCATATTCCTTGTGTTGAAGCTATATATTCTTAAATTTATCAGCACACCAATCCGTATTTAACTTTAATGCGGTCCAGTTTTTCCAGCATCGGCTCCGCGCCAA
>ULPX01045550.1_pt1 | contig 17715 bp, 16 predicted proteins | sample 1953911 | NCBI WGS metagenome assembly ULPX01 (sample SAMEA4835640, study PRJEB28245) | human gut metagenome | biome: gut microbiome; material: fecal sample | place: Denmark | collected 2008 | reverse complement strand
GGCAGCGCCGCATGCACCGTGGAAGTCCAGCCCCGGTACGATACGTTCGAAGAACCGCTGTACGAACTGTTCGGACAGCCGCTGTCCGTACTCAAAGAGGCGGAAACACGGGAAATATTGGAAGAAAACGATACCGCTATTTTCTACAAAGGAGAACGGCCTTACATAGCGAAAGTTCAGTACAGATTCGACAAGGGCGAAGACCCTGTCGTGTTCTATGCCAATATTTTCATCGAAAAATCGTACAAAGAAGAGATGAGGAACTTCTTTTTCGAACGCTATGAATACGATGGGTCAAACGATTGCTTTTATAATTTCCGGTCAATCCCTCCCATAATGATAGCATTCGATGAAACGGAGCCGGAATACATCGTTGTAACCTATTTTCAAACCCATAAACTATAAACCGCACACATGCTTAATTCTGAAACCATTTAACTCAAAAAGCCATGAAACGTCTTCTTTTTTCCATCATAATCGGTGTCTTGTCTATCGGAACTGCCTGTGTACGGCAGGGAAATCCCAATACCACCAAAAGTCCGGAGCAGTTACAATACGAAAGGGCCGTCTATCTCATCAAAGAAATGGGGTACGATATATCCGATATACGTTCCGCCGCGAACGGATACATTGTCGAAGGCGACATATTACTGACCCAGAGACACCTCGACGAATTCGAGTCGCGAGTTCAAACCCGGCAGAATTTTAATCAATATTGGCTGACTGTCAGCAAAGACAATCAAAAGATACAAATCAATTCTGCTTTTCCGTATGTAGACTTTTCGTTAGACTGCCTCGACGCCATTCAGTACTGGAATGAAAAATCCCAATGCAGCATCGTCTTGTCAGGAGCTGGAGGGAACAGTATCATCGACATCATCACCGAACCTTTCAAAACGGTGGATGGCTACGAAGATTTCAATACGCTCATGCTCGTTACTCCACCCACAAGCGACGGTTATCCGGGAAGTATAAAAATCAATTCGCAGAGTTCTTATCTGCCTAAACCTTCTACGGAGCAAGCCAAATATATGATACTGCATGCCGTCGGTCATGCCATAGGCTTTACCCATACATTGAGAGACTATAATGACGGAAGCGGCCAAACGCAGGAGGAGGTTGGAGTACCAATTCCAGGCACTGAACCCTATGATGCGAAATCAATTATGGTCAAGGAATCGCATTCGGGCTGGAGCGGCTTCAGCGAAAACGACATCAAGGCATTCAAGGCCATATATCCCACCGACGAGCCGGAGCCGGAACCGGAGCCGGAACCGGATATAGACCCCTCAATCCCCTGGATATACTCGCAAGATGATTTCGATATCGAACTCTCCGTGCGGGATTTTTCGGAAGACACGCCGTATGTATTCCAAAACTACGTAAAACAGACCGGCGATTTCTGGTATTACCACGAGAATAAACAGAAATACATCCGAATAACGGACGCGAACGGCAGGGTCGTAGCACTCGGCAAAGCGAACGAAAGCTATTCCATTCCCTACGGTGAGTACACGCTACAATACGGCGTCTTGGTTGAGTCGGTATTATGCGGGGAGGCAAAAGTAAAGTTCTGGCAGACGCAGCCCCGGATATGGACCAATGCGAGGGAGAATGAAACCATCGACCTTGCCCGGGAATACGTCGTCAAATGCGAATTCGATACCAACTCCCCCGACTGGCAGGAATACACGAAAAGCGTGAAGATGGTCGATACGGGAACCACAGAAGAAGTCCCCCTCAGATTCTCCGAAACCGCCGACAGATGGTATTTCAGATTTCCCGACAGGGGTACTTACAAAATCATCCTGACCGTTACCAACCGGCTCGGCGAGACGAAAACGGCGGAAAAGACGCTGCAGATAACATCCATCGACAGGACGCCGGTCTTTTACAAGATGTACGAAGAGTACGTCGGAATAGAATACGGATACCTGAAGAACAACGAAGCCGTATCACGCTTCTCGCTCAGATTCTATTCCGACGCCGCATGTACGCGCAGGATAGCTTCCACCGAAAACACCATCGAATGCAGTTACATCCTGTGGGACGACTACTACGACATCGACTCGGAACCGGTCTCCTCTACCATACAGGAGCAGGGTACGTTCCTGATACCGGTCGGTTCCTCGACCTGCGAACTGCCCCACGACATCTTCAACGGTACGCCCTATACTTTGGACCAACATATATTCCGATACGAAATAACCGGATTCTATTACAAATAAATTCGGTCTCGACCCGACCGGATACCCTTTATATCCGAATCAATACGAGGATGGATGCGGCATAAAACCACCGCATCCGTCCCGGCAAACTTCGCACCTTGATATAGCACGACCGACATTCCGACCGGAGAAACGCAACCAAACGCACGTTTCCGGCAGGATAGACAGACTGTGCCTGCCGTCCGCCGCAGTTCTATCGTTATCAATGAAGATGTTCGGCCGCCATCGCGTCGTCGTAGGTCTTGTGAACCGTACCGTACGGGTGCTCTACCGGAGCATAAATCGAATAAAGCTTCAGCGGTTTATCGCCGATATTTACCAGATTTCTAAAGTATAGGTATTAAATGAAAACAAGAGTTAAACAAGTGCAAATAAATGAACTAATTTACAGTGTATTATATGAGGCTTGATGTTTTCTGTTATTTTCATTCTTTTCAGTTGATTGGTTCTTTTTCGGTACATTTTTGTTTCTTATTTGTTCCTTAGTTTCGGCTTTTATTTGTAGTTTTGCAGCAGATATAACGAGCAAAAGAGGAGGGAATATGCCACGAGTAAGAAAGCCTGCAAAAGTCAAAGAACCTATCCGTTTGCGGATGAAAGAACTGGCCAATGGAAACAAGAGCTTGTATCTGGATATATACCGGAATGGCAAACGGATATACGAGTATCTGAAGATGTACCTTATTCCCGAAACAGATTATAATGCTCGTATACAGAATCAAGCGACAATGGCTGCCGCCAATGCCATCAAATCGAAGCGCATCATCCAACTTACCAATGGCGAGGCCGGAATCGAACACAGGGAAAAGGTTTTTCTTTTAGACTGGATGGAGACCTACAAAGAGAATCAGGCGAAGCGTGGTAAAAAGGACGGGAACCAAATCATGGTAACTATCCGCATACTGAAAGATTTTGCGGGTGAAAGCATGACAATGGATCAGATCGACAAGGCATTCTGCCAAGAGTATATCGACTATCTGCTGACGGAGTATCGCCCCAAAGGAAAACGGGTGTCTAACTTTACGCTTCACACTTATTACCGTATTCTGAACGGAGCTTTGAATGCCGCCGTTCGTGCGGATATTATCAAGTCCAACCCATTTACAAAGATCAACAACTCGGATAAGATACGCTTGCCGGAGAGCAAACGCTCGTATATGACCATTGAAGAGGTCCGGGCACTGATTGCTACTCCGATGAAGAATGAGTCCGTAAAACAGGCTTATTTGTTCTCTTGCTTCTGTGGATTGCGAATAAGCGACATTATCGGTTTGAGATGGAAAGATGTTTTTGTGGATAGAGGTCAATATCGCCTTGCTGTGTCCATGCAGAAAACCAAAGAGCCGATTTATTTGCCGCTTTCACCGGAAGCGTTAAAGTGGATGCCGGAGCGAGGAGACAAGATGGCAGAAGACTACGTCTTCGACTTACCGAGCCCAACGATGATAAACGTGCTGCTCAAACCCTGGGCGAAAGCAGCCGGCATAGACAAACGTTTCTCATTTCACACGGCCCGTCACACGTTTGCGACGATGATGCTGACGCTTGGCGCCGACCTCTATACCACCTCGAAGTTGCTCGGTCATGCCGACGTGAAGATGACACAGGTATACGTCAAAATCATCAATCAGAAAAAGGATGATGCGGTCAATCTGGTAAACGGATTATTCGATTGACACGAACGGTTCTTTGCGTAGAAGCGAACATATATATTTTAGTTTACTTTAGTATCTATATATAAGGGAGAAAAACTAAACTAAACCGTTTTCAGGAGAACAACTGAAAGAATATCAACGGTGAAAGTTGAGCCCGAAACAGACTTTTGTCACGCTATAAAAGGGACAAGTCGTCGATAGGATTGACTTACCGCCAATGAAAAATATCTCTGAATAGGCTGCGGGGATAGGTTGTTTGATTCGGATATAATTGTTTCGTTTTACATCTTCTTTCTCCCTCTTGTCGCTTGACTGCTGTGCGTGTCGCTGGAGAAATTTCGATGGCAATACTATGTCTAACCATACAACTTGTTTGCCACTTAATAATCAGTCCTGCATTGGACAACGAGATCGCCTCTGCTTGCAGATTGTGTGGCATTCCTCCCGCCGCTGAGCGGTGGGAGGGGTATTAGGCTACCCCGAAAGAAAATTCGTGGCTACAGAACATATCAAAACGAGAACGATGTTGGATATAAACTTTATAATGAGAGCGGTGAATTATATATCAATTATACAATAAGAACTATTTATAGGAATGGGAAACTTGCTATTTAACTGTTCGCAATATTATGATATAAGGCTTCTAAAGTTTCGATTTTGGTATTCGATTTTAATTGACATTGCCATATGATTAGTACACGATATCCTAGCCCCTCTAATTCTCTTTTCTTCCGTTCATCACGTTCTATATTATCTGCAATTTTTTTCTCCCAATATTCAAAATTGGTTGATGGTAGATGAGAGTATCTGCACCCTTTATGACCATGCCAGAAACAACCATTAACAAATACTGCAGTTTTGTATTTAGGGAAAACGATATCCGGCGTACCCGGCAATCGTTTTACGTTCTTCCGATACCTTAAACCGCGTGCGAACAAATATTTCCGGACTATTATTTCGGGTTTCGTCTCTTTTCCCGTTACATGGGACATTATCTCCGAACGTTTCTCTTTACTAACCGTATCCGCCATTATGCATTGTTAAGCAATTGGATGATTCGCGCTTTGATATTTTCATATGTTGCTGTAAGCCGTATTTTTGCCGCATTCGTTAAGCGAGACGTATGCGACATAGCATCACGTATCGGTTTATATTCTATAGCATCTCTACGCAATGAGGCCTTTTTGTCTTTATCGGTTTCATCATCGGCAAGATAGGCTAAATTATCCATTGCACAATAAGACAATTCCGTTGTATTTTCTCTAATATCGAAACTGATATTAGCTTTATTCTTGTGCATTTCAGCTTTTTGCATCCAATCTTCGATTTGTTTCTGCATTTTTGCCGGAATTGGAATCTTTTTGTCTTCAATGTATTTTCGAAGCAAATTTTCCGCAACGAAACATTCTCCGTACGATGCAAAATTGAACTCGGCGTCTTGTCCCAAATCATTGATCCATTCTTCGACTTTTTTTCGACTCGGTGCATTTGTTTTAGGCGGTACGAAATCATCGGAAACAGCGCTGAATAGTTCTCTCGATTTGCGTTCTTTCCGGGAGATTCGTTTATTTTCAGAATCTCCATCTTGATTCAATTCGGTACGCCATTTATCCCAGTCGTCAATGATGATTTTCAATAATTCTTCTATTTCTTTCAAGAAAGCGACGAACTTGGGATCATCCGATACAACGCCCTCTCGGCTACTCGTAAATCGGTCGTTTTCATCATCCAATGCGTTATAGTGAATTTGTCCGTACAAATAACTTTCGACGATTCGTGTTGTCGGAATATGTTTCAAAATATCTTTTTCGCGCAATCGACCATTTACATATAAATCGATACTTACTTTTTCCTCCGACTCTCTGATTTTAAGCATAGACGGCTTCTCAACAGAAGCGATAAAACCAGAAATGGCATCTGTTCCAGCTTGTAAATCTCTTTGTTTCTTCAAAGCTTCGCTTCTTTGAAGTTTCTCAGAAATATAAGGATCGTTAGGGTTATCGATTTTCCATAAAAATTGTGTCCCATTGATCAAATCCGTCAACTCGTCCAATGTTATCTGAGAGCCATTCAAGAAAATACGAAATGCTGGATCCAACAACGAAAATCGGAAATACAAAGCGACTAATTTCCGTATGTATTCGATTCTATTACGGATCCCATCATTGATTTCTTCAAACAAAATAACTGTTCCTGAAACCATATCTTTCCCGAATCGTTCCACAATAGAAACATCAGGAGCACCTAATTTATACTCATTCGTAGAAACATCGTCTTTAATCGCTTCATCCAATCCCGAATTATCAATAATGCCGCCGACCAAATCCGTATTTACAGTTTTAGTCAGAACGGTTATTCTTTTCGCACAAGACAATAATGCCAACTTTCCGATACCTTTACGCCCGATGAACGGCCTTCCGTTTTCGGTTGCAGAAACATTATCCTTACGTTTTGAATAACCGATTTTCAAGAATTTATTTTGGAAGTCATCATCTGTCATTCCTCGTCCGTCATCTTCGATGATAAGTATATTTTTATCACGATCTATCGTAATCCGGACATTCTGCGCATCGGCATCCCAAGCATTGGAAATAGCCTCTCCCAATACGGTGATAAAACTGCGATATAGATTTCTTCCGAGATGATTCAATATGCTCAACGAAATATTGAATGTGTACGCGTTCATAAATCGGTCAGGTTAGAGTTTATGTGTTTAAATATGCTTTCCGCTATTATTTCCCCCAGCCTCGGAGGTACAGCGTTGCCGATATATCTCGATGCTTTGGTAATCGCGACATACTGTTCATCGGCGAAAAACTTATACGTTTTCGGAAATGTTTGTATAAGGGCGGCCTCTCTGACCGATATCGCACGGTCTTGGGTCGGGTGTCCGAATCTTCCGTTTCCCAATCCGGTACATTGGGTAGTCATCGTAGGAGCCGGTTTTTCCCAAACCATTCTGCCGTAAACGCTTCCGAACGAACTGCCGCCATCCGTTTTATGGCATCGTAGTTTCAACTCTTCCGGCCAATCTTTCCATCCTCCGCCATACGGAGTATTTCGAATACGATCGAGATTCTTCGGCGACAATGCTTTGGCTCTGTGCAAGGGATCGTTCGGATCGACCTCTCCGGCTTTCAGTTCCGGCAGGTCGCCTATCGCATCTTTAACGGTTTTATATTCGTTCGGCTTATGCGTAGGCGGAATCAATTCGATTTTACCCAATCGCGACGCCAACAGCACCAATCGCTTCCGTGTTTGAGGAATTCCGTAATCCGGACAATATACAGGCTTCACCCAAACTCGATAGTCGTTTTCTTTCAAAAGATTCACGAAATCGGATAACACCGGTTTATCTTTGAATGCCAGAATTTGAGAGACATTCTCCATCGTGACTATATCGGGTAACGTATCTTTTACCAACCGTCCGAATTCATATAGCAAATCGTATTTATTCGGATCCTTTTTTTTGTTTTTGAACGCATACGAAGAAAACGGCTGGCAAGGAGCGCATCCTGCTAAAACCCTAATAGCATCTTTACTGTACAATGCATCGATTTCATCGGCGGATACAGTTTTGATATCTTTATAAATAAACTTCGCTTCGTTATTTGTTTCATAGGCATATCGGCACGTGGCATCGAGATCGTATCCTGCGAGTATATCGAAACCCTTGCTTTTCATGCCGAAACTCAAGCCGCCGATGCCGCAAAATAAGTCTATGACTTCTATCGGGGGAAGCGATCTGTTTTCAATATCATTCTTTTTCATAATCTGATTCTAAAACAGAGTATGCTCAATTCGACAATCGATCTATTTCAGCTCTAATCTGCTCCACGACTTCTTTATTGGCGATTTCTCCATCTAAGCTGAACACTATGAATACATTCCCTCCATATTGTTCTTTGAATGATGCGAAACTTGCTTTCATCCGTTCCGTTAGAGAATAACTTCCGAAATTGGCACTTGCAGTTATCGGCTTGATTTGTATGCCTATCGCTTTATCTCCGACTTTTGCAATATAATCAATGTCGCCAGCATGATCCAATTCAGGATCGCTTTCTTCAAAGGTTATATCGGGAAATATTTTGGCTAATCCATCATTAATAACCGACTTTTCTCTTATATAACCATCGTAAGTACGATTTATGGTAAGATTATAAATATAATCTATACAATCTTGTTCTGTCAATTCCCTGAAAGCAGCTTCCCATTCGGGTATAACGACTTCTGTAATTTTAGCATATAGTCGTTCTCCTAATTCTTTCAAACTTTCGTTTGTGATTTTTGTCGGATTCTTACCTGCTGTATATGCGTTCTCAAAATACCATGATTGCCATTCTTCGAAAGAAGATGGTTGGCAATTGCGGATTAAAGCCATGACAGCTCCGACTTTATTTGGACGAGATAATTGATATGTTTGACACGCATAATTCAATACTCGTTCTTTTTTGCCAAAATTAAGTGAATAACGTTTCATAGCCTTAAGGAATTATGTTGTTGGGATTTGCTTGATTCCATGCATTTTTGAGTTCATTACATCGATCATAAATCTCATCTGCTCGGTTTATTAATGAGTTTGTACAATCAATGACTTCCTGTTTTATATTAGAACGCCAATATCCATCACGAGGGGTACTTACGATAATATATCCTTGTTGGATAGCATATCGTATTAATTCTCTTGTTTCTACTTGGTTTCCTCCTGTTGGATACCCCATGCCTCTTGCAATGTCTTCTGCATGCATTGCATTTGCTCTACCGACTGGAATGATATTTAATAAACGCTGCAATTCTTGTTGATTATTTGCCATATTAGTATGAAATAAATTTTGATTTATATTTATAATTCGCATCCGTATCTACGGTTACTAATCTTTTTTTTATCAAATGGGCATTGATAAAAGTTTTGTTTTCTAAATATAAATAACACAATAGATTATTCTGCTTGTCATATTTCGTTTCATCAAAACGCATATATACTTTATGTCCTTTAATCTTTTCTTGGATATAAGCTATAGCTTGTTTCGCTAAATTATCATCTACCTCTACGCCAATAAGTTTAATGGTTAATCCTGTATTAAGTTTAAGCATATTCGGTGTGATAATCTCTTTGACAGAAAAATATTCTTCTCTTTCTTTACGGTTTTTATCTATCCGAGATCCAAATTGTAATTTTTTGATATCAATCTTGTTCTCTAATTTATGCGGATCTTGAAATAGATATGGTAAAGTTTTCATCCTTTCGTTGATATCGAAAGTTGATTCATCGTTACGGTATTGGAATTCTGCATATCCGAATAATGATGACGATGTAACCTTTTCTCTATAGAATTTTTTATATTCAGGATTTATTTCATACCCGATGGAATTACGCTGCAAGTTACGCGCAGCTAAAGCTGTCGTACCACTTCCCATAAATGGATCGAATACGGTTTCTCCTACAAACGAAAACATTTTGATTAAACGATGGGGCAATTCTTCAGGAAATACAGCTATGTGCCCGTCTTGTTTTGCTCCACCGAAATTCCAATGAGATGCGAAATAAGTATTCCACTCCTCTTTCGTTATCTCCGAGTGTTTTTTTTGTTCCGCAGTAGGTGTGGGTGCTTTACCTTGTTTTTTAAATACGAGAATAAACTCATAATCGATTTTCAAAATGCCATTTCGAGGATACGGGAAACTACCCATTACAGCTCCGCCGCCTGTAGTATTCATCGTAGTCTGTTTTTGCCATATAATTGCACCCATATAATCCATACCGAGAGTCTCACAAAAGCGGATGATCTCTGTTCTAATTGGTATTACTTTATAGCGGCCATAATAAACGGAACGCGCAAATTGATCTCCGATATTTATACATAAGCGGCATCCATCATGCAAAACTCGATTGCACTCCGACCATACGGTATTCAAGTTATTAATATAACTTTCATAACTATCATGAAATCCTATTTGGCTATCATTACCATAATCTTTTAATTGCCAATACGGAGGAGATGTAATTATTAAATGAATGGATTTATCCGGAATTAAAGAAAGATTCCGGCTGTCTCCATTGATGAGCGTATGAGTCGTTTTTATTTCCATATTTTTCTATTATCAATAATCATTTTCAATGCTTTATTTGCGATTTTGGGGTCTTCTTCTATAACTGCGTTTATTTTATCCGCAATCCAAAGGCACAACAATTCGTCTCTATCTATATGCAAAATATCTGAAAGCAATATTACTTGTTCTTTTTTAGCCTGTCGATCACCGCGTTCAATTCGGCTATACATTGGAATATCAATATCTAAAGCTATGGCCAATTGCTTTTGCAGCAACCCATTTTCTACTCTAGCTATTCTAATTCTTTGAGCAAATAACATGTGCATTCAATGATTTGTCATTATTTGACAAATATACTGCTTTTATTTGACTTAAACATAAAAAATACAGCGAAAAGAGAAGAATACGAGCTTTACTTTATTCCCGTCTCATATATACGTTCATTAAAGTAAAGCCAAACAAAGGGAAGAAAAGAGATGGTTGCACCAAGACTTATTGGCTTCAGCTATTTTTCTTTTGGCTGTAACTGTTGAACAGGTAGAAACTACGAAAATTCAGTTTAGTTTAGTCGGTTAGCTCTATATATAAGCTAAACCAAAGTAAACTATATTTAGATAGGCATATTTACTTGTCAGCATGCCTATGACTATTATTGTAAGAGCCGTTTGCTGACAAAAAAAGGAAGCGCAGACAGAAGAGAGATTGGGTGTTTTTCTTTTTTGGCTGCAAGTATGTTTATCAATAAATGTCTCTTGGAGCAGAGAGAATAACTGCTCACAGTAAAGCATGGACTCCTTTTGCAAACAAGTGAAGGGAATGAAACCTAATGAAAATGGGAAAGGCCAGAATTTGCTTTAATTGATTGTTTTGTTTCTATGTTGTTTCTTAATCAGAGGGCAAAAAATATTAGAATACTGATTATAAATAAATTGTATGTGTAAAACCTTTGTTAATTGCAAATTTACCAGATTATGCCATTTGCCGGCCGGTACGAATACCGCATGGTCCGCTTTCGCCGTCCGTACATAATCAAGGTCTTCCTTGCTGTCGCCCATCATCACTTTGGCCTCACCCTCTTCGATACGCAGGAACTGGTCGATATCGGGATGCAATTCGAGCCCCACCTCGCCGCCGACCGGAATGGTCATGAGCGTCACCTGAAGATTGGTTCCCGTCCACAATGCCGTTCGGAAATTTTCGTTTCCAAGCGTATAGGCTTCGATATCGAGTACCGCAGGCTCTGCGCCATAGTCTTTCAGCTCAATCATGGATTTCGTTTCGACAGCAGTCGAAACGGCCGTTTTATCCCTCTCTGCCTGGGATGCCCGTCCGCCGCAGGATGTACATGCCGCAACAGCGACGGCGAACAATCCTGCCTGAAAAAAATACCTAATCATAACAGTTCTGGCAATTAATGTGAAACTTACGTGTGTTCACAATATAAGCATAAAAAACAGATTCAGCAATCTTTTGCGAACAAAAACAGCAATCCATCAGCAGACATGGCATTAGCATCCCCAGTACTGATTGCCACATCCGGCAGTTCCGAAAACATCATCCCTTCCGACCGACTCTCCAAATCGGTTATCAGACATATCCGCTGCCGCCAGACAGCATGCTCGCAAACGTCAGACACCGGTGTACGGATATCCGCCGGAGACCGGGTTCGGCGCCCGCACAATCCCGAAGCAAACAGCAGTCCCGTTCGGAACGTAAAATACGCATTCTGTCCATCTACCGACAAAATTACCGTTAACAATATCATTGCATATATTATTGCAAAAGACGTATATTTGTCGCGCCGACCGGACATCCGCCCGACACAGACCTGCTGCGCATCCGCATCGTCCCGCCGACACAGCGCTTACGACATTACCAAAACTCAATCGAATATGAAAAAATTGGAAAGAATGTCTTACGAATCTCCCGTAATGCAGATTATCTCCGTTGCGGTCGAACAGGGAATTGCTATCAGCAGTCCGGACAATGTACAGGGCTCCCACGAAGATGTGAACATCGGTACCGAATACTAACCTCATCCATCCGACAGTCATGAGAAAGATATTGACAGTTGCGACGGGCATCCTTCTGCTCGCCGCCTCATGTTCCAAAGAGGCAGACAACGAAACGAAACTTCCCGCTCCGGACGAAAACCAAATCAGGGCGACCATCGAACCGGTCTTCAGCGACGCCACCACCCGTTCGGAATTCGACAGCAACATGAAAATCATCTGGTCGCTGGGCGACCAGATAGGGGTGATGACTCCCGAAAAACCCGACGCCAACATGACCTATGTCATCCGGGAACAGGAGCACTGCTCCGCAGGGATATTCACGCTGGACGCCGACATCAAACTGGAAAGCGACACTTTTTACGCCTACTATCCGCGTACCGCGAACGACTGCTGCATGACGGACGAAGCGGAACTATCTTTGGTACTTCCGGCCGTACAGACCTATAAAAAGAACTCCTTCGCCACCAACGCCAACATTGCCGTAGCCGTCTCGACCGACGGACGCGAATACGCTTTCCGGAACGCCTGCAGTTACCTCGACGTCAAGCTTCAGGGCGACGGCATCGTGCTGGACAAAATCGTCATCACGGCCGGCAAAGATACCAGCCTGCCGAACCAGAAACTCTATCTCGCCGGCAGCGGCAAAGTCTGCTTCAACGACTACGACAGCGAACCGGTCTTCGAACTGGACGGCAGCTCCGACAACAACCGGAGCATCACGCTGAACTGCGACAACGTCGCGCTCGAGGCAGACGCACCGACCGACTTCTATTTCGTCATGCCGGCCGGTACCTACTCGGGAATTACGGTGGATGTCTATACGGCCGACGGACAGAAAATCTCATACGTCAAAGGGCTTCTCGGCGAAGGGCTCGTCTTCGAACGCAATACGGTCAATTCGTTCAAGGTCGAAACCATAACGACGGCACCGACCGACGAGGTGGAAGAGGTGGACAATGTCTATACGGTCAGCACTCCCCAGCAATGGAACTGGCTGGCGGCACAGGTAGATACCGGCAACACCTTCGAAGGCAAGACCATCACCCTCGCCCAAGACCTCGACTTCGACGGTATCGAATTCATATCCATGGGGATGGAGGCCGATTACATGACCGACACCTCGCTCCCCCTCCATCCGTTCCAAGGCACCATCGAAGGTAACGGAAGGACTATTTCCAACGTGAACCTCTCTTCCGACGGACGTGCCTGCGGAATCATCGGTTACGGCAGGGAGTGTACCGTCCGCAACCTGACCCTCTCCGACATCACCGTCACCGGTGCCGGGAAATGGAAAGGCGCGCTGGTCGGCTATCTGTGGAACGGTACCGTCGAGAACGTACACGTCATAAATGCGCTCATACACCCCTATGAGGAGACGCTCCCTCAGGAACCCTACCGCTACTCATACCGTATCGGCGGCATGATAGGATTCTGGAGCGGCGACAAGGATGCGGCCATCAGCAACGTATCCATCCGGAACGCCGAAGTACACGGCAGTTACGCCATCGCCGGACTCATAGGAGGCATCCAAGGCGCAGGCAAAAAAACGATAAAGGCTGCCGTAACCGACGGCATCACAGTCACCAATCACGGTATCCCGTACATGTCTGGAAGCGACTGTTACTTCGACAGCGCAGCGCTTCTGGGCGATTGCACCAACAAACGGGGCGAATTGGTCTTGACGAATATCACCATCGGTTCCTGGGCCCTATACGACCAATCGGACGAATCGGTGACAAAAACGCTGACCGACCAGACATGGTGCCACCTTCCCTATGTCGGAGAAATGGACGGGAATTCGCCCATTACGCTGGACAGTGCGTCACTCTCTCCCATCCCGGTCACGGCGACCGAAGGCTGACCTCCTCTTCACAACCGAAATTCCCCGACAGGACGGCGTCCTGTCGGGGAATTTCGTATCTTTAGCCGTCGATAAAACGCACGCTTATGACATCCATCTGCACGGTGCTTGCAGTAGCGGATATCGCCGCCGCAAGGAAATTCTACGAAGAGTTGTTCGGCTTGGAAGTATGGCAGGATTACGGCATCAACGTATCCTTTACGTGCGGTCTGGCACTGCAGCAAGCGTTCGGCTGGCTGGTCGGCCTGCCGGAGGAGCGGATTGCGAAGCGGCCGAACAATATGGAGATATGTTTTGAGGAATCCGACTTCGACGGTTTTCTGAAGAGACTGGAAAGATTTCCCGGCATCGACCGGCTGGGCACGGTCACCGAACAGGGCTGGGGACAGCGCGTCGTCCGCTTCTACGACCCGGACGGACATATCATCGAAGTCGGCGAAGAGATGAAAACGGTCATCGAACGTTTCCTCGCCACGGGCATGACACTGGAAGAAGTCTCCGTCAGAACGGATGTTTCCGTCGGAGACTTGACGAAACTGCTGAACGGCTGAACCCCCACATTAAGTAACAGTACAAACCGGAGGTCTGAAGCCCCCCGACCGGCACCCCCGTTTCCGCAGACTGTCGGCGTTTCCGTTTCGGATATCGGCGACCGGCGACACAAGGGCAGAGCTATCCGGAGAAAGGAAAAACAGGGAGCGGCGGAAACCGCTTTCCTCTCCCGGATACTATCTTTGCAGCAAGCATCCGGAACGAATGGACAAACGCAGGAACGAACCGACAGACAGGGAACGGCGCCGCAACCGCCTGGCAGGTGCGGCACTCTTCCTGTTGCTCGCCGTGGCAGGCAAGCTGTATTACGACTACTGCCTGCATAACCCCATACCCGGCAGCCCCCCTCTTACAATAACCCACGAGGCACACCCGCAGGACTCCGCAGGGGATACCCGGTACCTTCGCGCCGACGTCCGCGACATGTCGAACCGAGAGGCCCGCAACGAAAGAGATACCGCTCCGGAGCCTGCAACGGAAACGGCCGCAGCCGGAACCCGAAGCATGACCGGCCCGCTGGAACTGCCCTTGTTCGACAGCGGCGACATCCTCATCCGGAACGCAGAGGGCAGATATACGCTGCGGTACGATACGGCGTACCGGCAGGCTTCGTGGGTGGCCTACGTCCTGACGGGCGAGGATGCGGCCCCCGGCCAAGCCAAACGCCGCGACCGGTTCGTACCCGACCCCACCGTAGTAAAAGCCGGATATCCCACCGCCACCACCGCCTCTTACAAGGGGAGCGGATACGACCGCGGGCATCTCTGCCCTTCGGCCGACCGTTCCCGTTCGCAGGAAGAGAACGACTGCACCTTCTACCTCTCCAACATCGCTCCACAGACACCCGCTCTGAACCGCGGCCCGTGGAAAGAGCTCGAAGAACAGGCGAGACGGTGGGCCGTGCGGTGCGACACGCTCTACATCGTTGCCGGAGGCGTCCTGACGTCCGGTCTCGATACCCTGCCCTCGGGCATAGGCATACCGGAATACTTCTACAAGGCGATACTGGCACGAGAGGGAAACGACTTCGAGGCCATCGGATTCCTGCTGCCGAACGCAACGCACTTCGAAGGAGAATATGTGGATTATGCCGTCCCGATAGAGCGTCTGCAGGCTTTCACCTCCCTCGATTTCTACCCCAATCTGCCGGACAGTACGGAGCAAAGGGTGGAAAGGGAGTATTCGTACCGTTTCTGGTTCGGACAATGAGATAAGCGGCCGGCGCCACACCGCAAGCGAAAAGAAGAACGGAGGCCGCGTCTAACGGCTCGTACCGGAATCTTTCCGGCCGAAGATGTTGTAGCGGGCGAGCAGGCGGTTCCGGCGGGGCAGAAGGGCGAACTCAGCCAACAGCAGGAGAAGCACTGCGACAAGCAGGTATTGATAACGTTCGTCGTACTCCTCGAAGACCATCTCCGACAGATGCGCCTTTTCGGTTTCGTTTATCCGGGCGATTACCTCCTGCAGTCCTATCGACTGGTTGCCGGCACGCACGTAGGCCCCTCCGGTCGCAAGGGCTATCTCCTGCAGCGTCTTTTCATCCAGCTTGGACACCACGATATCGCCGTTCTCGTCCCGGATGAAATCACCGCCGAGCTCGATGGGAGCCCCCTCGGGCGTACCTATCCCGATGGTATAAATCTTCACGCCCTGCGAAGCGGCATGTTCCGCGGCCGCGAGCGAGTCGTCTTCATGGTTCTCCCCGTCGGTGATGAGGATGACGACACGGCTGTTCTCGCTCCCCGACGTGAACGACGAAGCTGCGAGCGAAATGGCACTGCCGAGCGCGGTACCCTGCTTGGAGACCATATTGGGCGATATCTGCGCCACGAAGTTGCGGGCTGTCAGATAATCGGACGTAATGGGAAGCTGCACGTAGGCGTCCCCTGCGAAGACGATGACGCCCACCTTATCCTCCTCCAGTCCCTCCAACACCTTTTCTACGGCATATTTGGTACGTTCGAGCCGGTTGGGTTCGAAATCGCGGGCCAGCATGGAGTTGGAGACATCGACCGCTATCATTATCTCCACCCCTTCGCGCTCCACCTCCCGGAGTTTGGAACCGAGCTGCGGACGGGCCATCGCCACTGCAAGCAACGCCAGCGCCGTCAAAAAAAACACCGCCTTGTTGCGCATACGCGTCGGCGAAGCCTCCGGCATGAGTTCTGCGAGCGTCTGCGGATTGCCGAAACGCTCCAGCCTTCTGCGGCGCGACCGAACGGCAAACAGATACACCGCCGTCAGCAGCGGTATCGCCGCCAACAGGTACAAATAATCCGGAACCGCGAATCTCAACATCTCCTATCCATCTGTTTTTACCCGGCGGTGCTCTCCGCCAACCCTATTGCCTCTCCTTTGCAGAAAGCGCCGCAACGTTCTTCCTCTTCGTAATCGCCGTTGTCACACGGCTCCGACACGGAAATTCTCCCCTCCCCGACCGACGGCAGCCTTACGGCAGCCGCCTGAGCCAAAGGAAACGCACGAGGAACTCCGCCGCGAGCAGAATGAACGCCCAAAGCATGTACCTTCCGGCCAGCTCCGTATGCGTCATATACTCGCTGGTCTCTACCCGGCTTTTCTCCATTTCGTTTATACGGGAATACACCTCCGCCAGCGTCCCCGCATCGGTGGCCCGGAAATACTCCCCTCCGGTACGCGAAGCGATGTCGGTGAGTATCTCTTCGTCTATCTCCACCGGCATGGGAACGTAACGCACCATGCCCCACATGTCCTGCACCGGATAGGGAGCCGTTCCGCGCGTCCCGACACCTATCGTATAAACGCGTATTCCGTACGAGGCGGCGATATCGGCCGCCGTGGCGGGCGACACCTGGCCCGCATTGTTCACGCCGTCGGTCAGCAGGATGACCACCTTGCTCTTGGCATCGCTTTCGCGGAGCCGGTTGACAGCCGTGGCCAAGCCGTTGCCTATCGCCGTACCGTCCTCTATCATGCCGGTACTAATCTGCCCCAACAGCGTCTGGAGCGTACTCCGGTCGGTCGTCAGGGGACTCTGCGTGAAACTCTCACCCGCGAAGGCCACGATACCGATGCGGTCGTTGGGTCTGTCGGCCACGAATTTGGCGGCCACGTCCTTTGCCGCCGTGATACGGTCGGGTTCAAAGTCGCGGGCCAGCATGCTGGTCGATACGTCCATCGCCAGCACGATATCGATACCTTCGGTGGTCGTGGAGCTCCCCTTCTCGGAGTTCTGCGGCCGGGCCAACGCCACCACGAGCAGCGCCACCGCCGTACAGCGCAATACGAACGGCAGGTGCCGCGCCCAATACCTCACCCCTCTGGACACTCCCTCCAGCGGGACGACCGAAGAGATGCGCAACGCAGAACCGCCC